>Ga0160473_100008_pt1 | contig 291104 bp, 273 predicted proteins | sample HID1975I_E11MG_FD_108217 | JGI IMG/M metagenome (GOLD analysis project Ga0160473, IMG submission 108217) | Enriched soil microbial communities from UW Madison campus, WI, USA - HID1975I_E11 MG | ecosystem: Environmental > Terrestrial > Soil > Unclassified | place: USA: Madison, Wisconsin...
AACTTCGACCTGCAGTTCAACGTCTACAACCTCTTCGACGAAGAGTACGTGGCAGCCATCAACAAGAGCGGCTACCGATACACCCCGGGCATCCCGCGTTCGTTCCGCGTCACCGCCAACTTCCTTTTCTAGCCACCGAGCACACCGCGCATCGCCTCCCGGCGATGCGACACTTGCGCCTCTGCCCAGATCGGGCCGGGGCGTTGTTCATTCTCTATATGGTGTATCAGGAGCGAACCAAACCATGATGCTGCATGTGCCGGGCGTGCTCAGTGCGCCACAAGTGCGCGAGCTTCGCCACGCCCTCGATGCCGCCGACTGGGTCGACGGACGCGAGACCGTCGGCCAACAAGGGGCGCAGGTCAAGCAGAACCGCCAGCTGCCGGAGCATTCACCGGTCGGCCGTGAACTGGGCAAGGGGATCGTGGCGGCGCTGGCGAAGCACCCGCTTTTCTTCTCCGCGGCTCTGCCGCGACGTTTCGTGCCACCGCTGTTCAACCGCTACGAGGGCGGCGAGCACTACGGGCTTCACGTGGACGGCGCCGTTCGCGCCCTGCCCGGCTCCGGAGAATTGCTGCGGACCGACTTGTCCTGCACCCTGTTCCTGTGCGATCCGGACGACTACGACGGCGGCGAACTGGAAGTGGTGGACACCTACGGTACGCACGAAGTCAAGCTGCCGGCGGGCGATCTGATCCTCTATCCCGCCAGCAGCCTGCACCGCGTCCAGGCCGTGACCCGCGGCGCGCGCGTCGCAGCCTTCTTCTGGTTGCAGAGCATGGTTCGAGACGACACCCGGCGGCGCATGCTGTTCGAGCTCGACCAGACCATCATCAAGCTGCGGGCTCGACTCGGGGAAAGCGAGGAAACGGTGGCCCTGACAAGCCAATATCACAACCTTCTGCGGATGTGGAGCGACGTCTGAATCCGGATAGACCCGACCGGTAACGCGCGATTGCAAATACGAGGAATTCGTATTTATAATGCCCCAACCCGTTCACCAACAGCCAGCCCACTTCGCTGCTGCCCCCGACCATGATCGTCTGCGTCTGCCGCCGAATCTCCGACCGCGAAATCGCGCGCCATGCGCGCGCGGGCATGAGTTTCGATGAAGTCCAGCTCGAACTGGGCGTCGCCACTCAATGTGGCCAGTGCGAAGGATGCGCGCGCGAAGTCGTTGCCCAGTGCAGCGCTTCGGGTTCAGTTGCCGCTTGCCACAGCAACGGCGCTGCCGCGGTCATCGAGCTCGCCACGTCCATTGTGGAAAGCAAGGCATGGCACTCTTCGCGGTTGGCTGCAGTCTGATCCTCGTTCTCGGAACAGCCTGGTGGATTTTTCATAAGTAGCGGCTCGTCCCGTGGGGACGGCCGGCGGACACTCCGTGTGGCCGTCCTTGGTCATAGGTTTCACTGTGTCTGACAGATTCGGTTCGACGCCGGCCGGCGTCTCGCGCAATACGGTCATCGCGGGCACTGTCGTGCTGTTTCACGTCGGCGCGCTTTGGGCTCTGCAATCGGGCCTGCTGCGGCGCGCTGCCGAAGTCGTGGTGCCGGTGCAGATCCTGGCGCAGTTCGTCGACCCCCCAAAGCCAATCGAACCGCCGCCTCCGCCGGAACCGCCGCCGCCCCCCCCGCCAAAGCCACCGGTCATCGAGCCGCCTCCTCCGCCGCCTGCCCCGTTGGCCGTGAAGTCGCCCAAGCCGGCGCCAAAGGCGCCGGTGGTCAAGGTCAAGCCGCCACCCCCGCCGCCGCCGATCGAGGCCGCGCCCGTGCCACCGGCACCGCCCGCGCCGCCCATGCCGCCGGCACCGCCTGCGCCGCCCGCGCAACCCAAGGTCCAGCTACCCGCGTCCAATGCCGACTACGCGCGTGCATGCACCGCGGTCTATCCTTCGATGAGCCGCCGGCTGAACGAAGTCGGCCACGTCACCCTCACGGTCGTGGTCGGCGCCGACGGCAAGGCCAGGGACGTGCGAATCAAGAAGTCCAGCGGCTATGAGCGCCTGGACCAGGCCGCCCGCGAGGCCGCCATGCGCTGTTCCTACGTTCCCGGCAAGGTCGATGGCGTCGCCCAGACCATGGCCCTGGATGCACCGTACAACTTCGTACTGAACTGAAACCCCCAAATCTCTCGCTGGAGTCACAACTATGGAATCCCAATTCGGCCTCATGAACCTCTGGGCGCAGGGGGACTACGTCACCAAGGCCGTCGCCATCGTCCTGCTGGTGATGTCGCTCGCCTCCTGGATCGTGATCCTCACCAAGGCCATCGACGTCATCCGCTACAAGCGCCTGGCGCGCCGCGCATCCGACTTCTGGCACAGCGAGGACTTCGGCATTGCACTGGAAAAGCTGGGACGCAGCGACACCAACCCGTTCCGCGTGTTGGCGCTGGAGGGCCGGGAGGCGACCGCTCACCACCGCAACACCAAGGCACATCTGCACGATTCGCTCGACGTCAGCGACTGGGTGACGCGGTCTCTGCGCAATGCAATCGACGAATTCACCGCCCGCCTGCAAAGCGGGCTGGCAATCCTGGCCTCGGTCGGCTCGACGGCGCCGTTCATCGGCCTGTTCGGCACGGTCTGGGGCATCTATCACGCGCTGATGAGCATCAGTTCGGCAGGCCAGGCCACCATCGACAAGGTCGCCGGCCCCATCGGCGAGTCGCTGGTCATGACAGCGCTGGGCCTGGCCGTGGCGATTCCCGCAGTGCTGGGCTACAACGCGCTGGTCCGGGGCAACAAGTTCGTGCTGGGCAAGCTCAACAGCTTTGCACACGATCTGCACGCCTACTTCGTCACGGGTGCGCGCGTCCAGGCCGGCAGCGCGCCGGTGGTGGTGTCCCTGAAGAAGGGCTGATGCCATGGCCTTCGGTACACAGGACGACACGGACGACGTGATGAACGAGATCAACATGACGCCCCTGGTGGACGTCATGCTCGTGCTGCTCATCATCTTCATCATCACGGTGCCGGTCATGAAGCATGCGGTCAATATCGACCTGCCGCGCGCCAGCAGCGAGCGCGAAGAGACCAAACCGGAGACGATCCAGTTCAGCATCGCCGCGGACGGCACCTACTATTGGAACGAACGGACCATCACCGACGCCGAGTTGCCGACGCTGCTCGCCCAGGCGGCAGCGAAGAATCCCCAGCCCGAACTCCATATCCGCGGCGACAAGGAAGTGCGCTACGAACGCGTGGCCCAGGCCATGTCGGCTGCACGCGAGGCCGGCGTTTCCAAGATCGGCTTTATCACAGAGCCGACCCCCGCCTCGCATTAGAGGGACCCCTCGTCATGGCACCAATTTCATTGGGGCTATTGACTCGGTAAATGATAACGATTATCATTCGCCCATCGACAACGCCAAGACCTGCTTGCAGCCATGTCCACCACACTGACCACCGCCTTCCCTCTCGGCCGCCCGGCACACACGCCGGCGGTTCGCAATGCGAATGACGTCGTAGAACGGCCTGCCACGCTGGTCGAAAGCGGCGACCTGCTGCGCGGCCAAAAGACGGTCGGCATTCTGCACAATGGCGCGCTTTACCGCCTGCAGGCTACCAAACTCGGCAAATTGATCCTGACCAAATAACCGGGATCAGTCGCCCGCCCTTGCAAGTTTCATCGTGGGGCGACTCGAGGAGCATCTGCTTCCGAGGGTCGTTTTTTGCTAGCCACTGGTTCGCCTCAGCCAAGCATTTTTTTCCACGGGGACATTCAAATAGAAAAGCCGCAGACGTCGATGGTCTGCGGCTTTTTTCATTCTTGTCGCGGTACGCGCAAGCGCAGCAAGCTGCGCTGCGTCCGGCCGCTGCGTCAGAGTCCCAAGGCGGCAATGCCGGCGCGAGCGACCTGTGCGTCCTCATTGGACTTGACCCCGCTCACGCCGACGGCACCGATCACCTGGCCATCCTTGACGATCGGCACGCCGCCTTCGAGCATGCCCTGCAGGAACGGCGCCGAAAGGAACGAGGTGCGGCCGCCGTTGACCACGTCTTCGTAGACCTTGCTCTCCCGACGGCCCACGGCGGCGGTTTGTGCCTTGGCCGGCGCGATATGCGCCGACACCGCGGCCGCGCCGTCGAGGCGCTGCAGCCACAAAAGGTAGCCGCCGTCGTCGACGATCGCAATGGTGACCGGCCAGTTGTTCTTCAGGGCCTCTGCTTCGGCGGCGGCGGCAATGGCCTTGACGTCCGCCAATTCGAGAAATTGCTTGGTTTTCATGGATTGCTTTCAGGATGCTCGATGAACCTTCGAGGATAACGCCCCTCGAATGAGGTTTCGCCACTGCCCAACGGCGCGGCGCGTTCCCCGCCCCAAAGCCCTACGGACAATAGGAACTGGCGCACGCGGGTATTTGGGCACTGCCACTTGCAGCCACCTAGAATCATCCCCAACTGCCGGGCGATAGCGCAATCGCAGTCAAGCAAACTCAAAGGAGATGAATCGATGAACGAGCGCGTCACGACCCTCGAATCCACACGCGGCTACGGCCTGAATACCGATCAGGCGCAACGTCAGCGCGTACTTCGCAACACATACTGGCTGCTGGCGCTGAGCCTGCTGCCCACGGTTCTGGGCGCCTGGCTGGGGGTGACCACCGGGATCACGCGCTCGCTGCATGGCGGGCTCGGCCTCATCGTGTTCCTCGGCGGCGCCTTCGGCTTCATGTTCGCCATCGAGAAGACCAAGAATTCGGCAGCCGGGGTGCCGGTGCTTCTGGGCTTCACCTTCTTCATGGGCCTGATGCTCTCCCGCCTGATCGCGGCGGTGCTCGGCTTCCAGAATGGCGGCGAACTCGTCATGACCGCCTTTGCCGGAACGGCAGGCGTGTTCCTGGTCATGGCTACTCTGGCCACGGTGATCAAGCGCGACCTGTCCGGACTGGGCAAGTGGCTGTTCGTCGGTGCGCTGGTGCTCATGGTCGGTGCAGTCATCAACGTGTTCGTCGGTTCAAGCGCGGGCATGGCGGCCATCTCGGTCGCAGCGATCGGCATTTTCTCGGCCTACATGCTGTACGACCTCAAGCAGATCATCGACGGCGGCGAAACCAACTACATCAGTGCAACGCTGGCGCTGTACCTGGACCTGTTCAACGTGTTCCAGAGCCTGCTTGCCCTGCTGGGCATCTTCGGCGGCGACAGCGACTGACGTCGGCCGGCAACTAACCTCAACGCGAAAGGGCCCCTCGGGGCCCTTTCTCTTTTCGCCTGGATGCGCAAGGACCGCTCAGGCCAGGTCGAACACCGCCATCGACTCCACGTGCGCCGTGTGCGGGAACATGTTGACCATGCCCGCGTGGGTGCAACGATAGCCAGCCTGGTGCACCAGCAGGCCAGCATCGCGCGCGAGGGTGGCCGGATTGCAGCTCACATAGACGATGCGCCGTGGCGGCGCCCACCCGTGCGCCGCAGGTGCGCCGGCCAGGGACTGCTGGTGGAGTTCCGCCAGCGCCTTGGCCAGTGCAAATGCGCCCTCGCGCGGGGGATCGACCAGCCACCGCTGAGCCGTGCCGTCGCGCACCAGCATGTCCGGCGTCATCTCGAAGAGATTGCGGGCGACGAAGTCGACCTTGCCGGCAAAACTGCGCCCCGCATCCCGCGCCGCACGCCGGTTGGCCGTGCAATTCTCGTTGGCGCGCGCCACCAAGGCATCGCTGCCTTCGATACCCAGCACTTCGGCGGCCCGCGTCGCCAGCGGCAGGGTGAAGTTTCCAAGGCCGCAGAACCAGTCGATCACCCGCTCGCCCGGCTGCACGTCGAGCAGTCTCAGAGCGCGCGAGACAAGCACGCGGTTGATGTGCGGATTCACCTGCGTGAAGTCGGTGGGCTTGAAGGGCATGCGCACCCCGAACTCCGGCAGTTCGTACGACAGGGCCGAGCCCCCTTCGTCGAGCAGGCGCGCGCTGTCGGGGCCCTTGGCTTGCAGCCACCATTGGACGCCGACGTTCGCGTCGGCAAAGGCCCGCAAGCGGGCTAGGTCGGCGCTCGACAGCGGCTCGAGATGACGCAGCACGAGCGCGATGACGCCCAGTTCCGAGGAACCGGGCGCTTCGCCGCAGGCCAGCTCGATCTGCGGGCAGGTATCGCGCGCGTCGAGCGAACCGATCAACCCGCGCAAGGGGACCAGCATGCCGCTCATCCGCGCGGGAAGCACCGGGCAGACGGTCATGTCGGCAATGTAGCGGCTCTTGCGCTCGTGAAAGCCGATCAGCACTGCCCCCTTCTTGACCACGTGCCTTACCGAAAGGCGAGCGCGGTAGCGGTAGTGCCAAGCCGGGCCCTGCAGGGGGCGCAGCATGTTTTCGGCCCGTACCTTGCCCAGGTGCCAGAGCTGGTCTTCCAGCGCTCGCTGCTTGACGGCGACTTGCGCCGACTCGTCGAGATGCTGCATCTTGCAGCCGCCGCAAGCGCCGGCATGCAGTCCGAAGTGCGGGCAGCCCGGACGCACGCGCTGAGCCGATTCGCGCCGGATCTCGGTCACCACGCCCTGCTCCCACTGGTTCTTGGCGCGCAGGCGCTTGTAGCGCACCTCCTCGAAGGGCAGCGCGCCTTCGATGAAGACCACCTTGCCATCGGCTCGATGGGCGACGCCCTGCGCGTCGAGGTCGAGCGACTCGACGTGGAGCCAGTCGTCGTCGGCGTGCGGTGGCGATTCAGGAGCGCCGGGATTTTCAATGGATTGCGTCATGCGCTGGATTTTCTCAGGCCGCGCGCGGCGGCTCGCGGCTCAAAGAAAGGCATCACGGCCGACGCCAGCCCGGACGAGGTGACGCCGGAGCCTCGTTCCGAATCTGCCGCACGCGCTCACGCGTCAAGCCCAGGCGCAGGCGCCGCACTTCCAGCGTTTCCGGCTCGCTCGACCGATTGACGGATCCACCACGCCGCGCTTCGCTGACCCGCTCGCATTGAAATCGCGGCGGGTTCGCGAAACGGCCACGGCATCACCGTGCAGGCAGATAGCGCGCCGGGTCGACCGGCTTGCCCTGGCGGCGGATCTCGAAATGCAGCTTCGTCCGATCGGCGTCGGTGCTGCCCATCTCGGCGATCTTCTGGCCCTTCTGCACCGACTGATCCTCCTTGACCAGCAACGTCTGGTTGTGCGCGTAGGCAGTCAGGTAGGTGTTGTTGTGCTTCAGGATGATCAGGTTGCCGTAGCCGCGCAGGCCGGCGCCGGAGTAGACGACCTTGCCGTCGGCCGCCGCGTAGATCGGGTCGCCCGCGCGGCCGCCGATGTCGAGGCCCTTGTTCTTCGCGTCATCGAAGCCAGCCAGCAGTTGACCCCGTGCTGGCCACATCCAGCCCAGGTCGTCGTCACCTGCCAGCGGCTGCGAAGGACGCGCTGCCGCGGCCGCTGCCGTAGCTGTTGCGGCCGCGGCAGGCGCCGCAGTGCCGGGTGCAGCGGCGGGTGCTGCGGCCACGACCGGCGCGGCCGGAGCGGCTGCCGGGCTGTTGGGCGGAATGATGCGCAGCACCTGCCCGACTTCGATGACGTTGGGGTTCTCGAGGTTGTTCCACTTGACCAGGTCACGCCAGCTCTGGCCGGTTTCCAGGCCGATGCGAATGAGCGTGTCACCGGGGCGCACGGCGTAGTAGCCCGGCTTGCCGTAGTTCTCGATGCCGAGAAGCGGCTTGCCCGAGGCGTCAGTGGTGATCGGCGGCACCATGCCCGGCACGCCGGTACCCGCTGCGCCACGGTCTTCCACGGGGGCGGGCTGATGGGACGTAGAGCACCCCGCAAATACGAGCAACGACGACAGCACGGATACCGCGCTCACAACTCGTACTCGACGACCAAGTCCCTGCATGCAATCTCCTTCAAGCAATCCCGGATTTTAGAGGGACAAAGTTGACCGCCTCAAGAACGCGGCGGTGCACACCGGCGTTCGTGCGGTCGATCACGACCAGTGCCTGTCCTCCCTGTGCTGATCGCGTGGGTGCGACGATGCGCCCGCCCACGGCGAGTTGCGCCACCCACGCGTCCGGAACGGCGTCGCCACCTGCCGCCGCAATGATGGCGGCATAAGGCGCGCCCTTCGGATAACCCAGCATCCCATCGCCGAGCATCAGATGCACGTTGGCGAGCCGAAAGTGCCGCAGGTTGGCTCGGGCGCGCTCGTTGAGGCCGCGAAGCCGTTCGATGCTGTAGACCTCGTCGGCCACACGGCCGAGCACGGCCGCCTGATAGCCGCAGCCGGTGCCGATCTCGAGCACCCGGCCCAGCCGCGCCTCGGGCCGGCCGACGAGCGCCGGTGCGCCGAGCAACAGTTCGACCATGCGCGCCACGACACTCGGCTTGGAGATGGTCTGCGCCAGCCCGATGGGCAGGCTGGTGTCTTCGTAGGCCTGATTGACCAGCGCGCTGTCGACGAAGCGGTGGCGCTCGATGGTCCCCATGGCGTCCAGCACGCGTGCATCGGCAATGCCTTGTGCGGCCAGCTTGTGCACCATGCGCGCACGCACCGCACTCGACGCCATCGCCTGTCCGGCGCCGGGCGCGGCAGGCGCCACCGTCGCGGGTCGCTGCGCCGTCGCGCGGCTGGCGGGTGCAGGCGCAGGGACAGGGGCACGCACCGTGCGGGCCGGGCCCGTCGATGTGCCGCCGGTGTTGAGCCGTGCCGGAAAGCTCGGGCGTTCCTTCACGGCGCGTCCAGCGCCGTGCTGCCCAGGCGATCCACCGCTTCGGCCCATGCGGGCAGACGCTGATGGTCGGTCAGGTCGATCTGCAGCGGCGTGAGCGCCACGTGGCCCGCCGCGGTGGCATGGAAATCGGTGCCTTCGCTGCTGTCCTTGGCGCCGCCCGCGCCGGCAATCCAGTACATTTTTTCGCCGCGCGGGTTGTCCTGCACGATCACGCGCTCGCCCGCGTGGCGGCGTCCCAGGCGACACACGCGTACCGGCTTGATCTGCTCGAGCGGCAGGTTCGGAATGTTGACATTGAGAAGCCATGCCTCGCCGCCGAGCATGTTCTGGCGCTCGATCTGCCGCACCAGCCTGCGCGCCACCTGCGCCGCGGCATCGACGTGCGCCCACCCCTTCTCGATCTGAGAGAAGGCGATGGCCGGAATGCCGAACAGATAGGCCTCCATGGCAGCGCCGACGGTGCCCGAATAGATGGTGTCGTCGCCCATGTTGGCGCCGTTGTTGATGCCCGAGACCACCAGGTCCGGCCGATAGTCCAGCAGACCCTTGAGCGCGATGTGCACGCAATCGGCCGGCGTTCCCGTCACATAGCGGAACCCGTTGTGCGCGGCGTGCACGTAGAGCGGAGCGGCCAGCGTCAGGGCGTTGGACTTCGCGCTGTTGTTGTGCTCGGGCGCGATCACCTCGACGTCAGCCACTTCGCGCAGTGCCTCGTGCAGCGCGACGATGCCCGGCGCCTGGTAGCCATCGTCGTTGGAGATAAGAATTTTCATGTCGTCGAATGGATCCTCGGGATTCTAGGCCGCGGCAGGTCGCCGCTGAGACATCGGCCCGCCCCCGCCGGCTCGTATCATGACCGCTCCAAAGAGGAGATCTTTCCCCATGCACGCTTGGCTTTGCGAGAACCCGATCGGTGTCGAGGCACTGACCTGGAAGGAGCTTCCCACGCCCCAGCCCGGCCCGGGCCAGGTCCTGGTCGAAATCAAGGCTGCCAGCCTCAATTTTCCAGATCTGCTGATCGTCCAGAACAAATACCAGAACAAGCCGCCCCTGCCGTTTGTTCCCGGCTCCGAATACGCTGGCGTGGTGCAAGCGGTCGGCAGCGACGTGAAGAACCTCAAAGTCGGCCAGAACGTCGCCTGTCTGTCCGGCACGGGCGGCTTCGGCACCCATGCGCTGGCACCGGCAGCCCTGTGCATGCCGCTGCCCGATGGCTTCAGCCACGCCGATGCAGCGGCCTTCATCATGATCTACGCCACGTCCTGGCACGCGCTGATCGACCGCGCACAGCTCAAGGCGGGCGAAACGGTGCTCGTGCTGGGCGCGGCTGGCGGGGTCGGCACGGCCGCCATCCAGATCGCCAAGGCCGCAGGGGCCAGGGTGATCGCGGCGGCTTCGAGCGACGACAAATGCGCGTTGTGCAAATCGATCGGTGCCGACGCCACCATCAATTACAGCCAGCACGCCGTACCCGGCGATTTCCGCGAGGCGATCAAGCAGGCCACGAACGGCAAAGGGCCCGACGTCATCTACGACCCGGTGGGCGGCGATTTTGCCGAGCCGGCGTTCCGCTCCATCGCCTGGCGTGGCCGCTATCTCGTGGTTGGTTTCGCTTCCGGCCCCATTCCGTCGCTGCCGCTCAACCTGACGTTGCTCAAGGGCGCCTCGATCGTCGGCGTGTTCTGGGGCGATTTCGCTCGGCGCGAACCGCAGGCCAACGCGCAAATGATGGCGCAATTGGCCCAGTGGTACGGCGAAGGCAAGATCAAGCCGGTGATCGACCGCACCCTCCCGATGGCGCAATTGAAGGAAGCCTATGCGTTGATGGGCTCGCGCAGCGTCAAAGGCAAGCTGGTCATGGTCAACTGAGGCAGGGACCGGCAATGAAAAAGCCCGCGCAAGCGGGCTTTGAGCATATTGGCGACGTCGGACGCAGCCTGTGCGGCCGTCCGCCAGCGCAGGCGATCAGACTTCGAAGTCGGACAGGGACTTGCCAGCCGCCAGCGCCTCGGTCACCCAGCGCGGCTTGCGACCACGGCCGCCCGACCAGGTCTCGCCAGCGGGGCCACGATACTTCACCGTGCGGGCCGCCGCACCGGCGGCGCCGCGGCGACCGACGGAACGACCGCTCAGCTTCAGGTCGGAGGCCGAAATGCCGTACTCGGCAATCTTCTTGCGCACCTCCTCGATCACACTCGAGCGCTCCTGATTGCGCAGCGTCTCGGCTTGACGGCGCAATTGGGAAATCTGCTCGTCATGCTTTTTGATCTGTGAATTGATTTCTTCGAGAGTGGCCATTGCGAGTCCTGAGGTTAGGAGATGGGCGAAATTCTATTTCATCCCAACCCGCAAACCAACCAGAAGCCCTTCTCGTCGTCACAAACGAGAAAAAAACGCAACACACCGGTTTGACGACTAAGTCGTACGTGCGCTTTGCATATTGAGCCCGGCGTAAACCGGCGCACCGCCGCACCGGCAAAGCGAATTCACGCCGCAGGCGGAGGGGCTTTTACGCAACGCACCGCGCAAACCGGGCGCTATTGAACAGGCTCGGCGGGACGGCGCTGCAACATCGGCTGGGCCAATTGCTCGTAGAGCGCCGCGATTTGCAGCAGTTCGGCATCGCCGCCGGGCCGCCCGATCAATTGCAGGCCCATCGGCCAGCGCCCCTGCGGATCAAATCCGGCCGGTATGCTGATGGCCGGCAGCCCGGCAAAGGTGGCATAGAGCGTCACCTCCATCCAGCGGTGATAGGTATCCATGCTGCGGCCGGCGATCTGCCGGGGCCAGTGGGTCTGGCCGTCGAATGGCCACACCTGCGCGGAAGGCAGCGCCAGGACGTCGCAACGCGCCAAAAGCGCCAGCATGTGCGAATGGAAGGCGGTGCGCGCCATGCTGGCGTGCATGAACGCGTCGAAGCTCAGGCCCTGCTCGCTGTCATGTTCCCACAGCGCCTCGGGCTTGATCCTGTCCCGTGCTCCGGGCAATGCCAGCGCCGCGGCCACGTTCGGCGCCACCAGCGCGCGCCGCCACACCAGCCAGCTTTGCCAGACCGCCTCGGCGGCGAAGCCATGGGCCATGGGTTCGACCTGCGCGCCTGCCGATGCCAGGATGTCCAAGGCCCCTTCGCAGGTCGCGAGGACGCCGTCCTCCATCGCCAGGTGGCCGCCCAGATCGCCCAGCCAGCCGACGCGGACATCGCCCGCGCGCGCAACGGCGCCCGGGACGAAATCGCGCGGGCCCTCGGCGATGGAAAGCGGAGCGCGCGGATCATGCCCGGCCTGGATCGACAGGAGCCGGGCCAGATCGCGCACATTGCGCGCCATGGGGCCGTCAGTGGCCAACTGCATGATCCAGACGTCCGGACGCGGCCAGCCCGGCACGCGCCCCTGGCTCGGACGCATGCCGAACACGTGGTTCCAGCCGGCAGGATTGCGCAGCGACCCCATGAAATCCGAGCCGTCGGCCACCGGCAGCAGCCGCTGGGCCAGCGCGACGGCAGCGCCACCACTGCTGCCACCGGCCGAGCGGGTCGCATCCCACGCATTGCGCGTCAGGCCGAACACGCTGTTGTACGTGTGGGAACCCAGGCCGAACTCGGGCATGTTGGTCTTGCCGATGACGATGCAGCCTGCCGCCTTCATGCGCGCGACATAGAGGCTGTCGGCCTGCGGCATCAGGTCGCGATAGACGGCGCTGCCCATGGTCGACGGAAATCCGAGCGCATGACCGGTGTCCTTGATGGCCTGGGGCATGCCGTGCAACCAGCCGCGCGAGTGGCCCCGAGCCAGCTCGGCATCGCATTCGTCCGCCTGCGCCAGCAGCACGTCATCGGGCGCCAGGCTGACGATGGCGTTGAAGTGCGGGTTGATCCGATGCACGCGGTCCAGGTAGGCCCGCATCACTTCGCGACAGGACACCTCGCGGGCGTGGATGGCGCGTGAGAGCGCCTCGGCATCCAGATCGGTCAGCTCTCCCATTCATTGCTCCTCGCATTGCATGGGACGATTCTGCCGCATGGCCGCCGCCGCTCGCGCGGGCGCCGCGCTGGCACCACAAACAAAAATGCCCGGTTCCTTGCGGGACCGGGCACCTTGCGCTTGACGCGCTTCTATTCGGTGGGGTGGCTGATGGGACTCGAACCCACGACGACAGGAATCACAATCCTGGACTCTACCAGCTGAGCTACAGCCACCATTTATGAAGCACGCTATTGTAGCTTCAAATTTTACCGATTCGTCGCCGCCGGTCCGCAAGGCCAACCAGCGGCGTTCGATCAACCGCCGAGCACGGCCTGCAGGGGCCTCGGCACCAGGATCTGCGCCTTGTAGCGCGCCTTGAGCAGGTTGTAGTAGGCCGCACTCTCGGCCTGCGCCACGACCTGCGCGAACTGCTGCTGCTCGGCCTGGGCAGCCTGCGCCGCCGGCGCTTCGCGCGGCACGGCCTTGTCGACCTTGACCACGACGTAGCCTTGCGCGCCCAGGTCCACGCCGACCCATGCCGGCAGCTTGCCCGCGTCTGCGCGCAGCGCGCCGTCGACCACCTGCGGCGGCTGGTTCTGCGCATCGGCGCGCGACAGCACCACCGGCGCCGCCAGGGTCGCGCCCTTCGGGTCGGCCTGCCATGCTGCCAGCTTGGCTTCACCTTCCTTGCGTGCCAGTTCGGCCGCTCGGCTGTCGACCAGCGACTTGCGCACCTGCGCCTTGACCTCGTCGAGGCTGCGCGTGCGCGCCGGCGCATACGCCGTGACGCGGCCGGCGGCCAGTTGGTTGGCTCCGACTTCGACGGCCTCGGTGTTGTTCTTGCGCTCGAGCGAGTCGGGCGCGAACAGTGCAGCCAGGAAGTTGCGGTTGGCGAGCGCGCCCTTGGCATCCGGGGCCGGCTGCCGGCTCACCTTGGCGGTCTGGATCTTGAGCTTGAACTTGTCCGCGGCCGGCTGGAGGCTGTCTGCCTGCTGATAGACGACGTCGTTGAAGCCCTCGGCCGCCTTGGCGAACTCGGTGACGGCCTGCTGCGTGCGCAGATCGCCCTCGATGCGGGCGCGCGCCTCCTCGAAGGTGGGCACCGACCCCGGCTTGATGTCGTCGAGCCGGATGATGTGATAGCCGAACTCGGTCTCCACGACCTTGGGATCGATCTCGCTCTTCTTGAGGGAGAACATGGCGTCCTCGAACGGCTTGACCATGGCGCCGCGCGCGACGAAGTCGAGGTCGCCGCCCTTTTCGGCCGAACCCGGGTCCTGCGAATTCTTGCGAGCCAGCTCGGCAAAGCTGTCGGGCTTGGCCAGCACCTGCTTGAGCAGATCTTCGGCCTTGGCCTTGGCTTGCTGGCGCTGGTCGGCGCTGGCACCTTCGGGCACGGTGATCAGGATGTGGCTGGCACGCCGCTCTTCCGGCTTGCCCATCCGGTCCTTGTTCTGCTCGTAGTAGGTGCGCAGGTCAGGCTCGTTCAGGGTGATGTCCTTCTTGACCGCATCCATGTCGAGCACGACGTACTGGATGGTCGCCTCTTCGGGCGCCTGGTACTGCGCGACATGTTCCTTGTAGTACGCCTCTATCTCGGCATCCGTCGGATTGACCTTGGACGCGAAATTCTCCGGCTTGAACTGCGCCAGCTGCACCTCGCGGCGCGCATATAGGCTGTCGAGGGTCGCGTCGGCCTGCGCCGTCGTCGCGAAGGCGCCGTTGCTCAGGCCGTCCAGCACCTGCTGGGTGGCCAGGGCCGCGCGCATGCCAGCCTCGTACTGCTGAGGCGTCTGCCCCGTCGCCCGCTGGAACCCTTCGCGGTCGAACTTGCCATCGGGCGTGCGGAACGAGGACAGCGCGGGTTCTGCGGCGTACAGGCGGGCCAGTTGATCCTCGGTGGTCGTCAGGTGTGCCTTGGCAGCCGCCATGTTCAGCACCTGCTCGCGCACCATGCGTTCGAGCGTCGCGTAGCGTGCGGCGTCCGAGTCGAGCATGGCGGCGTCGATGTTGGGCATGCGCTGGCGGATGCGGTCGACCTCGTTGCGATGGCGGAAGTCCCATTCCTGGCGCGTGATTTCGCGGCCGTCCACCTTGGCCACGGTCTCGCCGCGCTGGTTGCCGTCGAAGAACCGCTCGACGCCGAACAGCGCGAACGACGGAATGATGAGCAAGAACAAGATCCACATCGTGAACTTGCTGTACTTGCGGATGGATTCAAACATGCTCTTTCACTCGCTTTCGTGGCCCGCACGATCGATACGCAACAAAAAAGGCGAACATATTGTTCGCCTTGTTCGCCCGGGTGGTGGTGGGTGCTGAGGGGTTCGAACCCCCGACCTACGCCTTGTAAGGGCGCCGCTCTACCAACTGAGCTAAGCACCCCACCGAGAAGATCCGGAAATTCAGTTCAGCGCGTCCTTGAGGGCCTTGCCGGGACGGAACTTCGGAATCTTGGCGGCCTTGATTTTAATCGCAGCGCCGGTGCGTGGATTGCGGCCGGTGCGGGCGGCACGCTTTCCGACTGCGAAAGTGCCAAAACCGACGAGCGACACCGAGTTGCCTTTTTTCAGCGTGGTGCGAATCGCGCCGAGCGTGGACTCGAGGGCCCGGGTGGCGGCTGCCTTGGAGATATCTGCGTTCTTTGCGATGTGCTCAATCAGTTCAGTCTTGTTCACAAGGGCCCCTTGTCGAAATGGGTGTTGATCGGTTGATTCGTCGACTGCATGGCGAAGCCCCGTACGGCACTGCCGCCAGGGCGTCGGCGATGGAGGAGGAAATCAGGCAGGTCGGCAGCGCACTGCCGAAAGGGATTAAAGCCACTGGCCTACGGGGTGTCAATAAGACGGTGCCCCCTTCTCGGCCAGCCATGCCCACGATTCTAAGACGAGCTGCGGGGCCTCGTCTGCCGCCTGAAACGAGGCCCCGTGTGCGACTGTGACATGCGTCTCGCCGCGTCGTCTCATCCGGTCAACGGCGCAGCGACTGGCTCAAAGCGCCGCGGCGATCGCCCGGCCGAGGTCGCTCGTGCTGGCCTTGCCGCCGACGTCGGGCGTGCGCGGCGCGCCACTTTGGGGCGTGAGCACCTGCTCGATGGCCGCCAGGATTGCGTCGTGCGCGTCCTTGTGACCGAGGAACTCCAGCATCATCGCGCCGCACCAGATCTGCCCGATCGGGTTCGCGATGCCCTTGCCGGCGATGTCCGGCGCCGAACCGTGCACCGGCTCGAACAGCGAAGGATGCGTCCTGTCCGGATTGAGGTTGGCACTCGGCGCGATGCCGATCGTGCCGGTGCAGGCCGGCCCCAGGTCGGACAGGATGTCGCCGAACAAGTTGCTGGCCACCACCACGTCGAAGAAATCGGGGCGCTGCACGAAGTGCGCCGTGAGGATGTCGATGTGGAACTTGTCCAGCTTGACGCCCGGGTATTGCGCCGCCATCTCGGCCACGCGTTCGTCCCAGTACGGCATGGTGATCGCGATGCCATTGCTCTTGGTGGCGCTGGTCAGGTGCTTCTTCGGGCGAGACTGCGCGAGCTCGAAGGCGAACTTCAGGACACGGTCCACGCCCACGCGCGACATCACCGTCTCCTGCATCACGATCTCGCGCGAAGTCCCCGGGAACATGCGGCCACCGATGCTCGAGTATTCGCCCTCGGTGTTCTCGCGCACGATGTACATGTCGATCTCGCCGGGCTCGCGCGGCTTGCCGTCGCGGCGCACGACGGGGGCAATGATGCCCGGCATGAGCCGCGCCGGGCGCAGGTTGACGTACTGGTCGAACTCGCGCCGGAACAGCAGCAGCGAGCCCCAGAGCGACACATGGTCGGCGATCTTCTCGGGCCATCCGACGGCGCCGAAGTAGATCGCATCGTGGCCGCCCACCAGGTCCCGCCAGTTGTCGGGCATCATCTGGCCGTGCTTCTCGTAGTAGTCCCAACTCGAGAAGTCGAAGTGGTCGAAGGCCAGGTCGATGCCGAACTTGCGCGCGGCCGCGTCCAGCACGCGGATGCCCTCGGGCATGGTTTCCTTGCCGATGCCGTCGCCGGCGATGACGGCGATGCGCTTCTTGCTGTTGCTCTTGGTCATGACGTTGGGTCCTTGAAGAAAGTGAGGGCCTCGCGGGCCAGCGCCTCGGGCGCCTCCTCGGGAATGTAGTGGCCGCAGGGCAACGCCCCGCCGCTCACCGCGTTTGCGCGCTCGCGCCACAGCGCCAGCACGTCGAAACACCGGCCGACGATGCCGTGCGCGCCCCACAGGACGCGCAGCGGCTGGCCCAGCCGCATGCCGGCGGCAACATCCGCGCGGTCGTGGTCCAGGTCGATGCCGGCGGAGGCCCGATAGTCCTCGCACAGCGCCTGCGCCGCGCCCGGCAATGCCATGCAGCGCTCGTACTCGGCCAGCGCCTCGGGCGCGAACGGCGCCAGCCCGGCGTGGCGTCCGCCCATCACGCTGCGCACGTAGCGTGCAGGGTCGGATTCGATCAGTGCCTCCGGCAGCGGCGGCGGCTGGATCAAGAAGAACCAATGCCAGTACGCACGCGCGAATTCCTCGCCGGTGCCCTCGTACATGGCGAGCGTCGGCGCAATGTCGAGCAGCATCAGCCGATGCACTGCCGACGCATGATCGGCCGCCAGCCGGTGCGCAACGCGCGCTCCGCGATCATGGGCCAGAACGTCGAAGCGGTCGAATCCGAAATGCCGCATGGCCGCCAGCGCGTCCAGCGCCATCTCGCGCTTGCTGTAGGCGACATGTCGTTCGCCCGGGTCCGGACGGCCGGAATCGCCGTAGCCGCGCAGGTCGATCATCACCAGCGTGAAATGCGCGGCCAGCAGCGGTGCCACGCGGTGCCAGATCACATGCGTCTGCGGATGACCGTGCAGCAGCAGCAATGGCGCGCCCTGGCCGCCGCGGCGGCCGTGGATGCGCACGCCGTCGCGCTGCAGGTCGAAGGGAGTGAAATCGTCAAGCACGGCGGTGATTCTGCGTTGCGCGGCGCCTTCGATCAAGAAACAATACGCCAATCGACTATTTCCAAAATGGAATGAATTCCCTGGAACGCGCGGACCTCGACCTGGTGCTCAAGGTGCAGGCCGGCGGCAGCCTGGCCGCCGCGGCCGACGCGCTCGGCGTGGTCCCATCGGTCGTCACCAAGCGGCTGGCGGCGCTGGAGGCCCGCCTCGGGCAGCGCCTGTTCGAGCGCACGACCCGCAGCCTCGTGCTCACGCGCGAGGGCGAAGCGGTGTGCGCTCACGCACGCGGCCTGCTCGACGGGTTCGCCGCGCTCGAATCGGAACTCAGGGAGCGGCAACTGGGCCTGTCGGGCACCGTGAAGCTGGCTGCAACGCTCGGTTTCGGGCGGCAATGGGTCGGGCCTGCGCTGGCGGAGTTCCAGGCGGCGCATCCGCAACTGCGCATCGACCTGCGGCTTGGCGAGAAGTTGCCGGAACTGGCCGCCGAAGGCTTCGACGGTGCGGTCTGGCTGTGGTCGGTCCGCGCCCGCCATACAGCCGACTGGCGCACACGCCGGCTGGCGCGCAACCAGCGCGTGGTGGTGGCCGCGCCGGCGTATCTGAAGGCCCACGGCACGCCGCAGATCCCGTCCGACCTGGCCGACCACGCTTGCCTGCGCGTGCAGGAAAACGACGATGCGGGCCGCCCGACGCAGGCAGCCACGTTCTGGAGCCTGCGTCACGAGCGCGATGGCACGACCAGCCGCGTGCGCGTCGATGGCCCGCTGTCGAGCAATTCCGGCGAACTCGTGCGCGACTGGTGCCTGGCCGGCCATGGCCTGATGCTGCGCAGCCTGTGGGACGTCGCGCCGCACATGGCGGCCGGCCGGCTGGTGCGGGTGCTGCCCCAGCACGCCATGAACGATGCCGACATTCACTGGATCGCGCCGCACCAACCGCGTACGCCGCGCCGGGTACAGCTGCTGGCGGACGCGCTGGCTGCGCAGTTCAGGCAGGAACCGTGGAAGGCAGCGGCAAACGCCAAGGCCGCAACCCGATAGCAACGCCGTCCAGGCTCAGCCTTGTCGCTGTTCGCGCACCACCAGGCTCACGCCGATGGCGGTGACCGCGATGCCGGCCAGCGTCACCGCGGTGATCGGTTCGCCGAACAGCAGCCAGGCCATCAAGGCGGTGCACGGCGGCACCAGGTACAGCAGGCTGGTGACCGAAGTCGCGCTGCCGCGCTGGATCAGCAGGTAGAGCAGCGAACTGCCGCCCAGCGTCAGCGCCAGCACGGACCAGGCCATGGCTCCCAGCGAATGGGCATTCCACTGCATGGCGTCGGGCTCGAGCAGCGCAAACGGCAGGCTCACCACGAGCGCAGCCGCCAACTGCACCATGCTGGCGGTGCGCACGTCGCACGGCGCGACGAAGCGCTTCTGGTAGAGGGTGCCGGCGGTGATCGACAGCAACGCGAGCAGCGCCAGCGACATGCTCTCGGGCGTCACCTCGCCGCCCTGCCCCAGCTTGCGCCAGACCACCATCACCAAGCCGGCGAATCCCAGGCCCAGTCCGACCCATTGGCGCCGCGAAACCTGCCCGCCCCATGCCGAAAGCCAGATCGCCGTCAGCACCGGCTGGATGCTCACCAGCAGCGCCGCCAGGCCGGACCCCATGCCGACCTTCACCGCGCCCCACACGCCGCCCAGGTAGCCGGCCTGCATCAGGACGCCCGTGACGGCGAGATGCAACCACTGCGCACGCCGGCTCGGCCCCGGCACGCGCGCAACCGCGACCCAGGCGCCGAAGCACAGGAGAGAAAGCGCAAAACGCACGGCCAGGAACTTCATGGGCGGGGCATACGGCATGCCGTAGCGCGCGACGATGAAGCCCGTGCTCCAGATCAGGACGAAGATGCCCGGCATGGCACGCAGCCACACAGAAGGCGGCGCCGGCGCCGCGGCCGCGGTCATTGCGTGCGCGCCCGGATCTCGGGAATCGCCTTTTGCAGGTAGTACACCATCGACCAGACGGTGAGAACCGCCGCGGCCCAGATCAGCCACTGCCCCCACAGGCCGGTGTCGATCACGCCGAACAGCATGCCGTCGAACAGCAGGAAGGGAATGGCCACCATCTGCACGGTGGTCTTGACCTTGCCCAGCATGTGCACCGCCACGCTGCGTCCGGCGCCGATCTGCGCCATCCATTCGCGCAGGGCCGAGATGGCGATCTCGCGGCCGATGATGATCAGCGCGACGAACACGTTGGCGCGGTCCAGGTGCACCAGCACCAGCAGCGAAGCGCACACGAGGAACTTGTCGGCCACCGGGTCGAGGAAGGCGCCGAAGGCGGAGGTCTGGTTGAGCTTGCGTGCCAGATAGCCGTCCAGCCAGTCGGTGGCGGCGAACACGATGAACATGACCGTGGCGATCAGGTTGCGCATGGACGCGTCCAGCGGCAGGTAGAACACCCCGACGATCAGCGGAATCGCGACGATGCGCGTCCAGGTCATGATGGTGGGCAGTGTCCAGAACATGTCGGCGATTGTGGCATGCGGGGCGCAAGCATGCGGCGCGGCTGTCGCGGCGAGGGCTGCTCGCCGCACGCGCGCGCCGGCGAAACCGATGCTCAGTGCAGGGCCCGGTAGATTTCCTCGGCCAGTTCGAAGGCGATGCCGTCCACGGATGCCAGGTCTTCCACGCTGGCAGCCGCCACGCCGCGTATGCCGCCGAAACGCTGCAGCAGCCTGGCGCGGCGCTTGGGTCCGATGCCGGCGATGTCCTCGAGCTGGCTGCCGCCCACGCGCACCTTGGCCCGACGCGCGCGCATGCCGGTGATGGCGAAGCGGTGGGCCTCGTCGCGGATCTGCGCCACCAGCATCAGCGCGGCCGAGTCGCGCCCCAGGTAGACCTTGTCGCGTCCGTCGGCGAAAACGAGTTCCTCCAGTCCGACCTTGCGGCCTTCGCCCTTCTCGACGCCCACGATCTGCGACAGCGGCAGCCCCAGTTCGCTGAACACTTCGCGCGCCATCGACACCTGGCCCTTGCCGCCGTCGACGAGCACCAGGTCGGGCATGCGGGCGCCGGCGGTGCCGGGCCGGGCGTCGGCACCCGAGGCCTCGCCCGCGGCGGGCGCATCCACTTCGGCCGCCATCGCCTCCGCCAGCTTGCCGTAGCGCCGCGTGAGGACCTGCCGCATCGCCGCATAGTCGTCACCCGGCGTGATGCCCTCGATGTTGTAGCGTCGGTACTCGCGGTTCTGCATTGCATGGTGCTCGAACACCACACATGACGCCTGGGTCGCCTCGCCCGCCGTGTGGGAAATGTCGAAGCACTCGATGCGGAACGTGTCGAGGTCGTCCGGCACGATCTCCAGCGCCTCCACCAGCGCACGCGTGCGCGCCTGTTGCGAGCCCTCCTCGGCCAGCAGGCGGGCCAGCTGGATGTCCGCATTCTTCTGCGCCATCTCCAGCCACAGCCGGCGCTGCTCGCGCGGCTGGAACACCGCCGTCACGCGGCAGCCGGCCTGCTGCGACACGGCCTCGACCAGTTCGCGCGAGACCGGCTCGCCCAGCACCAGCGTCGGCGGCACCGGCACGTCGATGTAGTGTTGCGCGATGAAGGCTTCGAGCACCTGCTGCTCGATCGCTGCGTCAGGCAGCGCTTCGTCCTCGGCCTGCAGTACGGCCGCATCCTCCACGTGCACGGGAAAGTAGGCCCGGTCGCCGAGATGGCGGCCACCCCGCACCATCGCCAGGTTGACGCAGGCCTTGCCACCCTGGACCTTCACGGCGAGGATGTCGACGTCCTTGTCCGAAGTGCTCTCCACCGCCTGCTGGTGAAGCACGCGAGACAGCGCCGACATCTTGTTGCGCAGTTCGGCGGCCTGCTCGAACTCCAGCTTCTCGGCGTGCGCGGTCATCCTCGCCTCGAGCTGGCGCAGCACCAGCGGCGAATCGCCCAGCAGGAACGCCTCCGCGTCGGCCACGTCGGCGGCGTAGTCCTCCTTCGACACCAGGCCTACGCATGGGCCGCTGCAGCGCTTGATCTGGTAGAGCAGGCACGGACGCGTGCGGTTGCTGTAGACCGTGTCCTCGCAGGTGCGGATGCGAAACACCTTCTGCAGCAACTGGATGGACTCCTTCACCGCCCAGGCGCTCGGGTACGGTCCGAAGTAGCGGTGCCGCCGGTCGACCGCGCCGCGGTAGTACGCCATGCGCGGAAACTCGTGCGAGGCGATCTTCAGGTACGGATAGCTCTTGTCGTCGCGAAAAAGGATGTTGTAGCGCGGCTTGAGCGACTTGATGAGGTTGTTCTCGAGCAGCAGTGCCTCGGCCTCGCTGCGCACCACCGTCGTCTCCATGCGGGCGATCTTGCTCACCATGTGGCCGATGCGCGTGCCGCCATGGTTCTTCTGGAAGTAGCTCGACACCCGCTTCTTCAGGTTGCGCGCCTTGCCCACGTAGAGCACCCCGCCGGTCGCGTCGATGTAGCGGTACACCCCCGGCAGCGAAGGCAGACCCAGCGCCTGGGCAAGCAATGATTCCAGTTGACTTTCCGACATTTCAGGCAGGTAGCGGCCCGGGGCTCCCGGTGCTTCGTTCGCGGGGCGTAGAGTATCGCCGCCATGCGCTGGGATATTTTCTGCAAGGTCATCGACAACCACGGCGACGCCGGCGTCTGCTGGCGCCTGGCGCGGCAGTTGGCCGCCACCGGCGATCCGGTCCGCCTCTGGATGGACGATGCCTCGGCCCTGGCGTGGATGGCTCCGCTCGGCGCTCCGGGCGTAGACGTCCTGGCCTGGCGCGATGACGACGCCATCGATCCGGCCTTGCTGGCGCCCGCACAGGCGCCGGACGTGCTGATCGAGGCCTTCGGCTGCGAACCGGCGGCGCCGGTGGTGGCGCAGTTTGCCGACGCCGCGGCGCGCGGCGGCAGCCGGCGCCATTGGATCAATCTGGAATACCTCTCGGCAGAGCCCTATGTCGAGCGCCTGCATGGCCTGCCCTCGCCGGTCTTTCGCGGCCCGGGCGCCGGCCTGACCAAGCACTTCTTCTATCCGGGCTTCACGCCCGCCACCGGAGGTCTCCTGCGCGAGGACGGGCTGTCGACCGCGCGGCAAGCCTTCGATCGGGCCGCCTGGCTGCGCAGCCAGGGAATCGACTGGCGAGGCGAGCGGCTGGTCTGCCTGTTCTGCTACGAGCCCGATGGCCTTCCCGCCCTGCTCGACGCATGGCGTACCGGCCCGGAACCGACCCTGCTGCTGGTGACGCCGGGCCGGGCCGCGGCGGCGGTGAGGAACCTGCTGCCGGCATCCGAGGCGCAGGCCGGCCCCAGCGGCGCCCTTCGACTGCAATGGCTGCCCCACGTGCCGCAGGACGACTTCGACCGCCTCCTGTGGTCCTGCGACCTGAACTTCGTGCGCGGCGAGGATTCCCTGGTCCGTGCCATCTGGGCCGGCGCCGCGCTGGTCTGGCAGATCTATCCGCAGGACGACGACGCCCATCACGTGAAGCTCAATGCCTTTCTGGACTGGCTGGACGCGCCCGAACCGCTGCGTCGTTTCCATCACAGCTGGAATGGTTTTTCCGCGGACAGGCCCTGCTGGCCGGCGGCGCCGACCCTGGCCGAATGGAGGCGGGTCGTCGAGGCTGGACGCTCGGCATTGCAGGCGCAAGACGCGCTCGCCCAACGACTTTGCCGCTTCGTCGGCCGAAAAAGCTAAAATAGCTGGCTTTGCGGACGAAGGGGCGCGCTTGCAGCATGGGCTGCAGGCGATTGCCAAGACGCCTTCGCACCGCCGAACCCGCCGCGGGTCATGCGCGCCGGGCCGGGCAGCACCTTCCCTGGACGATGCTGCCGCGCGCCTTGCCGATGCGCCGAGCGGCACATCTGCACATCAGCCCAGAGACTCGCTATGAAAATCGCTCAAGAAATCCGCGCCGGCAACGTCATCATGCACGGCAAGGACCCGATGGTCGTCCTCAAGACCGAATACAGCCGCGGCGGCCGCAACTCCGCCACCGTGCGCATGAAGCTCAAGAGCCTGATCGCCAACTTCAACACCGAAGTGGTCTTCAAGGCCGACGACAAGATCGACCAGATCGTGCTGGACAAGAAGGAGTGCACCTACTCCTACTTCGCCGACCCGATGTACGTGTGCATGGACGCCGAGTTCAACCAGTACGAGGTCGAAGCCGAGAACATGGGCGACGCCCTGAACTACTTGGAAGACGGCATGCCGGTCGAGGTCGTGTTCTACGAAGGCAAGGCGATCTCGGTCGAACTGCCCACCAGCGTCGAGCGCGAAATCACCTGGACCGAACCGGCCGTCAAGGGCGACACGTCGGGCAAGGTGCTCAAGCCGGCCAAGATCTCCACCGGTTTCGAAGTCCCCGTGCCGCTGTTCGTCAGCCAGGGCGACCGCATCGAAGTCGACACGCGCACCGGCGAATACCGCAAGCGCGTCTGATAGCCTTGCCCCAACCGCTGCCCGCATGCCGCGCCAACGCCAGGCGCGCGGCGGGCTCGAAGCTCCCGCGGGAGCTTTTCTTTTTGGGCGAGCGGCCCGATTCGTGCGTCACGGCGGGCGGCATGGCCGTCGCACTCGCCGACGGCGCCATCAGGAGGACACCATGAACGACAAGCACAACATCCACGACAAGCGCCTGGCCGACGCCTGGGCCACCTTGCAGGCGCACGCCGACAAGGGCCTGCCGCTCGACAACGACCCCTCGCGCCTGGCGTTTGCCGACCCCGAGTTCCTGCTGCGCCGCGAGACCCGCGGACTGCGCATGCAACTCGAACTGATGAAGCCCGATCTGGAAATGCGCGCCCATGGCATCGAGAACACGATCGTCGTGTTCGGCAGCGCGCGCTTTCGCAGCCAGGAGGAGTCCGGCGCCCTGATCGCCCAGGCCGAGGCCGCGGGCGACGCGTCGGCGGCGCAGCGGTGGAAGCGCCTCGCGCGCGGCAGCCACTACTACGAGCAGGCGCGCGCCTTCGGCGCCATGGTGGCGCGCTACAGCCATGACAAGGACCCGGAGGACAAGCTCTTCGTGTGCACCGGCGGCGGTCCCGGCATCATGCAGGCGGCCAACCGCGGCGCGTACGAGGCCGGCGGCCTCAGCGTCGGCCTGTCGATCGCGTTGCCGATGGAGGAACAGCCCAACCCCTACGTCACCCCGGCGCTGAGCTTCAAGTTCCACTACTTCGCCATCCGCAAGATGCATTTCATGATGCGGGCCAAGGCACTGGTGGCATTCCCCGGAGGCTTCGGCACGCTGGACGAACTGTTCGAGGTGATGACGCTGGTGCAGACCCGCAAGTCCAAGCAGGTGCCGATCGTCCTGTTCGGCGCCGACTACTGGCGCCGGCTGATCGACTTCGACTTCCTCGTCGAGGAAGGCGTGATCTCGCCCGACGACGTCAAGCTGTTCGAATACGTCGACACCACGCAGGACGCGTGGGACGCCATCAGCCGCTTCTACAAGTTGTGATCGGCGCCTGACGCGGGCGGCGGCGCGGTCAGGCCGCGCACCGCCGGCGTTCCCAGGGCCACGACGGTGCCCACCACCCAGAACAGGCCGGCCACGCCGATCAGGGCCCCGGCGGCGCCGAACAGCATCGGCATCGCCACGCTGGAGGCGTTGAGGGTCATCACGCGCAGCGCCAGCGCTTCGCCGTAGCGCGCCGCCGGCGTGATCTGGTGCAGCATGCTCATGACCATCGGCTGCACCGCGCCCAGGGCTATGCCCAGCATCACCGAGCACAGGCCCATGCCCCACGCCCCCGGCATCAGCGGATAGGCCGCGAACACAGCGGCAGTCACGACGTTCGCCGCGACGATCACCTGCCGCTCCGTCCAGCGCCGGGCGAGCGTCGGCAGCAGCACCCGGATGCCGGCCGCCGCGACGGCAAACGCCCCGAGCAGGGTGCCGATGACGGAGGCACTGAGTCCGCGCTCGTGACCCAGCAGCGGCAGGACGAACGTATGCACGTCCCACGAGGCCGATTGCAGCCAGTTGATGAACAGCAGGCGCCGGAACATCGGCGCGGCCAGCAGGTCGAGGGCACGCGGCCTGGCCCCGCCCTCCGGCGCCGCCGTGCCAGGCGAGTCCTTGGCGCCCCGGGCCAGTGCCCAGCATGCCAGCGGCAGCAGCGCCATCGCACCCAGGGCGACGCGAAATCCGAGCGTGTCGCCCGCCGAGCGTCCGGCGTGGTCGATCAGCAGGCCGGCGCTGAAGGGGCCGATGAAATTGGCCGCCGCCGGCGCGATCGCCAGCCAGCTGAAGACCTTGCGCAGTTCTGCCGGACCGCTGACCGAGTGACCCACGTGGCGCTGCAGGGCGATGATCGCCACGCCGGTCGCGCCGCCCGTCAGCAGCGCCGCCAGGCACAGCGCCGGAAAACCCGGCAACAAGGCCGCCACGGCTGCACCCGAGCAAGCAGCGCCCACGGCGATGCCGAGCGGACGCTTGAGGCCATGGCGGTCCGCGAAGCGCCCGGCCGGCAGCGCCAGGAACACTTGCGTCAGCGCGAACAATGACAGGAGCACCCCGACCGCCGCAGCGCTGTAGCCCAGTTGCAGGGCCAGCAGCGGCGCCGCCATGCGGGTGCCGGTCATCGCCGCATGCAGGCAGACCTGCGCGAGGATCAGGCGCAGCAGCTCGGGTGACATCAGGCGGCAGGCGGTGCGAAGCCGGCCATCACGGGACGCCGGGCCCGGGTGCGCCGGCTGGCACCTTCCGAAAGGGTCATGCCTCCTCGTCGTCGCCGGCGTCGGAGGCCGGCGCTTCCAGGCCCGGCAGCAGGTCCTGGGACTGCGGCTCCGGCAGCGCCTCGACCTCGCGCAGCTTGCGGCTCAACACGTTGGTGCGCGTCTGCGCCTTGTCCAGCGTGTTGAGCACCGTCTGCGTCTGGCGCCGCACGTCCGCCAGCACGCCGCCGAACTTGAGAAACTCGGACTTGACCGCTCCCAGCACCTGCCAGACTTCGCTGCTTCGCTTTTCGAGGGCCAGCGTGCGAAAGCCCATCTGCAGCGAATTGAGCATCGCCAGCAGCGTGGTCGGGCCGGCCAGCGTCACCCGGTGCTCGCGCTGCAAGGCTTCGATCAGGCCGGGACGGCGCAATACCTCGGCATAGAGTCCTTCGGTGGGAAGGAAAAGAATGGCGAAGTCGGTGGTGTGCGGCGGCTCGATGTATTTCTCTGCCAGCCCGCGCGCCTCCAGCCGGATGCGCGTCTCGAGGGCCTTGGCGGCGATGGCTGCGCCCTCCACGTCGGCGCGCTGCTGGGCGTCGAGCAGGCGCTCGTAGTCCTCGTTTGGAAACTTCGCGTCGATCGGCAGCCACACCGGGCGGCCGTCGTCGCCGCGTCCGGGCAGGCGAATGGCGAAGTCCACCACGGCGCGCGAGCCGGGCCGCGTGGACACCTGCTCGGCATATTGCTCGGGCGCCAGCACCTGCTCCAGTAGCGCTGCCAGTTGCGCCTCGCCGAACATGCCGCGCGTCTTGACGTTGGTCAGCAGGTGCTTGAGGTCGCCCACGCCCTGCGCCAGCGTCTGCATCTCGCCCAGGCCGCGATAAACCTGCTCCAGCCGCTCGGCCACCTGCCGGAAGCTTTCGCCCAGGCGCGCCTCCAGCGTGGATTGCAGCTTCTGGTCGACCACCTGGCGCATTTCGTCCAGCTTGGTGGCGTTGCTTGCCTGCAGTTGGGCCAGCTGCGTTTCCATGGTTGCGCGCACCTCGGCGATGCGCCGGGCGTTCGATTCGCCCAGGCTCTGCAACTGGCTGACCAGCGCCTGCGCCAGCGATTCGCGCAAGGCCTCCATCTGGCGGGCGAAGGCATCCAGGCGCTCGCCCTGGACGCGGGCCGCGTCGGCGCCCTGCTGGACCAGCGCGCTCTGGAAGCTGGCCAGGCCCACGCCCTGCTCGCGCCGGGCCGCCGAGGTCGACTGCGTCACCTCGTCCAACTTCGTGGCATGGGCCTGGTGCAACGCGCCGAGTTGCGCTTCCATGGTGCTGCGCACCTCCGAGAGGCGGCGCGAGTTGGCTTCGATCAGGTCCTGCAACTGCGTGTGCAGCGTGTCGGCCAGCATCTTCTGCAGGTTGGCCAACTGGTGCGCGAAGGCGTCGATCTGCGCGTTCTGGGTGCGCGTGGCTTCAGCGCCCTGGGCCAGGATGGCCTGCTGGAAGTGCGCCAGCGCCTGCGTGTGCTCCTGGCGGCTGCCGCGGGCACTGTCGGCGATCTCGTGACGCAGTTCGCGCTGAGTCCGGTCGGCCTGCGCGGCAATGGCCTGCAGCAGTTCGTGATGGTCCGGCGCCGGCGGCTTGCGCAACAGCAGCCACACCAGCAGGGCGAGATTCAGCACGGCCAGGGCGCCCAGGCCGGCGAGGATCCAGAGAATGTCCAATTGCGTCTGCCGAGGCTCAGGGGTTCGCGGACGCGCCGATGACCGACGGGTTCAGCGGCGTCAGCGCCTCGCCCCGGGTGAGATAGGCGATCAGGTTGTCCGCCGCCAGGTCGGCCATGGCGCGCCGGGTCGGCACGGTGGCGCTGGCGATGTGCGGCGTCAACACCACGTTGGGGACTTCGAGCAGGCCCGGGTGGACCTTCGGCTCGCCTTCGAAGACGTCCAGTCCGGCGGCCGCGATGCGCTTGTCCTTGAGAGCCTGGGCCAGCGCGGCGTCGTCCACGATGCCGCCGCGGGCGATGTTGACAAGGGTGGCGGTGGGCTTCATCAGCGCCAGCTCCGCCGCGCCGATGGTGTGGTGCGAAGCGGCGCTGTAAGGCACCACCAGCACGACGTGGTCGGCCGTGCGCAGCAGTTCTTCCTTGCTCGCGTAGGTCGCGCCGCACCGGGCCTCGAGGTCGGGGGCCAGGCGCGAACGGTTGTGATAGATCACCTTCATGCCGAAGCCCAGGGCGCCGCGCCGGGCGATGGCCTGGCCGATGCGCCCCATGCCGATGATGCCCATCGTGCTGCCGTGGACGTCGCTGCCAGCGAACATGTCGTAGCGCCACTTCTTCCATTCGCCGCGGCGCAGGGAATGCTCGCTCTCGCAGATGCGCCGGGCCGTGGCCATGAGCAGCGCGAAGCCGAAGTCGGCCGTGGTCTCGGTCAGGACGTCCGGGGCGTTGGTGGCCAGCACGCCGCGGGCCGTCATCGCGTCGACGTCGAAGTTGTTGTAGCCCACCGCCATGTTGGCGCAGATCTTCAGTTGCGGGCAGGCCGCCAATAGCGCAGCGTCGATGCGCTCGGTGCCGGTGGTGAAGGCGCCGGACTTGTCCTTGAGCCGGGCGGCCAGTTCGGCCGGGCCCCAGTCCGCGTCGGACTGGTTGGCCTCGACCTCGAAATGCTGTTCCAGCTTGGCCAGGGTTTCCGGGAATACGGCGCGGGCAACGAGGATCTTGGCTCGGGTCATGGCGTTCAGATGAAGAAGATGTAGGTCTGGATGGCGAACAGCGGCAGCAGGATGCACATCGACCACAGCATGTAGCCGAAGAAGCTGGGCATGCGCACGTTGCGGTCTTCGGCGATCGCCTTGACCATCAGGTTCGGCGCATTGCCGATGTAGCTGTTGGCCCCCATGAACACCGCGCCGGCCGAGATTGCGGCCAGGGTGGCGGCATGGGTGGTCATCAGCACGGCCGCGTCGCCGCCGGCGCTGTTGAAGAACACCAGGTAGGTCGGCGCGTTGTCGAGGAACGAGCTGAGGACACCGGTCGCCCAGAAGTACATGGCGGGGTTGGGCGAGCCGTCGGGCCGCGTCACCGCGCTCACGATGGCGCCGAACGGCCCGTCGACGCCGGCGCGCAGCATGGCGATGACGGGCACGATGGTCAGGAAGATGCCGGCGAACAGCTTGGCGACCTCGACCATCGGGCCCCAGCTGTACTGGTTGGCGTCGTGCACGCGCTGCGGCGTGATCCACAGCGAAACGAACACGATGACGATCAGGCCGACGTCGCGCACCAGGCCGGGAAGGTCCATCGGCGTGCCGTAGACGTCGATCGTCACCGGCGACTTCCAGATGCCGCTGAGCAAGACCAGCCCCACCACCGCCAGCAGCAGGATGAAGTTGGCAGAGCCGTCGAATCCGAGCCGCTGCGTGTCGGGCGTCGGGTCGACCGGCAGCACGCCTTCCTTGCGATAGAAGTAGCTGTCCATCAGCCAGAAGATCACCAGCAGCGCCCCCACGATGAACAGCGTCTCGGGGAAGATGTGCTTGGCCGTCCAGAAGAACTCGACGCCCTTGAGGAAGCCCAGGAACAGCGGCGGATCACCCAGCGGCGTGAGCGAGCCACCGACGTTCGAGACGATGAAGATGAAGAAGATCACCACGTGCGCCTTGTGCTGGCGGTTGTCGTTGGCGCGGATGAGCGGGCGGATCAGAAGCATCGACGCGCCGGTCGTGCCCATCAACGAGGCCAGCACCGCGCCGATTGCCAGCAGCCCCGTGTTCAGCGCCGGGCTGCCGTGCAGGTTGCCGCGGATGTAGATGCCGCCGGCCACCGTGAACAGGGCCGTCAGCAGCAGGATGAACGGCAGGTACTCGGCCACGAGCACGTGCACCAGTTCGTGCACCGTCTCGGAGGCGCCGAAGCTCGTCGCGAAAGGCACCAGGAAGGCCAGGGCCCAGGCGGCCGCCACCTTGCCGTAGTGGTGGTGCCAGAACCGCGGCGCCAGCAGCGGCAGGACGGCGATGGAAAGAAGCAGGCCGGCAAATGGCACGCCCCACAGGGGCGACAGGGAGTCTCCGTTCATTGAGTATTTTTCTCGTTCTCAGGAAGGTTGGGCAATGTCGAAGACCTGGCGCAGATAGCCCAGGTATCGCTCGTCCTCGCACATGTTCTTCGACGGGGTGTCCGACAGCTTCGCCACCGGCTGGTCGTTGCAGCGGATCATCTTGATGACGATCTGCAGCGGCTCGTAGCCCAGGTCGTTGGTCAGGTTGGTGCCGATGCCGAACGCGAGCTGGCAGCGACCCCGGAAGCGCTCGTACAGCTCGATGGTACGCGGTACCGTGAGCGCGTCGCTGAATATGAGTGTCTTGGTGCGCGGATCGACCCGGTTGGCGGCGTAGTGCGCCAGCATGCGCTCGCCCCACTGGAAAGGATCGCCGCTGTCGTGGCGCGCGCCATCGAAGAGCTTGCAGAAATACATGTCGAAGTCGCGCAGGAAGGCGGTCATGCCATAGACGTCGGACAAGGCGATGCCCAGGTCGCCGCGGTACTCGCGGGCCCAGCATTCGAAGCCGAAGACCTGGCTGTCGCGCAGGCGCGGGCCCAGCGACTGGCACGCCTGCAGGTATTCGTGCGCCATCGTGCCTAGCGGGATCAGGCCGAGCTTCATGGCGAACAGCACGTTGCTGGTGCCGGCGAATTGCGGCGGGCGCTGCGCCGGAGCCGGCGCCGTGCTGGTGGGCCCGGGGGGATGGACGGCCCCAAGGCGCGCCATGAGCGTGCGCAGCACCTCCTCGTGCCAGACCTTCGAGAAGCGCCGGCGGGTGCCGTAGTCGGCGATCTTCAGGTCGGACAGACCGTCGCCGGCAAGCAAGGCCATCTTTTCCTCGAGCCGGCGGCGCCCTTCTGCCAGGTTTGGCTGCGGCTGGGTGTTGCGGAAGTACACCTCGTTGACGATGGCCAGCACCGGGATCTCGAAAAGGATGGTGTGCAGCCATGGCCCCTCGATCCGGATCTCGAGCTCGCCCGAAGGCTGCGGCGAGATGCTGATGTACTTTTCGTTGAGCTGGAACAGGCCCAGGAAGTCGACGAAGTCGCTCTTGATGAAGCGCATCGAGCGCAGGTAGGCCAGTTCCGGCTCCTTGAACCGCAACTGGCACAGCGCCCGAAGTTCGTCGCGGATCTGCCCGGCGAAGCGCGCCAGGTCCACGCCCGGGTTGCGGCACTTGAACCGGTATTCCACGCGCGCCCCGGGGAATCGATGCAGCACCACCTGCATCATCGTGAACTTGTACAGGTCGGTGTCGAGCAGGCTCTGAATGATCATCTTCGAAGGCGAAGTCTCGCGAGGTCGTGCGCCCGATTATCACGGTCCGCGTCGGTGGGTGCCTACGGGTGCTGCCCTGGCGGTCCTACCGGCGTGGCGCAGCCCGGCGCCTACAGTTTCCTCACGCCGGCAGACAACGCCGATCCGATCATTCAACGCAAGGAGATCCGTCATGAACAAGGACACCATGGAAGGCAACTGGAAACAGATCAAGGGCAAGGTTCGCGAGCAATGGGGCAAGCTGACCGACGACGACTTCGACGTCATCGCCGGCAAGCGCGACCAGCTGCTTGGCCGCATCCAGGAACGCCACGGCATCAGTCGCGACGAAGCCGAGCGCCAAGTCAAGGACTGGGAATCGCGCAACCCCGACTACCGCTTCGAAACCTACTGAGCTACGCGGCTCGCCAGCGCGCCCCCACCCAGAATAAGGAATTGTGTCTATGAAAAAGCATTTGCTGACGATTGCGCTCGTCTCCTGTTTTGCCGCCGCACAGGCCGGCGCCATGACCCAGGACGAATACAAGGTCTCCAAGGAACGGGTCGAGGCGGACTACAAGGTCGACAAGGCCAAATGTGAAACGCTGGACGGCAATGCCAAGGACGTCTGCATGAAGCAGGCGCAGGGCAAGGAAAAGATCGCCAAGGCCGAGCTGGAGCAGCAGTACAAGCCCAGCAACGACCACGCCCGCGAGGCCGAACAGACGAAGGTCGATGTGGCCTACAACATCGCCATGGAAAAGTGCGAAGACCAGAAGGGTGATGCCAAGAATGCCTGTGAAAAGCAGGCTGAAGCCGACAAGGCTCGTGGCAAGGTCCAGGTCGATGCCATGAAGAAGATGTAAGGGCCCTGCCCTCGCAGAGCCGGCCGCCCCTCACGGGCAGGCCGGCTTTTTCATGTTCGGGGCGTGCGCAGCGAGTCGGCCACGCCGCGCAGCGCCGCGGGCAGCGGCACCGGCCGCTGGGTGGCCCGGTCGACGTAGACATGGACGAAATGTCCTTGAGCAGCCGCCGCCCCCGACCCTTCGGCAAACAGGCCGACCTCGTAACGGATGCTGGAACTGCCCAGGTGCGCCACCCGGATGCCGGCCTGGACCGTCTGCGGGAATGCCAGCGGCTCGAAGTAATTGCATTGGGTCTCGACGACGAACCCGACCACGGCGCCCTGGTGGATATCCAGCGCGCCCTGCTCGATCAGGTGGGCGTTCACGGCGGTGTCGAACCAGCTGTAGTAGACGACGTTGTTGACGTGGCCGTAGACGTCGTTGTCCATCCAGCGAGTCGAGATGTCCCGGAATACCCGGTAATGGCTGCGTGGATTCGGGCTGGGGCGGCTGCTCATGGCGGGGCATTCTGCCAGCGGCGCAAGCGCTCGCCGCCAGTCGCCCGGAGATGCGCCCGCCCCTCTGGCACACGCCCGACCGGGGCGCCTCGAAAAGACCGGATACTATTTTTGCTGCAATGCAGCAAAAATCGCTTGCCCCGGCCGCCGGCTTGTCGCATACTTCGTTCCATGCTGCACCGCAACATAAGTTGAGTGGGCTGCAGCTGATACCAGCCGATAGCGAACCGACCACCACCACCCGACCATCTGGAGCATTGCACATGGCCCTGACCGCTGACCAACTCGTCGCCGCCCAAAAAGCCAATCTGGAAACCCTTTTCGGCCTGACCTCCAAGGCCTTCGAAGGCGTTGAAAAGATCATCGAACTGAACGTCACGGCGTCCAAGGCCGCACTGACCGAAGCCGCCGGCACCGCCCAGGCCGCCCTGGAAGTCAAGGACGTGCAAGAGTTCCTGGCCCTGCAAGCAAGCCTGCTGCAGCCGCTGGCCGAAAAGACCGCCGCCTACGGCCGTCACCTGTACGACATCGCCCAAGGCACCGGCGCCGAGTTCGGCAAGGCCTTCGAGGCCAAGGCCACCGAAGGCCAGCAGACCATCGTCAGCCTGATCGACAGCGCCTCCAAGAACGCCCCGGCTGGCTCCGAAACCGCCGTCGCCGTGCTCAAGAGCGCCGTGGCTGCCGCCAACAACGCCTTCGAGTCGGTGCAAAAGGCCGTCAAGCAGGCATCGGACGTCGCCGAAGCCAATTTCGCTGCAGTCTCGGCCTCCGCCGTCAACGCAGCCAAGACGACCGCCACGGCTTCGCGCAAGCGCTGACCGACACCGCACGACCGGCGCGTCACCGTGCCGGGGTGCCACAAGTTGTCTCCTTGGGTCCCTCGGGATCCAATTGAGCCCCGCCCTCGGACGGGGCTCTTTTTTTTGTACCGTTAGGATCGGTGCCGCTTTCCGTTCTCCCGCTTCCCGTTCCCCCATGACCCCCTCCCCGGCATCGTCCCGTTCGATCACTTCGATGCTGATCGTGCTGGCATCGGCCTTCGCGCTGAGCCAGGCCTTCCGCACCGTCGGCGCGATGATGGCGACACCGCTCGCCCAGCATTTCGGCCTCACCGCCCAGGCCCTGGGCCTGTGGGCGGGTACGTTCCACTTCATGTTCGGCGCGACGCAGCTCGCCATGGGCGTGTCGATCGACATGTACGGCGTGCGGCGCACGGTGCTCACGGCGTTCCCGCTGGCCATTGCCGGCGCGGTGCTGTGCGCCATGGCGCCCGGCTTCCATTCGCTGCTGCTCGGGCAGGCCCTGATCGGTGTGGGCTGCGCGCCCGTGTTCCTGGCCTGCACCGTGTTCATCTCGCGCCACTTCGACGCCTCGCGGTTCACGTCCATGTCCGGACTCGTCATGAGCATGGCCGGCCTGGGCATCCTGTTCACCGGCACGCCGCTGGCGCTGCTGATCGAGGCGGCGACCTGGCGTGCCGGCTATGCCTGCCTGGCAGTCTTCGCGGCCTTGTCGTGGGCCTTCGTCTATCGGCGCGTGCACGAGCCGCCGCGCGCCGTGGCGCAGCAACGCCAGACCTTGGCCGGGGCGGTGCGCGAACTGCTGCCGCTGTTCGCGATGCGGCACACGCTGGGGCTGCTGTGCTTCGCCTGCGTGTCGTACGCGGCGTTCATCACGCTGCGCGGCCTCTGGCTCGGCCCCGTCCTGCACGACCGGCACGGCTTGTCCCTCGTGAACGCCGGCAACGTGGCCCTGGTCATGACCGTCGCCGGCATGATCAGCCCGGTCGTGTTCGGGCGGCTCGACCCGCGCGGCGCCCATCTGGCGCGCTGGCTCACGGGCTGCGCATTCGCCGGCGCGGCGATGTTCGCGCTCATGGCGCTGACGCATTCCCTGGCCGTCGACATCGGCCTGCCAATCCTCTACGGGCTGCTGTCCGGCTACTCGGTGCTGCAGTACTCGTACACGCGCGCGGCCTATCCGGCGGCGATGACGGGACGCGCGCTGTCGCTGCTCAACATGGCGATGTTCCTGGGGGTGTCGCTCATGCAGTGGGCCACGGGCCTGGCCGCCTCGTGGGCGACCTCCGGCGGGGTCGAGCCGTTCCGCGCCGTCTTCCTCACGATCGCGGGCATGCTCGCGGTGGGCACGACGGCCTTCCTGCTGCTGCCGCGGGCGCAGCTTCGATAATGCCTACTGGCAACAAATATTGGAGATTCATTCATGCAAATCGAAGGCAAGGTGTTCATCGTCACCGGCGGCGCGTCCGGCCTGGGTGAAGGCACCGCCCGAATGCTGGCGGAGGCTGGCGCCAAGGTGGTGATCGCCGACATGCAGGTGGACAAGGGCAAAGCGGTCGCCCGGGAAATCGGCGCCACCTTCGTCAAGTGCGACGTCAGCCAGGAAGCCGACGGGCAGGCAGCCGTCGCCGCGGCGCTGAAGCTGGGCAAGCTGGTCGGCCTGGTCAATTGCGCCGGCGTGGCGCCGGCCGAAAAGACCGTGGGAAAGAACGGCCCGCACGCGCTGGCGGTGTTCAGCAAGACCATCACCGTCAACCTCCTGGGCACTTTCAACATGATCCGCCTGGCGGCCGACGCCATGGCGAAGAACGAGCCCGAATCCACGGGCGAGCGCGGCGTGCTGATCTCCACCGCCTCGGTTGCTGCGTACGACGGCCAGATCGGCCAGGCCGCCTACAGCGCCTCCAAGGGCGGCGTGGTCGGCATGACCTTGCCGATCGCCCGCGATCTGGCACGCAACGGCATCCGCAACATGACCATCGCCCCCGGCATCTTCGGAACGCCGATGCTGTTCGGCATGCCGCAGGAGATTCAGGACGCGCTGGCCGCCTCGGTACCCTTCCCGTCGCGCCTGGGCACGCCGCAGGATTACGCCCGGCTGGCCAGGCACATCATCGAGAACGACATGCTCAACGGTGAGGTGATCCGCCTGGATGGCGCCATCCGCCTGGCCCCGCGCTAGTCTTTGATCGCAGGCCCGCGCGCCACCGGCGCCGCGGCCCGGACTCCCCATGCCCATTCCCGCCGGCTTCATCCAGGACCTGGTCGCTCGCGCCGACATCGTCGAGATCGTCGGGCGCCATGTGCCGCTCAAGAAAGCCGGCGCCAACTACATGGGGCTGTGCCCGTTCCATGGGGAGAAGTCGCCTTCCTTCTCGGTCAGCCCGACCAAGCAGTTCTATCACTGCTTCGGCTGCGGGGTCCACGGCAATGCCATCGGATTCCTGATGGAGCATCTCGGGATGGGCTTCGTCGAAGCCGTGCACGACCTGGCCGGCCAGTACGGCATGCAGGTGCCCGAGGAACAGGGTTCGGCCGAAGAGCGCGCCCGCGCCGCCGGGCTGCGCCAGAAGCAGGCCACGCTGGGCGACGTGCTGGCGCGCGCGGCCAATGCCTACAAGGCGCATCTCAAGCGTTCGCCGCGCGCCGTGGAATACCTCAAGGGGCGCGGCATGAGCGGCGAGATTGCACGCGAGTTCGGCCTGGGCTACGCGCCCGAAGGCTGGCGCTCGCTCGCCAGCGTGTTTCCCGAGTACGACGATCCGCTGCTGGTCGAAAGCGGCCTGGTCATCGCTTCGGAGGAAGAAGAAGGCAAGCGCTACGACCGCTTCCGCGACCGGATCATGTTCCCGATCCGCAACGTCAAGGGCGAATACATCGGCTTCGGCGGGCGGGTGCTGGGCGACGAGAAGCCCAAGTACCTCAATTCACCCGAGACGCCGGTGTTCAGCAAGGGCCGCGAACTGTACGGCCTGTTCGAGGCGCGCGCCGCGCTGCGCGAGCATGGGTACGCGCTGGTCACCGAGGGCTACATGGACGTGGTGGCGCTGGCGCAGCTGGGGTTTCCCAATGCGGTGGCCACGCTGGGCACGGCCTGCACCGCCGAGCACGTGCACAAGCTGTTCCGTTTCACCGAATCGGTGGTGTTCAGCTTCGACGGCGACGCTGCCGGCCGGCGCGCCGCCCGCAAGGCGTTGGATGCAGCCATTCCTTTTGCCAACGACACGCGCAGCGTCAAGTTCCTGTTCCTTCCAGCCGAGCACGATCCGGACAGCTTCATCCGCGAATTCGGCGGCGAGGCATTCGCCCGCTTCGTCAACGAGGCAACGCCGCTCAGCCGCTTCCTGGTCGAGTCCGCCCGGGACGGCTGCGACCTGGGCAGCGCCGAGGGCCGTGCGCACCTGAGCAGCAACGCGCGCCCGTTGTGGAGCGCATTGCCCGACGGTGCGCTCAAGCAGCAGCTCCTGGCCGAGATCGCCGGCCTGGTGCAGCTCGACGCGCAGGCGCTGCAGTCGCTGTGGGCGGCGGCCGCGCCGCGCCCGCGTGCAGCCGCCGCGGCGCCGGCGCCGTACCAGGGCGAGGGTGCGCCGGCGTGGGGGGCCGACGTGCCGCCCTACCCCGGCGATCCGGGCGATTTCGGCGACGACGGCGGTGGGTGGGCACCGCCCGATGCCGGCGGCTACGGCAGCCGGCCTTGGCAGGGCAAGCGTGACCGACGCGGCTTCGACGGCGGCCGAGGGCGGTCGCGCGAATGGCGGGCCCGCCCCGCCCTTCCCAGGGTCCAGCCGCTCGGGCGCGCCGAGATTGCCGCGCGGATGCTGCTGGCCGACATGACGCCCTGGGGGGGGCTGTCGCACGAGTTGCATGGCCTGCTGTGCGACGCCCCCGGCGACGTCGGCGAACTCTTCCGCTGGCTGGACGCCCAGTTCCACGAGCACGGCAACCAGCCCTGGGCGGCACTGCGCGAAGGGCTGCGCGGCCATGCCGCCGAGGCCGTGGCCATGCGCCTCATGACCGGGCCCGATGGCGCACCCCTGGGCGAGCCGGGGCCGGACCATGCCGCGGCAGACACCGAGGCCGAGTTGCGCGATGTCCTGGCGCGCATGCTGATCGAGCGACTGGGCGAGGAGCTGACCGAGACGGCCCAGGCTTTCGGCTCCGACCCGGGGGCACCGGACCGCTACCGGGCCCTTGAAGCCAGGCGTCGCGAACTCCAGATGACACTGAAGGCCTGAAATCCGGCTGCCCGGGGCGCCCCGCCAGGCCCGCATAGGGGTTTCCAGCAGTTGCCAGGCGCTTGAAAAATCGGGGAAAGGCTATAATGTAAGGCTTCGTGCACAACTGCTGGCCGGCCAATAGGGTCAGCCGCAGCTGCAGGCACGAGCTGGCAAGAGCGACAGCAGCACCTCCGGGCCGGCCCTCAGACGCGCAATGCACATCCCGACAACACGGGATCGGGGCCAAATTACCGCAAGGACTGCACACCAAATGTTCGCCCGACATCTTGCCGGCGCCTCGCATGCGCCCGGTGGCATCAGCTCCCGGCGCATCCGCCTTTTCATGCCCGCGCCGGGTTTGTGGCGCTTGTGATCCGCTAGTCAATTCTTGTTGTTCGAGGTCTTATGCCCAGTTCAAAGAAGCCTGCCGTTTCCGCCACGAAATCCGCTGCCGGCGCCAAGCCATCCAAGGCCACCCCGGCCCGGAAGGCAGCCGCGGCTGTCAAGACAGCCACGGCATCGAAAGCCAAGTCAGTGACCAGCACCACCACCAAGACCACCAAGGCCGCCGAGGCGGCCGCCGAAACCAAGAAGATCCTCAAGGCCGCAGCCAGCGGAGACGCCGCGCCCGCCCGCAAGGTCGGCCGCCCGCCCAAGGCGGCCGGCGCCGCGCCGGCCACCACCGGCGCCAAGCGCGGCCGCAAGCCCAAGGCGGCGGCGGCCAAGCCCGAGACCGACGACATCGATCTGTCCGACCTCGAGGACGACCTGACCGGGGAGCCGGCGGCCGCCGTCGTCGTCGAGGAGAAGGTCAAGCCCCTGCGCATGAAGATCAGCAAGGCGAAGGAACGCGCCTTGATGAAGGAATTCGGCCTGGACGAGACCGTCCTGTCCGAGGAAGACCTGGCCAAGCGCCGCCAGCGCCTGAAGACCCTGATCACGCTGGGCAAGACGCGCGGCTACCTGACCCAGGGCGAGATCTCCGACCACCTGCCCGACAAGCTGGTCGATGCCGAGACCATGGAAGTGGTCGTGTCCATGCTCAACGACATGGGCGTGGCCGTGTACGAGCAGACGCCCGACGCCGAGACGCTGTTCCAGAACAACGTGGCGCCCACGGCTGCGACCGTCGAGGAAGCCGAGGAAGAGGCCGAGGCCGCCCTGTCCACCGTGGACAGCGAATTCGGCCGCACGACCGACCCGGTGCGCATGTACATGCGCGAGATGGGCACGGTGGAGCTGCTCACGCGCGAGGGCGAGATCGAGATCGCCAAGCGCATCGAGGGCGGCCTGATGGACATGATGCTGGCGATCTCCGCATCGCCCGCCACCATTGCCGAGATCCTGCGCATGGGCCAGGAGATCCGCGAAGGCAAGGTCGTCATCTCGACCGTGGTCGACGGCTTCTCCAACCCGAACGAGGCTGACGACTACGTGGCCGAGGAAGACTTCGACGAATTCGACGAGGAAGACGACGACGACGGCAACGGTGGCTCCAAGGCCCTGACCAAGAAGCTCGAGGAACTCAAGCGCGAGGCGCTGGTGCGCTTCGACCGCATGGCCGAGCTGTTCGAGAAGATCCACAAGATCTACGACAAGGAAGGCTACGGCTCGCCGACCTATCACAAGACGCAGCAGCAGTTGTCGGACGAGCTCATGACGATCCGCTTCACGGCCCGCACCATCGAGCGCCTGTGCGACATGGTGCGCGCCCAGGTGGACGACGTGCGCAAGAAGGAGCGCGAGCTGCGACGCATCATCGTCGACAAGTGCGGCTTCCCGCAGGAGGAGTTCATCCGCGACTTCTCCGGCTTCGACAAGAAGGGCAACCGCGTCGCCTCCAACCTGCTCAACCCGAAGTGGGTCGAGAAGCAGGCCGCCGCCGGCAAGCCCTGGAGCTCGGTGATGCAGCGCAACATCCCGCCGATCCAGGAACTGCAGCAGAAGCTTGCCGACGTGCAGTCCCAGGTCGTCGTGCCGCTGACCGAACTCAAGGAAATCAACCGCCGCATGATCGCCGGCGAGACTTCCTCGCGCGACGCCAAGAAGGAGATGATCGAGGCCAACCTGCGCCTGGTGATCTCGATCGCCAAGAAGTACACCAACCGTGGCCTGCAGTTCCTCGACCTGATCCAGGAAGGCAACATCGGCCTGATGAAGGCGGTCGACAAGTTCGAATATCGCCGCGGCTACAAGTTCTCGACCTACGCCACGTGGTGGATCCGCCAGGCCATCACGCGCTCGATCGCCGACCAGGCGCGCACGATCCGCATCCCGGTGCACATGATCGAGACCATCAACAAGATGAACCGCATCTCGCGCCAGCATCTGCAGGAGTTCGGCTTCGAGCCCGATGCGTCCATCCTGGCGGCCAAGATGGAGATTCCCGAGGACAAGATCCGCAAGATCATGAAGATCGCCAAGGAGCCGATCTCCATGGAAACGCCCATCGGCGACGACGACGATTCGCACCTGGGCGACTTCATCGAGGACAGCACCAACACCGCGCCGATCGAGGCGGCCATGCAGGCCGGCCTGCGCGACGTGGTCAAGGACATCCTCGACAGCCTGACCCCGCGCGAGGCCAAGGTGCTGCGCATGCGCTTCGGGATCGAGATGAGCACCGACCACACGCTCGAGGAAGTGGGCAAGCAGTTCGACGTGACCCGCGAGCGCATCCGCCAGATCGAGGCCAAGGCGCTGCGCAAGCTCAAGCACCCGAGCCGCTCGGACAAGCTGCGCAGCTTCATCGATACACTTTGAGCTCGCCCCCAGGCTGCGCGGCACTTCGTGCCGCTACGCCAACCCCCTGCCGGGGGCACACCCTGCGGCCCGGCCAAGCCGGTTCCGCGGGTGTTCCCGAAAGGGGTTCGCAGCGCTCGCCGCGGTTTTCCGCTCTGTCGCCGGAAAACGCCTGTGGTGAGGCTCCGCGCCGCATACTCCCCAATCAATGCGCCCGCCACGTGTCGGGCGCTTCTTTTTCTGCCAGCCTGTCCCATGAATCCTGACGCCGCAACGATCTGGAAGGCGCCGCGCTGGGCGCTGGCGGTGCTGCTGGCCCTGCTCGGCATGCTGGGGCCGTTCTCGATCGACACATACATCCCGGCGTTCTCGGGCATCGCGCAGTCGATCGGCGCGTCGCCGGTGGAGATGCAGCAGACGCTGTCTGCCTACCTGTTCGGCTTCGCGTTCATGAACCTGTTCCATGGCGCGCTGTCGGACAGTTTCGGCCGCCGGCCGGTGATCCTTGGCGGCCTGGCGGTGTTCACGCTGGCGTCGCTCGGGTGCGCCCTGTCGCAGACCATCGGGCAGTTGGTGCTGTTTCGCGCGCTGCAAGGGCTGGCTTCGGGCGCCGGCATCGTCGTCTCACGCGCGGTGATCCGCGACATGTTCCCGCCCGCCGAGGCGCAGCGGGTGATGAGCCAGGTGACCATCTACTTCGGCGTAGCGCCGGCCGTGGCGCCGATCATCGGCGGCTTCCTGTTCGTGCACCTGGGGTGGCACAGCGTGTTCTGGTTCCTGGTCGCGGTGGGCGTGCTGCTGTTCGCCTTCAACTGGCGCATGCTGCCCGAGACGCTGCACCCGAGCGAGCGCCAGCCGTTCCATCCGGCGCCGCTGATGCGCGGCTACTGGACGCTGCTGTCCGACCCGCGCTTCCTGCTGCTGGCACTGGCCAGCGGCGTGCCGTTCAACGGCATGTTCCTGTACGTGCTGTCCGCGCCCGAATTCCTCGGCCACCACCTGGCGCTGGCGCCGCAGCAGTTCTTCTGGTTCTTCATCCTCACCATCGGCGGCATCATGTCGGGCGCGTGGCTCAGCGGCCGAAAGGCCGGCAAAGTGCGGCCCAAGCGCCAGATCCGCGACGGCTTCCTGATCATGCTGGTCACCTCGATCGTCAACGTGGCCGCCAACCTGTTGTTCCAGCCGCACGTGAGCTGGGCGCTGTGGCCGCTGGCGGTGTTCGCATTCGGGTGGGCGCTGATGGTGCCGGCCGTGACGCTGCTGGTGCTCGACCTGCATCCCACGCGGCGCGGCATGGCCTCGTCGCTGCAGGCGGTGATCGGCGCGGTCGCCAACGGCATCGTCGCCGGCGCCGTGGCACCGCTGGTGATGCACTCCACCCGCGCGATGGCCCTCACCTCGGCGCTGATGCTCGGCATCGGCATCGTGGCCTGGTGGGTGATGCGCCGGCACTGGCCCGAGATCGGCGGCGCCCAGGCCGACTGACCTGGCGCGCAGCCGGCGCAGGCGCCTGCCTCAGCGCCCCACGCCCAGCAGATGCCCCAGCACCTCCGGCTGTGCGCGCAGCGTCGCGGCCTTGTCGCGGTGGACGACGGTCCCGTGGTCCAGCACCACCGCTTCGTCCGAGATCGCCAGGATGGCCTGCGGATGCTGCTCGACGATGATCGCCGCCAGGCCTTCGCCCTGCGTGATGCGGCGGATGGCGCGCAGCAGCTCCTCGACGATGATGGGCGCCAGGCCCTCCAGCGGCTCGTCCAGCAGCAGCAGCCGCGGGTTCAGGACCAGCGCCCGGCCCACGGCCAGCATCTGCTGCTCACCGCCGGACAGCTGCGTGCCCAGGTTGCCCTTGCGCTCGGCCAGGCGCGGGAACATCTCGTAGACGCGCTCGGGCGTCCACGGCGCGCTGCTGGCGCCGGCGCGGCCGGGCCGCGCTACCGCGGTGAGGTTCTCATGCACCGTGAGCGACTTGAAGATGTTGCGCTCCTGCGGAACCCAGCCGACGCCGACCGCGGCGCGCTGGTGCGGCGCGAGCTTCGACAGCGCAACGCCGGCCAGCTGGATGCGGCCGCCATGCTGGCGCGTGACGCCCGCGAGCGTGTTGATCAGGGTGGTCTTGCCGGTACCGTTGCGGCCCAGGAGCGCCAGCGTCTGGCCCTCGCCGAGCGTCAGCGACACGTCGTTGAGCACGACCGCCTCGCCGTAGCCCGCGCTCAACTGCTCGATTTGCAGCAGCTCACTCATGTGCGGCCTCCCCATGGCCCAGGTAGACCTCGCGCACTCGCGGGTCGTTGGCGATTTCTTCCGGCGTGCCTTCGGTGAGCAACGTCCCGTTGACCAGCACCGTCATGCGGTCGGCAAAGCTGAACACCAGGTCCATGTCGTGTTCGATCAGCAGCACCGACACGTCGGAAGGCAATGCCGCCACCGTCTGCAGCAGTTCTTCTCGCTCGCCGGCGGGCACGCCCGCCACTGGCTCGTCCAGCAGCAGCACGCGCGGCTCGCAGGCCAGCGCGATGGCGATCTCCAGCAGGCGCCGCTTGCCGTAGGCCATCTCGCGCGTGCGCAGGTTCGCCACGTCGGTCAGCCGGAAGGTCTCCAGCAGCTGCGCCACACGCTCCATCACCGCCAGGTCGCGGCCCAGCGGCTGCCACCACTTGCGGCCCAGGCCGCGCTGCTGCGACACCACCAGCGCCAGCGTCTGCAGGGGCGTCATGGCGTCGAACAGCTGGTTGATCTGGAACGTGCGCACCAGCCCGCGCCCCACCCGCTGGTGCGGCGCCAGCCGGGTGATGTCCCGGCCGAGCAACTCGATGCGGCCGGCGGTCGGCGTCAGCACGCCCGTCAGCAGGTTGATCAGGGTGGTCTTGCCCGCACCGTTCGGGCCGATCAGCGCATGCCGCGCGCCGGGGCGCAACTGCAGCGACACGTCGTTGGTGGCCGTGATGCCGCCGAAGCGCATCACCAGGCCGCTGGCCGACAGCACCGGCGGCTGTGCGGCATCGATGACAGTTCTGATCGCGCTCATCGGGCAACCTTCCTGTGGCCGTTGCGGGCGCCGCCGAACCACGTCCAGGGCCGCAGCAGCCGCTCGCGTCCGACAAGCACGAGCAGCACCAGGATCAGGCCGATCCAGAACATCCAGTATTGCGGCGTCACGCTCGACAGCCAGTCCTGCAGCAGCTTGAAGACCACCGCACCGGCCACGCCGCCGTACAGCCAGCCGACGCCGCCGATGACCAGCATCAGCATCACGTCGGCCGAGCGGTCGAACGCCAGCACGTCGAGCGAAGCGAAGCCGGTGGTCTGCGCCAGAAGCGCACCGGCAACACCGGCCACGGCCGCAGCCACGGTGTAGATGGCGAACAGGCGCCCCACCACCGGCACGCCGATCGCCATGGCGCGCAGCCGGTTGTCGCGGATCGACTGCAACGTTGCACCGAAGGGCGAATGCACGATGCGGCGCATCAGCAGGAACAGCAGGAACAGCACCGACAACGAATACCAGGCCGCCGTGCGGCCGTAGAGGTCGAAGTCGAACCGGCCCAGCACCGGACCCATGATCACGCCCTGCAGGCCGTCCGCGCCGCCGGTCAGCCAGCCCAGCTTGTTGGCCAGCTCCAGCAGCAGCAGCGCGGTGCCCAGCGTCACCATCAGCCGCGTGAGGTCGGTGCCGCGCAGGATGGTCACGCTGGCGACCGCGCCCAGCCCGGCGCTGAGCACCAGCGCCACCAGCAGGCCCAGCGTCGGATCGGGATTGAGATGCTTGGCGAACAGCGCGGCCGTGTAGGCGCCGAAGCCGAAGAAAGCCGCATGGCCCAGCGAGACGATGCCGGTGTAGCCCAGGATCAGGTCGAGCGACATCGCGAACAGCGCGACGATGGCGATCTCGTTGATCATCAGCGCGTGCGAAGGCATGACGAGCGGCAGCACGAAGACCACCGGCCAGAACACCAGCTCCCACCAGCGCCAGCGCGCCCGGCCCAGGAGATCGGCTTGCAGCGAAGAAGCATTGGCCATCAGCGGGCTCCCTTGCGGGTGAACAGGCCCTGCGGGCGCCACAGGAGAATGACGATCATCAGCAGATAGACGGTGAATGCCCCCATCTTGGGGATGAAGTACTTGCCGGCAACGTCGGCAACGCCGAGCAGCAGGGCCGCGAGCAGCGGGCCGGTGATGGACGAAGTGCCACCCACCGAGACCACGATCAGGAAATAGATCATGTACTTGAGCGGAAAGCTCGGGTCCATGCCCAGCACCTCCACGCCCAGCGCGCCGCCCAGCCCGGCCAGGCCGGACCCGAAGGCGAAGGTCAGCAGGAACACGGCATTGACGTTGATGCCCATGCCCGATGCCACGCGCGGGTCGTCGACCGCCGCGCGCAGCCGGCTGCCGAAGCGCGTGCGCGTGAGGATCAGCTGCAGCACGACCGTCAGCACCGCGCACACGCCGATGATGAACAGGCGGTAGTGGCCCATGCCCAGCAGAAAGGCGCCGTCGCCGATCTCGGTGCGGCCGCGCAGCCATTCCGGGATCTGGATATTCTGCTGCGACGAGCCCGCGAAATAGTCGATCGCCGCCACCGACATGAAAGCCAGCCCGATGGAGAACAGCACCTGGTCCAGGTGCGACCTGCCGTACATGGGCCGATACAGCGTGCGCTCGAGGATCGCGCCGAGCAGCGCGGCGCCCAGGAATGCCAGCGGCAGGCAGGCCAGGAACGGCACGCCGAAATGCTGCATTGCCATGACCGTCAGGTAGCCGCCGGCCATGGCGAAGGCACCGTGCGCCAGATTGATGAAGTTCATCAAGCCCAGCGTCACGGCCAGGCCGACCGCGAGTACGAAGAGCAGCATGCCGTAGGCAATACCGTCGAAGAGGATGGTGAGCATGAGTCGCTTGAAAAGGAAACCCCCCATTCGGGAGACTCCAGGGGCCCGGCTTCGCCGGTCCTCGGGTGTCGCCCCCGGCAGGGGGGTGGGCGCAGCGCCCCGTCAGGCGCGTGCAGCCTGGGGGTTTACTTTGCTTTTCCCGGGTCCTTGACCTGCTTGATCACGTCGAACTCGACGTTGTAGAGCTTGCCGTCCTTCTTTTCGACCTTGCGCAGGTACACGTCCTGCACGATGTCGCGCGTCTGCGCGTCGATCAGCACCTCGCCGCGCGGGCTCTCGAAGACCTGGCCCTTCATGGCGGCCAGCAGCGCGTCGCCGCCACCCTTGCCCTTGGTGTCCTTGAGCGCCTCGTAGATGATGCGCATGCCGTCATAGCCGCCCACGGCCATGAAGTTCGGACGCATGCCCTTGTTGGCCTTCTCGAACGACTCGACGAACTTCTTGTTCAGCGCCGACGGGTGATAGGCCGAGTAGTGGTGCGTGGTGACCACGCCCAGCGCGCCGTCGCCCATGTCGTTGAGCTGGTCGTCGTCCGTCACGTCGCCAGTGGCGATGAGCTTGATGCCGGCCTTGTCCATGCCGCGTTCGACAAACTGCTTCATCACCGCCGCGCCCGCGCCCGAGGGCACGAAGACGAACAGCGCATCGGGCTTCTCGTCGCGCACCTTCTGCAGGAACGGCGCGAAGTCGGGGCTGCGCAGCGGCACGCGCAGCTTGTCGAGCACCTTGCCGCCGTTGGCGGCGAAACGCTCGGTGAAGTACTTCTCGGCGTCGTTGCCCGGGCCGTAGTCGGACACCAGCGTCACCACCGACTTGATGCCGTTCTTGGGGGCCCAGTCGCCCATCGCGACAGACACCTGCGGGAGCGTGAAGCTCGAGCGCACCACATACGGCGAGGCACTGGTGATGGCGGACGTGGCCGCGGCCATCACGACCATCGGCGTCTTGGACTGCGTGGCCAGCGGCGCGGTCGACAGCGCGGCCGGCGTGATGCCGAAGCCGGCCAGCACGTCCACCTTGTCATTGACGATGAGCTCCTGCGCCAGGCGCTTGGTCACGTCCGGCAGCGTGGTGTCGTCCTTGACGATCAGCTCGACCTTGCGCCCCGCCACCGTGTCGCCGTGCTGGGCCATGTACAGGCGCGCCGCGGCCTCGACCTGCCGGCCGGTGCTGGCCTGCTGGCCGGTCATCGGCAGGATCAGGCCGATCTTGAAAGGTGCGTCCTGCGCCAGCGCGATGGACGAGGCCAGCGCAAGCGCGGTCAGCCCGGTGACCTGAATGAGTTGACGGCGATTCATTCCGAAGCTCCTTTTCGATGAGAGAGTCTGTGCAAAGCCGGCCTATTTTGAACACTTTGCAACATTTCGGGTTCGTTGCATGCCCCAATGGCGGCGGTATCGGCGCCGATTGTTGCGCGATAACCATAGGGGCTGCGCGATCATCGCGCAGACGACGGAAAAAGCTCAATCGGGCCGGTAGGCCGAGTCGAGCGTGATCGCGCCGACCGCGCGCGAGACGCAGGCGCACATCCGCGTGCAGGCCTGCTTTTCGTGCGGCGAGAGGAACACGTCGCGGTGATCGATCTCACCATCCACTGCCAACACATCCATGGCGCACAAGCCGCATTCGCCGCGCCGGCAGTCCGACAGCGCCTGCACCCCATGCGCCTCCAGGGCCTCGAGCAAGGTGCTGTTGGCGGGCACCTCGATGTCGAGACCGTGGCGCGGGATGCGCACCCGGAAGGCCTGCGTGGGCAGGCGCCCGCTGCTGCCGAAGGTCTCGAAGCGAAGGTCGACCGGCGGCCGCCCCGCGTCGGCCCAGGCCTGCTTGACCGCCTCCAGCATGGGCACCGGCCCGCACGCGTAGAGCTGCGCGCCGGGCGCCAGCGCCGCGATCTCGGCCGCGAAGTCGATCGCCGCACTGCCCGCGTGCAAGGCCAGGCGCTCGCCCAGCAGGGCCTGCAGCGGTTCGCCGTAAGCCAGTTCCTCCGTGGTCCTGGCGCCGTAGAGCATGCGCAGCGCGGCGCCGCGCCGGGCCGCGACGGCGGCGGCCTGCTGCGCCATGTACACCATCGGCGTGATGCCGATGCCGCCGGCCACCAGCAGATAGCCGGGCGCCTGCAGATCGAGCGGAAAGTGGTTCTGCGGATCGCTCACCATCAGGCGGTCGCCGGGTTCGAGCTGCCACATGGCGCGCGAGCCGCCCCGACCTTCGTCCATGCGCTTGACCGCGATGCGCCAGCTCAGTCCGTCCGGAGCGCCGATCAGCGAGTAGTGACGCGTCTGCACGTTGCCCGCCAGCACCTGCACCTGAAGATGGGCACCAGGTTCGTAGGGCGCGGCCACGCCGGATTCGGGCCGGATCTCGAACTCCCGCACGGTGGGGCTGAGCGTACGCGTGGCGGCAATGCGCGCCGGCATCCATTGGATGTCGCTTTTCATGGTCGAAGGTCGTCTGGAATCGAAGAATGTTCAGTTGCGCCGGCGGATCAGCTGCACGCCGGGCAATGCGTGGTGGGCACTGCCGTGCAGTGCCTCGTGGAGGTTGCGCCGCGCCATGCGGCTGTGCTCGCGCATCAGCGCCTCGGCACGCGCGCCCTCGCGCGCCTCGATGGCGTCCAGCACCTGCCGGTGCTGGTCCTGGGCGATCACGAGCATGTCGCGTGCCGCCGGCGAGTTCGCCTGCACCACCACGAAGCCGGAAGGCGAGGCGAAAGGCAGGTTCACGACCCGGTCGAGTTGCTTGGCCAGAACCGCGCTGCCCGCCATTTCGGACAGCAGCACATGAAAGCGCGCGTTGAACTCCACGTAGCGCGAGAAGGCCGCATCGTCCAGGGCCGGCTGGCGCAGCAGCTCGTCGATGCGCGCCAGGCAGCCGTGCGCTTCGCGCAGCACCACCGGGGGCGCACCGCGCTCGGCGGCCAGCCGCGCGACGAGGCCTTCGAGCGTGCCGCGCAGTTCGATGGCGTCGGAGACGTCGCGCTCGGAAAACGTGCGCACCGCGAATCCGCCGTTGGGCAGCGCCTCCAGCAGGCCCTCCTGTTCGAGCCGCATGAGCGCGCTGCGCACCGGCGTGCGCGACACGCCGAGCATTTCGGACACCGCCACTTCGGCAATGCGGGCACCGCCGCCGAGATCGCCGGCCAGGATCATCTCGCGCAAGCGCAGCTGCGCCTTGACGGCCTGCGAGCCACCGGCCTCCTGCGTTTCGGCAGCGCCGGCCTCCAGGCCGCGCGGGCCGGCGGCCGTCATGCCGCCGCCACCGCCGGCCGAATCGGAATCACCGGGACAGGCGGTGCCTCGCGCGCCACCAGGCGGTCGATCAGCCGGCGCGCCCACATCGAGCCGGCGTCGATGTTGAGGTTGTAGAAGGTGTGATCCGGCCGCTCGTCCATGGCGCGTTGCTGGGCCTCGAGCACCAGTTCGTCCTCGCGGAAGATGCCGGCGACGCCTTCGCGCAACTCGTGCGTCAGGCGCTGCTCGCCCAGGCAGTAGTTGCGCGCAAAGGCCCAGAAGTACAGACAGGTCTTGTCGGTCTCTGGCGTGATCGTGTTGAGCACATAGCCGTTCACGCCGCCGCTGCGGTCGCCCGGCGAGTCGCCCCTGGGCACGGCGCCACTGCCGGCGGGCGCCACGCCGACGTCGATGTTCACGGTGCAGGGCGCCTCGAAGCGGATGATCTGCCATCGGTCCACCTTGCCCTGGTAACCGCGCGCATGGCGGATCTGCGCGGCCCAGAAAGGCGGCGCGTCGATGCCCTCCATCCAGCGGGTGACAGTTGCGCTGCGATCGCCATGGGTGGCAACGAAAGGCGCCTCGGCCACGGCGCGGTTGCCGATCGACGAGCCGTGCACGAAGGTCTCGTGCGTCAGGTCCATGAGGTTGTCGACCACCAGCCGGTAATCGCAGGCGACGCGGATCATCTTGCCGTCGCCGGCCCACTGCGGGTCGTCGTTCCAATGCATGTCGGGCACCAGCGCCGGATCGGCCTTGGCCGGATCGCCCGGCCAGACCCAGATGAAGCGGTGCTTTTCCACCACCGGGTAGCTGCGCACGCAAGCCGACGGATTGAGCGTCTCCTGGCTCGGCATGTGGGTGCAGCGGCCCTGGCTGTTGTAGACCAGCCCGTGGTAGCCGCACACCAGCTCGTCACCCTCGAGGCGCCCCAGCGACAAGGGCATCAGGCGGTGCCAGCAGGCGTCCTCCAATGCCGCCACCTGGCCGTCGGTGCGGCGGAACAGCACCAGCTTCTGGTTGCAGACGGTGCGCGGCATGAGGGCGTGCCGCACCTCCACGTCATAGGCGGCGGCATACCAGGCGTTCAGCGGAAAAGGGCGAGATGCAGCGTTCATGGATACTCAATGTATACAGAACAAGCGTCAAATCCAATAGTTTTGCGACAATTCGAGGGTAAACACCGAGCTTGCTGTATACAGTGCAGCGGTTTGTAGTCCGTTTACGATCTTTCCTCTTTTCTTCCTGCCCGCACGGAGACCCCCCATGTCCCAACACGCCCACTTGCCTGCCCGCTATGACCACGTCGGCAGCTTCCTGCGTCCCGCCTACCTCATCGAGGCACGCGAGAAGAAGGCCAAAGGCGAGATCGACGCCCAGCAGCTTCGCGAAGTCGAAGACAAGGCGATCACCGAGATCGTGAAGTTCCAGGAAGGCATCGGCCTCAAGAGCATCACCGACGGCGAGTTCCGCCGCACCTATTTCCACATCGACTTCCTCGAGCAGCTCGGCGGCGTGAAGACCGACATCCCGGTCACCATCCGCAAGCCGGACGGGACCGAGGAGCTGGCTCCGCCGGTGATCCGCGTGATCGACAAGGTCCGGCACGCCAAGAACATCCAGCTGGCGGACTTCCAATACCTCAAGAGCCAGGTCTCGGCGGGCAACACGCCGAAGGTGACGATCCCCTCGCCGACCATGCTGCACTTCCGCGGCGGGCGCGCGGGCATCAGCCGCGAGGCATACCCGGAGCTGGACCCGGTCTTCTACGACGACGTGGCCAAGGCCTATGGCGACGAGCTGCGCTCGCTGGCCGACGCCGGCTGCACCTACGTCCAGATGGACGACACGAACCTGGCCTACCTGTGCGACGTGAACCTGCGCGAGGCGGCCCGCCAGCGCGGCGACGACCCCAACGAGCTGCCGCACCGCTATGCGCAGTTCATCAACAAGATCGTGGCGCACAAGCCCGAAGGCATGCTGCTGGGCATCCACCTGTGCCGCGGCAACTTCAAGAGCACGCACGCCGCGGCCGGCAACTACGAGCCGGTGGCCGAGGCGCTGCTCAAGGAAATGGACGTCGACGCGTACTTCATGGAATACGACGACGCCCGCTCGGGCGACTTCAAGCCGCTGCGCTACCTGCCCAAGGGCAAGACGGTCGTGCTCGGCCTGGTGACCACCAAGTTCGGCGAACTCGAGGACAAGGACGAACTCAAGCGGCGCATCGAAGAGGCGGCCAAGTACGTGCCGCTCGAGCAGCTGGCGCTGTCCCCGCAGTGCGGCTTCTCCAGTACCGTGCACGGCAACAACATCGCCGTGGAAGACCAGCGCCGCAAGCTGCAGTTGGTGGTCGAGACCGCCCAGGAGGTCTGGGGCTCGACCTGACGCCGCGGCCGTGGTGAACTGGCGGCCATGAAGGCCCCGCCGCTCGACTGGCTGCCCAGCCCCTCCCAGCACTTCCTGGTGGTCAGCGTCGCCCTGCTGGTGTACGTGCTGACCACGCGCGTGCGGCGCGAACATCGCGCGCCGACCACTGCCATCGCCTGGGTGATGGCGCTGGTGCTGCTGCCGTACGTGATGCTGCCGATGTACCTCCTGTTCGGCCAGCGCAAGTTGCGGCCGGCAGGCACCCAGCGCCCCCCGCGCAACGGCGCCGTGCAGCACTGGGCCGCCGAGCTGGCCGAGAGCTTCGGGCTGGCCGCACCCGCCCCCTGCGCCATCCGGATGCACGCCGATGGCGCAGCCGCGCGCGACGCGCTGTGGCAGGTGATCGAGGGCGCGCGCGAGCGCCTCGATGTCTGCACCTTCATCATCGGCGCCGACGAACTCGGCCAGGAGGCGCTCGAGCGCCTGGCCCGCCGCGCGCGCGAAGGCGTGAAGGTGCGCGTGCTGCTCGACGGCTTCGGCGCCTTGCAGCTGCCGCGCGGACACTTCACCAAGCTGCGCGCCGCGGGCGCCCAGGTGGCGGTCTTTCGCCCCTTGTTCAGCCTGCGCCGCAACGGGCCGCGCAACCTGCGCAACCATCGCAAGTTCACCATTGCCGACGACCAGTGGCTGTGGACCGGCGGGCGCAACCTGGCCGGCGAGTATTTCTGCGGCAACGCGGCCCATCCGCAGCCCTGGCGGGACCTGTCGTTCGACCTGCATGGCGACGCGGCCACGGCGGCCGCGCGCCAGTTCGAGCAGGACTGGGCTTCGGCGCGCGGACACGACGCCCGCCCCATCGCCTCGTCGGCGCAGCCACCGCGTGGCGCCTGCCTGGCCCAGTTCCTGCCGAGCGGCCCCGACCAGAGCGAGGACACGGCCATGGCGCTGCTGATCGACGCGTGCTTTCGCGCCGAGCATCGCCTGCTGGCCGTGACGCCCTACTTCGTGCCCAGCGACGGGCTGCGCGATGCTTTGCGGCTGGCGGCGCGACGCGGGGTGCAGGTGACGATCGCCATGCCGCAGGTGTCCAATCACCGCCTGGCCGATTTCGTACGCGCCCGCGCGATGCGCGACCTGGCGCGTGCCGGCGTCATCTTCCGCATGCTGCCGTTCATGTCGCATGCCAAGGCCGTGGTGGTGGACGAGGACCTGGCCACCTGCGGATCGATCAACCTCGACGGACGCAGCCTGCTGCTCAACCACGAGGCCACGGTGATCTTCTACGACATCCGGCAGATCGAATGGCTGGCCCACTGGATCGAGGTCACGGCCTCCGCCGGTGAAACCTACCGGGCCCGCACGCCGAGCCTGGCGCGCGACATCGGCGAGGGACTCGTGCTGACGCTGGCCTTCCAGCTGTGAAGCGCTGGCCCCACCGGAGTGCCGCCACGGCCGGGCCGCCTCAACCCTTCTTTTCGGCGGCGACGTTGGTGTAGGTGGCGTTGCCCAGCCCGGTGCCGATCGTCAGCACCGCCCAATGCCGCACGTCCTGCATGAAGGGCAGTTCGCTCAGCCCCTGCACCACCGCGTCGTTGTGCAACAGCACATCTGGCCGCCGGCCGTCGATGTCAGGCAGCAACTGGGCCAATGCCTGCGGCAGGTGGAAGTGGTCGCTGCTCCAGTCGCCCGGCATGTTGTGCGCGCCGCGCGAGATGCTGCCATCGCCCAGGACCCGGCCCGGGCATGCCACGCCGACGAATGGCGCCAGCGCGATGCCCTTGCGCCTGGCGTGCGCGGCCAGTTCGTGCAGCATTTGCGCGATGCCCTCCATCAGGTCGCCGCGCGACGGGGAGTCGTCCGCATGGCGCCACTTGTGGCGGCGCAGCACCCTGGCGCGGGACAAGTCCTTGGCCTTGGCACGCCGCGTCTCGACGATGCCGCAGCGCACATTGGTGCCGCCGATGTCCACCGCCAGGATCGCGTCGTACTGCGCCACCAGCGCGGGCGGCGTCAGGTGCACCCATCCGATCAGGCCGGCATCGTCCACGTCGTTGCACAGGCGCGCCAAGGTCACGCGGCTGCCCTGCTGGTGCAGGATGGTGCCGGCCTGAAGCAGCGCGTGCTCGCCCACCGCGCTGCCGGGAAAGCCACCGCCGATGACCACCCGCTCGACCCGCTGCCAGGTCGGATGCTTGCAATAGCGCTCGATCACCTGCACCAGCTCGACCGCGAATTCCTCGATCGCGGCGTCGAGCATGTCGCTCGCGGCGCTGGCCACCGGTGCGCGCAGCACCTCGTCGAGCTCTCGCTTGGCGATGCGCTTGCTGTCCTTGCCGCGCAGCGGGTCGGCCCTGTTGCGGCGCCGATGGCGTTTGCGCCAGGCTTGCAGGAGCTTTCGGAAGGCGGTCTGGCTGGCGGCATCGCCGACGAAGCCGGTGGGCCCGCGCACCATGAGGCTGTAGCCGTCCACGTGCACCGAAGGCAGGTTCAGCGCGCCATGTCGCAGCGCGGCTGCTTCGTCGACGGGTTTGCGGCGTGTCCGGGCTGAGTCTGATTTCATGCGCGCACTGTGGGTGGCGCCGCGGCCGGTCTGCGGCAGTGCGCATCGCCATCGCGTGTAGGAGCCCGGCGCGAGCACCGCCCGGGTGCACAACTCACGCCTTTACACTGCGCATGATGCATCGGCCCACCCTTCGCCGCCTGTCCGGCGCCTTCGCCGTCATGCTGCTGGCCGGCGTCACGCTCCTCGCCTTCCTGCCAGCGGCGGCGGCAGACACGCTTCGTGTCGGCTCCAAGCGCTTCACCGAATCCTACGTTCTGGCCGAGGTGCTGGCGCAGAAGGCTGCGCCCGCACTCCCCGCCCCGCCGCAAGTGCGCCAGGGCCTGGGAAACACGGCCATCGTGTACGAGGCACTGCGTTCCGGCGCGATCGACCTGTACGTCGAATACACCGGCACGATCGCGCTGGAAATCCTCAAGGGCTCGCCCACGATGTCGCGCGAGCAGATGCAGGCCGGGCTCGCGCCGCTCGGGCTGGGACTGGGGCCGGCACTGGGATTCAACGACGGCTATGCGCTGGCCATGCGCGCGGCAGACGCCGATCGCCTGGGCATCCGCAACCTGAGCGACCTGGCGCGGCATCCCGAGCTGACCCTGGGCCTGTCGAACGAATTCATCGGACGCGCCGACGGCTGGGCCGGCCTTGCCGCACGCTACGGGCTACCGCAGCGGCCCACCGGGCTGGACCACGGCCTGGCGTACGACGCGATCGCGGCCGGCCAGATCGACGTGATGGACATCTACACCACCGACGCGAAGATCGACCATCTCGGCCTGCGCGTGCTGGAGGACGACCGCAACTACTTTCCGCGCTACGACGCCGTGGTGCTGTACCGGCTCGACGTGCCGCAGCGCTTTCCCAAGGCCTGGGCAGCGATCGGCCAATTGGCGGGCCGCATCGACGAACACGCGATGATCGCGATGAACGCGCGCGCTGAACTCGACGGCGCGGCCTTCGACACGATCGCGCGCGACTACCTGGCAACCGGCAACGCCGGAGCCGCCACGCGAGGCCCCGCCGGTGGCGCAACGGCAGCGCAGCCGGCGGCCGCCGGGCGCGGCTTCATGGGCAAGCTGTTCGGGGACGACCTTGCGCGCCTGACTCGCCAGCACCTGCTGCTGGTGGCGGTGTCGGTCGCGATCGCCACGCTGGTCGCGGTGCCGGTGGGCATTGCCGTGTTCCGGCGGCCGCCGTTGCGCGCCCTGGTGCTGGGGCTGACGGGGCTGCTGCAGACCATCCCGTCGCTGGCCATGCTGGCCATCCTGATCTGGCTGCTCAACGGCATCGGCATGGTGCCGGCGCTGGTGGCGCTCACGCTGTATGCGTTGCTGCCCATCATGCGCAATACCGTCGCCGGCCTGGCCGAGGTTCCCGACGGCCTGCGCGAGGCCGGCACGGCGCTGGGCATGACGCCGGGCCAGACGCTCCGGCTGGTGCAGCTGCCGTTGGCGTTGCCCACGCTGGTGGCCGGCGTGCGCACGGCCACGACCATCGCCATCGGCACCGCCACCATCGCCGCCTTCATCGGCGCCGGCGGTTTCGGCGAACGCATCGTCACCGGCCTGGCGCTCAACGACACCCAGCTGCTGGTGGCCGGCGCGCTGCCTGCCGCGGCGCTGGCGCTGGTCGCGGAAGCAGCGTTCGAGGCGCTCGAATGGTGGCTGCGCCGCGGCCACGGCGCGGCGCAGGCCTGATGCGCCGCGCCATCTGAAAGCTAAGGCTGCTGCTGCGCCAGGGCCCACGCCACGTGCTCGCGCACCAGTGCGCCGGCGTCCTGCGCGCGCGCGAGCAGCGCCGGCCGCGCCGCGGCGTCTCCGGCACGCAGGGCATTGCCCAGCGCGACCGCGATGTTGCGCAACCAGCGCTCATGGCCGATGCGGCGGATGGCGCTGCCTTCGGTACGGCGCAGAAACTCGTCCTCGCTCCAGGCAAACAGTTCGGCCAGCGCGCTGCCGGCCAGTCCTTCGCGCGGGTCGAAGTCGGGCAGGCTGCTCCTGCCGGCGAACTTGTTCCATGGGCAGGCAAGCTGGCAGTCGTCGCAGCCGTAGATTCGGTTGCCCATCAGCGGACGCAACTGCGGGTCGATCGCGCCAGGATGCTCGATGGTGAGGTAGGAGATGCAGCGCCGGGCGTCCAGCCGATGCGGTCCCACGATGGCGCCGGTGGGACACGCGTCGATGCAGGCGCTGCATGTGCCGCAATGGGGGCTCACGGCGTCGCTGGGCGGCAGCGCCAGGTCAACGTAGATTTCGCCGAGAAAGAACATCGAACCCGCCGCGCGGTCCAGCACCAGCGTGTGCTTGCCGCGCCAGCCCTGGCCGCTGCGAGAGGCGAGTTCGGCCTCGAGCACGGGCGCGGAATCGGTGAACACACGGTGGCCGAACGGACCGATCTCGGCGGCGATGCCGTCGGCCAGCTTCTGCAGGCGCGCGCGCATCACCTTGTGATAGTCGCGGCCGCGGGCATACAGCGACACCACGCCCTCGCCCGGCCGCCCGAGCCGGGCGAACTCGACGGCTTGCCAGTCCTGCGGCGTGTCGCGGGGCAGGTAGTCCATGCGCGCGGTGATCACGCTGACGGTGCCCGGAACCAGTTCGGCCGGGCGGGCGCGGCGCAGGCCGTGCGCGGCCATGTAGTGCATCTGCCCATGGAACCCTTGGGCCAGCCACTGCATCAATCCGTCTTCCGCGCTGGACAGGTCGACGCCGGCCACTCCGATTTGGGAGAATCCGAGCGCGCCCGCCAGCGCATTCACACGGGACATCAGTTGCTTGCTGCCGATCACTTGCCGATTGTAGAAACGCGCCACTGGCCCGACGAGGCCGCCACGCGCGAATTCGCCGCCCGCCTGGCCGGCGCCATCGCCGCCCACCCCGAGCTTGCCGATGCGTACATATCGCTGCAGGGCGACCTGGGGGCGGGCAAGACCACCTTCGTGCGCCACCTGCTGCACGCCGTGGGCGTGCGCGGCCGCATCAAGAGCCCGACCTACGCGGTGGTCGAGCCGCACGTCGCAGCGGGCGGCCTGGCCGTGCATCACTTCGACTTCTACCGCTTCAACGATCCGCGCGAATGGGAGGACGCGGGCTTTCGCGACATCTTCGCCGGCCCCGGGCTCAAACTCGCCGAATGGCCCGAAAAGGCTGCAAACCACGTTCCGATTGAGGATCTTGCTATTAAAATTGAAGCGATGAGTGACGAAACGCGAACCGTTACCCTGCAAGCCAACAGCATCCGCGGCGCCCGGCTGCTGCAAGGCGGCGCCGCATGAAGCGCCGTTCCCTGCTGCAAGCCGGAAGCCTTGTGCTGCTGCTCGGGCGCCAGCACATCGCCCGGGGCGCGACCATCCTCGCCGTGCGCGTGTGGCCCGCCGAGGACTACACGCGCGTCACCATCGAATCCGACAACCGGCTGCAGACGCGCCAGCTGACGGTCGGCAATCCGCCGCGGCTGGCGGTGGACATCGAGGGCATCGACCTCGACACCAAGCTGCGCGAGCTGGTCGGCAAGATCCGCTCCGACGACCCCTACATCAACGGCGTGCGCGTGGGCCAGTTCGCGCCCGAGGTGGTGCGCCTGGTGTTCGACCTCAAACAGGTCGTGGCGCCGCAGGTCTTCACGCTGGCACCGGTGGCGGCCTACCGCAACCGGCTGGTGCTCGACCTGTACCCGGCCAACCCGGTCGACCCGATGGAGGCGCTGATCGCCGAGCGCCTGCGCGACGCACCCGCCACCGCCAAGGCATCGGCGCCGGCCACGGCCTACGGCCGCCCCACCCCGGGCAAGTCGGGCGATCCACTCGAGGACTGGCTGGCCAGCCAGCAAGGCCATCCGCTGCCGATGCCCGGCGCACCGATGGCGCCTTCGGTGCCCGTCAATCCGCCGCTGCCGCCCTCGGTGGCCCTGGCCACGCCACGGCCGGCGCCACCGCCCACCGTGGCTGCGCCGCGCGCAGCGGCCACCGCGTCACGGACCGACCGCATCATCATCGTGGCGCTCGATCCCGGCCACGGCGGCGAAGATCCGGGCGCCACCGGACCGCGCGGCACCCGCGAGAAGGACATCGTGCTGCAGGTGGCCATGCGCCTGCGCGACCGCATCAACCGCGCCAGTGTCGGCGGCAACCCGATGCGCGCGTTCCTCACGCGCGACGCCGACTTCTTCGTGCCGCTGCACGTCCGTGTACAGAAGGCCCGCCGGGTGCAGGCCGACCTGTTCGTGAGCATCCACGCCGACGCCTTCACCAACCCGGACGCGCGCGGCGCCAGCGTCTTCGCGCTCAGCCAGCGCGGTGCCTCGAGCAGTGCCGCACGCTGGCTCGCCAACAAGGAGAACGAGGCCGACAAGATCGGCGGCGTCAACCTGGGCGAGCAGGACGTGCACGTCCAGCGCGCCATGCTCGACATGAGCACCACGGCGCAGATCAACGACAGCCTGAAGCTGGGCAGCGCCATGCTGGGCGAGATCCGCAACGTCGGCCGGCTGCACAAGGGCAGCGTGGAGCAGGCCGGCTTCGCGGTGCTCAAGGCGCCGGACATCCCCAGCGTGCTGGTCGAGACGGCCTTCATCAGCAACCCCGATGAAGAGTCCAAGCTGCGCACCACCGGTTACCAGGAAGACCTGGCCGATGCGCTGATGCGCGGCATCGAGCGCTACTTCGCGCAGAACCCGCCGCTGGCACGCAGCCGGCAGTTGTAGCGCTGGTGCGCCCTAGGCGCTCTGCCTGACCTTCGTCCTTCGGCCCTTCGCCGGCTGGGCAGCACCGGCGGGCGGCATCGCCGGTGGGATGGCCCGGCCCGGCGGCATGCTCGCGATGGCGTCGGCGTACACGTTGCCGCCGCTCGAGATGTGGTCCGTCATGGCCTTGAAGGCCGCATCTTCGTCCCCGGCCAGGATGGCCGCGACGATGGTCTGGTGCTCGGCCAGGGAATGGCGGATGCGGTTCGGCCGGTCGAACAGCGAGCGTTGCGGGTGCCGCATGCGCAGGCGCATGGCACGCAACTGCCGCGCCAGCACGTCGTTGAGACTGCCGTCGTAGATGATCTCGTGGAACGCGCGGTTGGCGCTGCCGTAGGCCTCTGCGTCGTCGAGCTCGGCCGCGCGCCGGCATGCCTCGTGCGCCTGCTCCAGTTCGCGCCGCTGCACCGCGGGCATGCGGCGCGCCGACAGGCGGGCCGCCAGCCCTTCGAGCGCCATCAGGATCTCGAGCATGGCGATGTACTCGGGCAGCGACAGGGTGGCGACGACGGCGCCCTGACGTGGCACGGTGGCGACCAGCCCGGCCGAGATGAGTTGCAGGATGGCTTCGCGGGCCGGCGTGCGCGAAACGTCGAAGCGCTCCATGAGTTGCTGCTCGTCGATGCGCGAGCCGGCGTCTAGCTTGCCCGAAAGGATCTCCGCCTCCAGGGCTTCGCGAATCCGTTCACTGAGGCTGATGCGTGGTGTGCTTGCCATGTGGATGTGTCTGTGTTCGCGATGATAGGAGCTTCGCGGCGCGCGGCGCGCCATGCTCATGCCCCAGGGCCGCCCGCTCGGCTGCGCAGCGCCTCGTCGAAGCGCTCGATGCGCGCCATGGCGAAGGCCGGCCGCTCGCGCACGGCCTGCCACCAGCCGTGCACGCGCGGCCGCGTCGCGGGCAGCAACTGGTCGGGCGCCAGTTCCTCGAGCCGTGCGACAAAGGGCACCGCCGCGATGTCGGCCAGCGAATAGGACGCGCCGACCAGCCACGGCGCCGGCCCGAGCATGGCTTCCATCTTGTCCAGCAGGCCGACCAGCCCGGCCAGGGCTTCGTCCTTCTCTTCCTGCGTGTAAGGGCGCCGCGCGATACGCAGCCACGCCTCGCGACGCTCGGCGGTGGGAATGCGGTCGAGCCTTTCGCGCAACTGCTCGGCAGTCCACTGGCTGGCCACCGGCTGCAATGCCTGCGACCAGTTGAGGATCAGCAGCCTGGGCAGTGCGCGCTCGTCGGTCCAGCGCACGAAGTTGCGCATGACGGCGCGCTGGTACGGGTCGTGCGGCCGCAGCGGCGGTTCGGGATGAACCTCGTCCAGGTATTCGCAGATGGTCGAGCTCTCGTGCAGCGGGCGCCCGGGCGCGATCAGGAGGGCCGGCACCACGCCGTTCGGGTTCATCGCGAGGAATGCCGGGCTGTGCTGCTCCTGCCGGCTCATGTCGATCGGAATGCTTTCGTAGGGCACGCCCTTTTCGGCCAGGCACAGGCGCACCCGGCGCGAGGCGCTGGACAGCCAGCCGTGAAACAGCTTCATCATGAAAGGTCGTCCCCGACCATCAGTACCGGCGCGCCGGTGGTCATCCGGCCTTCGAGTTCGCGGTGCGCACGCTGAACGTCGAGCAGGCCGAAGCGCGAGCCGACATCGAGCCGTACCTGGCCGGCACGGACGACGGCGAAAAGGGCCGCGGCCGCCTGCTGCAATTCGTCCGGCTCGGCAATGAAGCTGCGCAGCGTGGGCCGGCAGACGGTGAGCGATCTAGCATGCAGCAGTTGCAGGTCGAACGCCTCGACGTCGCCGGACGCGGTGCCGTAGTTGATGGCCATGCCGCGCGGCCGGAGGCACCGCAGCGACGGCAGGAACACGTCGCGCCCGACGGCGTCGTACACCACGGCCACGCCCTCGCCGCCGGTGATCGCCAGCGTTCGGGCAGAAAAATCCTCTTGGCGGTAGTCGATCACGTGGTGGCAGCCATGGGCCTCGGCAACGGCCATCTTCTGCGGCGAGCCCACCGTGCCGATGACGGTCGCGCCCAGCGCTCGTGCCCATTGCGCCAGCACCACACCCATGCCGCCGGCTGCGGCGTGCACCAGTACGAAGTCGCCTGCCTTCACCGCGTACAGGCGTCGCAGCAGGTATTCCGCCGTCAGCCCGCGCAGCAGGTTGGCGCCGGCCTCTTCCACCGGCACGGCGCCGTCCAGCACAACCACGCGCGCTGCATGCACGTTGCGCAGCACCTGGTAGCCGCCCGGTTGAACGTAGGCGACCGACTGTCCCACGCGCAGCCCCGATACGCCGGCGCCGACCGACTCGATCACCCCGGCGCCGTTCGCTCCCGGCGTGACCGGGAAGACGGCCGGCGCCTGCGGGCCGGCGGCCCCCTTGCGCTGGTAGATGTCCGCAAAGTTAAGGCCGATGGCCCGCTGGCGGATGCGCACCTCGCCGGGACCGGGCGGCGGGACGTCCACCTGGACGACCTCCAGTACTTCGGGGCCGCCGTGTCGGCGCATGTGAATGGCAGTGGTTTTCATGGCGCGGGGCCGGAGCTTCGTTCTCCTGAATATGTATTTTCTAAACTGCGTTACGTATACCAATAAACCCTATCTACATATTTTTGTGGCTCGCCCATACACTGCCAGCGCACCCGGACAACCAATTGGAGACACTCATGCAGCTGAGAAGAAGGCAATTCGGCATGCTCGCCGCCGCCGGTCTTGCCGCCCCGTCCATGCGCGCTTTTGCGGTGACCGCCGCCCCCGACATGTCGGCGGTCTACGAGGCGGCCAGGAAGGAAGGCGAACTGACCTGGTATTCCGTGCCCTACCCGTCGGAGCTCGCCGAAACCATGGGCCGCACCTTCACTGCACGCTATCCGGGCATCAAGGTGAACGTGGTGCGCACGACGGCGCAGGTGGCATTCCAGCGCCTCAACCAGGACCTCAAGGCCGGCACGCCGGCGTGCGACGTGTTCACCTCCACCGACCTCGCCCATTACCTGGACCTCAAGGCGCGCAAGCTGCTGCTGAAGTACACGCCGCCGTCCACCGCGCTGATCGACCGGCAATTGCGCGAGATGGATGCCGACGGCTACTACCACGCCACCAGCGCCTTCATGATGGGGCTGGTCTACAACACGCAGAAGGTGCCGGGCGGCCAGGCGCCGACGAGTTGGAACGACCTGCTCGACCCGAAGTGGCAGGGCCTGGCGTCGGTCGCCCATCCCGGCTTCAGCGGCGCCGCAGGCGCGTGGGCCATCGAGATGCGCAAGCTCTACGGCGAGGGCTGGTTCAAGAAGCTGGCGGCCAACAAGCCGCAGGTCGGCCGCTCCACCATCGACACGGTGACCACGGTCACGTCGGGCGAGCGCTCGGTGTCCGCCGGTCCGATCACGCTGGCCGCGCGCGTGGGCGCCAAGGGCAACCCGATCGGCTGGGCGGTACCCAGGGAAGGCCCGGTGCTGGTGGCATCGCCCTCGGCGATCATGGCCGACAGCCGGCATCCGAACGCTGCACGGCTGTTCATGGAGTGGCTGATCGGCAGCGACGACGTGGTCGAGCTCGGCCGCGCCGAATTCGGCATTCCGCTTCGCACCGGGTTGAAGCCGCCGGGCGGCCTGCCGGCCCTGGGCGAACTGAAGAACCAACTCGCGCCGACGCCAAGACAGATGCGCGACGACCTGCCGGAGGTGGTCGAGCTGTGGAAGGACGCCTTCGGTGTCTGAAGCCGCCCTGGCCCCGGCCGCGCCGCACGTCCGGCACCTCTCGCGCAGGCCGGACCTGTCGGTCTGGCTGTTCGGATCGCTGGTGCTGCTGCTGATCTTCCTGGTCGCCAACCCGATCCTGCGGCTCCTGTGGGACAGCCTGCACAGCGCCGACGGAAGCCTGTCGCTGGACAGCTACGTCCGCGCCCTCGGGCGCGCACGCCACCTGCAGGCGCTGCTGAACTCGCTCTACCTCGGCGCGGCGGTGACGGCCATATCGCTGGCCCTGGGCGTGCCGCTGGCGCTGGCCGTCTCGCGCACCAACATGCCCGGGCGCGGCTTCACGCATATGGCGGCGCTGGCCTCGTTCGTCATGCCGAACTTCCTGGGCGCGATCGCCTGGATCCTGCTGGCCGGGCCCAATGCCGGCTGGATCAACCGGCTGTGGATGGCCGTCTTCGGCAGTACCGAGGGGCCGTTCAACGTATTCAGCTTCTGGGGCCTGGCGTTCGTCATCGCGCTCTACACCTATCCGCTGGTGTACGTGTTCACCAAGTCGGCGCTGGACCTGATCTCGACCGAGCTCGAGGACGCCGCGGCCATTCACGGGTCGGGTCGATTCAACACCCTGGCACGGGTGACGCTGCCGCTGGCGCTGCCGTCCATCGTCGGCGCCGGCATCCTGATCTTCCTGGAGACCATCGCGCTGTACGGCACGCCGGCGCTGATCGCGATCCCGGCGGGCATCAACCTGGCGACCACGCAGATCGTCTCGTTCTTTCAGTACCCCCTGCGCATCGAGCAGGCCGCCGCGTTCTCGATGCCGATCCTCGTGCTCACGGTGGTGATGCTCTACCTGCAGCGTGCGCTGCTGTCGCGCAAGGGCTACGTATCGGTGTCCGGCAAGGGCGGGGAGCGCCGGCCGTTCGATGCCGGGGCCTGGAAATGGCTGCTGCTGGGCTACTCGACCCTCATCTGCGCGCTCAGCGTCGTGGTGCCGATGGCCATCCTCGTCCTGGCCTCGCTGTCCAAGGCATGGGGCCGGGGCCTGGCGGCCGGCAACCTGACGCTGTCGAACTTCCATGCCATCTTCTTCGAGCAGCTCACGGTGCGCTCGGCACTGTTCAACACCGTCGCGTACTCAGCCTCGGCCGCATTGGTCTGCGTGGCAATGGGCATCTGCGTGGCCTATGCCACGCAGCGCCGCATCACGCCCGCCCCTGCGCTGGTGCAATTCCTTGCGCTGGCGCCTGTCGCCGTGCCGGGCCTGATCATCGCCATCGGCCTGTACGCAGCGTACGCCGGCCCGCCGTTCTCGCTGTACGGCACCGGAGCGCTGGTGGTGGTAGCTTTCGTCACCCGCTTCCTGCCGATCGCGGTGACGGCCTGCGGCGCCGCCGTGCGCTCGCTCAACCCCGAGCTGGAAGAGGCGGTGCGCATCCTGGGCGGCAACCGCATCACGGTGATGCGCCAGGTCGTCATGCCGCTGCTGCGCAAGACGCTGGCCGGCGTGTTCATCCTGGTGTTCGTCATCTGCACCAAGGAACTGTCGACCGCGGTGTTCCTCACCGGCCCGGCCTCGCGCGTGGTGTCCGTGCTGACGCTGGACCTGAGCGAACAAGGCAACTACGAGGCGCTGGCGGCGATGGGCGTGGTGCTGGTGGCCATCGTGACCGTCGTGGTCGCCGTCGGCATGCGCATCGCCGGACGCGACTTCATGCTGCGCCGCGGCTAGGAAAGACAAACCCAGATGATCAAGCTCGAACTCAAGAACGTATCCAAGCGCTATGGCCCGGTGGCGGCGGTGGACGACCTGAGCATCCAGTTGCAGCAGGGCGAACTGGTGACGCTGCTGGGCCCTTCGGGCTGCGGCAAGACCACGACCTTGCGCATGATCGCCGGCTTTGTCGACCTGAGCGACGGCACCATCATGGTCGAGGAGCGCGAAGTCTCGCGGGCCGGCCGCACGGTGCCGCCCGAGCAGCGCGGCATGTCGATGATCTTCCAGAGCTACGCCATCTGGCCGAACATGACCGTGGCCGAGAACGTCGCCTTCGGCCTGAAGGTGCGCCGCGTCGAGCCGCGCGAGATGCGCCGCCGCGTCGACGAGATGCTCGACATCGTCAAGCTCGGGCCGCTCGCGCAGCGCTACCCGGCCGAACTCTCCGGCGGACAGCAGCAGCGCGTGGCGCTGGCGCGCGCGATGGCGGTAAGGCCCGAGGTGCTGCTGCTCGACGAGCCGCTGTCCAACCTCGACGCCAACCTGCGCGAGGAGATGGCCGGCGAGATCCGCCGGCTGCACGACGAGTTCCGCTTCACCACCGTGTACGTCACCCACGACCAGGCCGAGGCGATGACCATCTCGGACCGCATCGCGGTGCTCAACCTGGGGCGGCTCGAGCAGATCGACACGCCCTGGAACCTCTACAACCGGCCGCGCACGCGGTTCGTCGCCAGCTTCATCGGGCAGACCAACCTGCTCGAAGGCGCGCTGGGCGACGGTTGCGTGGTGCTCAACGGCTTCGGCACCGGCATTCCGCTGGACATGGCGGCGGCGAGCGACGGCGGAGACCGGCGCGTGTCGATCCGGCCGCAGTCCCTCAGCCTCGGCCAGCCGCCGGCCGACATGCTGCCGATGGGGCCCGTGTCGGTGGTCTCGCGCACCTACCTCGGCGAGTACTGGGATTACGTCGTCCGGCCGGCCGGTGGCGGCGAGCCGCTGCGCGTGCATGCGCCGCCGTCGCATGTGCTCGAAGTCGGCCACGAATCCCTTCTGTCAATCGATCCGCGGGGGGTGGCGTTGGTGAGCTGAAGGCCGCCGCGCCATCGTCATGAGCGAACGCACGAACCACATCCGAGAGCTGCCAATGGCAAACACGACCCTACCGCTGTCCGGCTACCGCGTGCTGGACCTCACGATCGCGCGCGCCGGGCCGGCGGCGGTGCGGCTGCTGTCCGACTGGGGCGCCGACGTCACGCGCATCGACGCGCCGGCGCCGCTGCGCAGTTCGGTCACCGGGCGACGCCGCGGCTCCGACGAGCAGAACCTGCATCGCAACAAGCGCAGCCTGTGCCTGGACATCAAGCGCGCTGAGGGCAGCGAGGTGCTGCGCCGCCTGATCGAGCGCAGCGACGTGGTGGTCGAGAACTTCCGCGCCGTCGTCAAGAAGCGTCTCGGGCTGGACTACGACCAGTTGAAGGCGATCAACCCGCGCATCATCCTGGCGAGCATCTCGGGCTTCGGCCAGGACGGGCCCTATTGCGACCGGCCCGGCGTCGACCAGATCGTGCAGGGTATGAGCGGCCTGAGTTCGGTCACGGGCGAACCCGGGCGCGGGCCGGTGCGCACCGGAATCGCCATCTCCGACACCACCGCAGGCATGTTCCTGGGCCAGGGCATCCTGCTGGCCCTGCTGCACCGCGAGCGCACCGGCGAAGGCCAGTGGGTGCACACCTCGCTGATCGAGGGCATGCTCAACAAGCTGGACTTCCAGGGCGCACGCTACACAGTGTCCGGCCAGGTCGCCGGCCAGGAGGGCAATGCCCATCCGACCCAGGTCCCGATGGGCACCTACGACGCCAGCGACGGCCAGGTCAACATCTGCGCCAGCACCGAGAAGATGTGGAGTGCACTGTGTACCGAGTTGGACGGGCGCCAGCTGCTGGACGACCCGGACTATTGCACCGCCGAGTTGCGCATGACGAACCGGCGCGCGCTGGACGCCCGGATCAACGCACTCACGCGCCGGCACACCGCACGCGAGCTGGAAGCGCGCCTCAATCCGGCCGGCGTCCCCTGCGGCCCGGTCTACGACATCGGCCAGGCCTTCGAGGATCCGCAGGTGCGACATCTGCGCATGACACGGCCCGCGCACCACCCCGTGCTGGGCGAGGTGAACCTGATCCGCTCGCCCATCAATCTCTCGGCCTTTCCGCATCCGGCGGCGTTCCACCATGCGGCGCCGGACCCGGGCGAACAGACCGACGAGGTTCTGGCCGAACTCGGCTACGGCCCCGACGACGTGGCACACCTGCGCGCCCAGGGAGCGGTGGGATGAACCCTGCGACGACCCGCCAGAACCTGCCCCTGGGCACCGGCCGCGTGCTGGCCGCCATCGAAGACGGTATCGGCTGGCTGACTTTCAACCATCCACAGCGGCGCAATGCGCTGTCGCTGGACATGTGGCAGGCCATCGCGCAGGCGGCCCACGCCTTCGCGCAGGACGCTGGCGTGCGGGTGGTGGTGATGCACGGCGCGGGCGGAAAGGCATTCGCCTCCGGCGCCGACATTTCAGAGTTCGAGACGCAGCGCGCCAATGCCGAGCAGAAGGCGCAGTACGGCCTGATCGCCGCGCAGGGCTACCAGGCGCTGGCCCGGCTCGACAAGCCGCTGATCGCCATGATCGACGGCTACTGCGTCGGCGGCGGACTTGCGCTGGCGCTCACCGCCGATCTGCGCCTCGCTTCGGAGACCTCGCGGCTGGGCATTCCCGCGGCGCGGCTCGGCCTGGGCTACGACTACGAAGGCCTGGCCACGCTGGCCAGGCTGGTCGGCCCGTCGGTGGCCAAGGACATGCTGTTCAGCGCCCGCCTGCTGGACGCGCACGAGGCGCTGCGGGTCGGCCTGGTCAACCGCGTGCTGCCGCCGCCGCAACTCGAACCGGCCGTACACGACTACGCTCGCAGCGTCGCCGGCAATGCACCGTTGACGGTGCGCGCGGCCAAGGCCGCGCTGCGGCTGTTCGAGAATGGCGCTCCTGCGCCGGATACCCACGCGATCGCGCGCCTGGTCGAACAATGCTTCGACAGCGAAGACTACCGCGAGGGGCGGCGCGCCTTCATGGAAAAGCGCACACCCGTGTTCAAGGGGCAATGACGATGAATGACGCGGGGGTTCCCGAACTGGCGGTGCAAGGGCGCGTCGCCACCATCACGCTGCGCCGGCCGGCGCAGGCCAACCGGCTGAGCCCGGAAGACCTGGCCGTTCTGGCCGCCCACATCCGGAGCGTGGATGCCATTGCCGAAGTACAGGTGCTCGAACTGCGCGCCGGCGGCAAGTACTTCTGCAGCGGCTACGACATCGGGCAGATCGGCGGCGAGCGTCCGGTCGATTTCGAAGGAACGGTCAATGCGCTCGAGCATGCGCGACCGGTCACCGTTGCGGTGATGCAGGGCGGCGTCTATGGCGGCGCCACCGATCTCGCGCTGGCCTGCGACTTCAGGCTCGGCGCACATGGCATCGACATGTTCATGCCGGCCGCGCGGCTGGGCCTGCACTTCTATCGCGGCGGGCTCGAGCGCTACGTCAGCCGGCTCGGGCTCAATGCGGCCAAGCGCCTGTTTCTTTCGTTCGAGCGGATGGCCGCAGACGAGATGAAGGCCATCGGATTCCTCACCCACCTGGTGACGCCGGAGGCACTCGACGACGAGGCGAATCGCTTGTGTGCCACCTTGTCCGGCATGGCACCGCTCGCGCTCGAAGGGATGAAGCGCCATCTCAACGCCATCGCGCGCGGCGAACTCGATCCCCAGGCGCTGCGCGCCGATATTGCGCGCGTCATGGGTTCGGAGGATCTGCGGGAAGGCCAGGCCGCCTGGGCCGAGAAGCGCACTCCCCGATTCCAGGGCCGCTGAAGGGCTGACGGCGTCGAGCGGACCGCTGCAGCGGCACCGCTCCCACGCCGGCTGTCCCGCTACGGCGCACAGGACGCGCCGTCACGCTCCTACAGCGTCGGCCAGCCCCGGCGCCCAAGATGGAAGCCATCCCAGCAACGAGATTCCATCATGAATGCACGACTCTTGATCGCCTCTACCGCTGCCGCAGCTGCCCTGGCCCTGGGCGGCTGTGCCACAGGCCCGAGCGGCCAACAGATCGGCACCGTGGGCGGCGCCGTGGTCGGCGGCGCTGTCGGCAACGCGGTCAGCGGCGGCAACGCCATCGGGACCGTTGGCGGTGCAGCGGCCGGCGCATTGATTGGCAACGAGATCGGCCGTCGCAACGACTACAACCGCGGCGGCTACTACCAGACCCAACCGGGGTACGCGCCTGGCTACCAACGCGGCTACTACGAGCGTCCGGGCGCGCCGTACGGGCCGAGCTACTGACGCTGTAGCGCAGCGGCTGCTTGATCGCAGCCGCTCAGGCTTCGGGTGCCGACGGGCCGACGGCCGTCGCGCCCCGGTTGGCTCGCGACCCACGCCATGCGCCATAGATGGCAATCAGGCCCGGCACGATGATCAGCGCCCAGATGAACTTCTCGAGGTGCTGCCGCACGAACGGCAGGTTGCCGAAGAAATAGCCCGCGGTGGCAATGCCCATCACCCACAGAATCGCGCCACCGACGTTGTAGGCACTGAATTTGGCCCGGCTCATCTGCGCCACGCCGGCCACGAAAGGCGCGAACGTGCGGATGAACGGCATGAAGCGCGCCAGCACAATGGTGATGCCGCCGTAGCGTTCGTAGAACGCATGGGCCTGGTCGAATGCGCGCCGGTTGAAAAAGCGCGACTGTTCCCACTGGAATACCTTCGGCCCGAAGTAGCGGCCGATGCTGTAGTTGCACTGATCCCCCAGAATCGCGGCCGCCAGCAGCACCGCGCAAGCGAGCGGCAAGTTCAGCAGCCCCGCCCCGGCCAGAGCGCCGACGATGAACAGCAGAGAGTCGCCCGGCAGGAACGGCATGACGACAACGCCGGTCTCGACGAAGACGATCAGGAACAGCAGCGCATAGACCCACGCACCGTAGTTGACGACGAAGGCTTCCAGGTGCTTGTCGACGTGCAGGATGAAGTCGACGAGAAAGGCGATGATTTCCATGGACGGCCATTATCCGGATGCGCGCGGCGGGGGCGCCCTCGCTCCTAGAATGCCGCAGTGAGCGCCCTTTCCTCTTCACCCGCTTCCTCCCCCGCTGCGGCCACGCGTCGGCCGATTCTCGAACTGCCCGACGAACTGGTCAGCCAGATCGCGGCCGGCGAGGTGGTCGAGCGCCCTGCCTCCGTGGTGCGCGAATTGGTCGACAACGCGCTCGACGCTGGCGCGCGGCAGATTGTGGTGCGCCTGCTGGCCGGCGGCGTGCGCCTGATCTCGGTGGAGGACGACGGCCACGGCATCCCCGCAGAAGAACTCGTGCTGGCGCTGCGCCGGCACGCCACCAGCAAGATCGCCAGCCTGAACGATCTCGAGACGGTGGGCACCATGGGTTTTCGCGGCGAAGCGCTGGCGGCCATCCATTCCATTGCCGACTTGAGCCTTCATTCGCGCAGCGTGCACGCCGTCGACGGCGGTGGCTGGTCGCTCGACGGCCGCTCCGGAGAGCTGCGTCCGATCGCCCGCGCGGCCGGCACGACGGTCGAAGTTCGCGAACTCTTCTTCGCCACTCCCGCGCGACGCAAGTTCCTCAAGACCGACGCCACCGAGCTGGCCCATTGCGTCGAAGCCGTGCGGCGCCACGCCCTGGCGCGGCCCGAGGTCGGCTTTGCGGTGTGGCACGAAGGCAAGCTGGTCGAGCAATGGCGCCCGGCGTCCTCGCTCGATGCGCGCCTGGCCGACGTGCTTGGCGAGGATTTCGCCCTGCGCAGCGTCGCGGTCGACCACGTGATGCGCGCGGCCAACGGCAGCGAGTTGCGGATGCGCGGCCGCGCCGGGATCCCGGACGCCGCGCGCGCCCGGGGCGACCAGCAGTTCTGTTACGTCAACGGGCGTTTCGTGCGTGACAAGGTGCTCATGCATGCCGCTCGCAGCGCCTACGAGGACGTGCTGCACGGCCAGCGCCAGCCGGTCTATGCGCTGTACCTGGAGATCGATCCGGCACGGGTCGACGTCAACGTGCATCCGACCAAGATCGAAGTGCGCTTTCGCGACAGCCGCGAAGTCCACCAGGCGGTGCGCCATGCCATCGAGGACGCACTCGCCGCGCCGCGCGCCGGGCAGCAACCGGTTGACCCGGTGCCGGGGCAGGCACCGCCAGCCGTGGGCACGCCGGCTCCGGTGGCCACACCTGCGCCAGTGCAACAGCCGCGCGCCTGGCCGCAGTCGGCCCTGCATTTCGCCGCCGAGCGGCAGGGCTGGGGCGACGGCGACGCGCTCTGGCCGGTCCGGACGTCGGCGCCGGCCGCAGTGGTGCCGCTTCCGGCAGGCGCCGGCTTGGCACCCTCCTCGATCGACGCAACCGGAAATCGGCCAGCCGCGGCTACCGACCCCGGCGCCGCCCCGCCCCCCGTCGACACCGGCGCATGGCCGCTCGGCCGCGCCCTGGCGCAACTGCAGGGCATCTACATCCTGGCGGAAAACACGCAGGGCCTCGTCATCGTCGACATGCACGCAGCGCACGAGCGCATCGTGTACGAGCGGCTCAAGACTCAGCTGGACGGTGCGGCCATCGCCAGCCAGCCGCTGCTGATCCCGGCCACCTTCGCGGCGACGCCGCAGGAAGTGGCCACGGTCGAGGCCTGCGCCGCGGTGCTGCCCACACTGGGACTGGAGATCACCCCCTTCTCGCCGCGCACCCTGGCGGTGCGGGCCGTGCCGGCCGCCCTGGCCGACGGTGATGCAGTCGAACTGGCGCGCGGCGTGCTGGCCGAACTGGCCCAGCATGACGCCACCACCGTGGTCCAGCGCGCGCAGAACGAGTTGCTCGGCACCATGGCCTGCCATGGCGCCGTGCGCGCGAACCGCCGGCTCACGATCGACGAGATGAACGCCCTGCTGCGGCAGATGGAGGCGACCGAGCGCTCCGACCAATGCAACCACGGGCGGCCCACCTGGCGGCAGTTGTCGGTGCGCGAACTGGACGCGCTGTTCATGCGCGGGCGCTGATCCGGGCGTAGTGCTCGGTTTCATGGCGAGGCGCGTCGCGCTGGCACACGCATTGCGTGTAAATTCCTCGCGCGGTGTCGGACTTTCGTCCTACACGTAAGCTCTGTCCGCGCCATCCTCCCTCGCATGAAACGCTGGTCCCTTGTCGCACTGTCCGTCCTGCTGTCCGCCGCGCTGGCGGGCGGCTGCTCGTCGCTGGATTCGCACCAGCGCGAGTGGATCTTTCAGCCGAGCGACCGCAGCTGGGGCAATTCTGCCGACCTGGCCTCGGACATGGACGAGGTCTGGATCGACTACACGCCGCAGCGTGGCGGCGCATCCGTCAGGCTGCATGGGTTGTGGCTCGGCGGCAAGGCACCGCAGTCGCCCGCCACGCCGGTGCTGCTGTACCTGCATGGCGCGCGCTACAACGTGGCCGGCTCGGCGCCGCGCATGCAGCGCATGCATGAGCTGGGCTTCGCGGTGCTGGCGGTGGACTACCGGGGCTTCGGCAAGAGTACCAACGAACTTCCCTCGGAAGCCTCCGCGGCCGAGGACGCGCTGGCCGCCTGGCGCTGGCTGGCGACGCACCACCCCAACCAGCAGCGCTACATCTTCGGCCATTCGCTGGGCGGCGCCATCGGCATCGAGCTGGCCTCGCGGGTGAACGACGAAAGCGGCACCATCGTTGAAGGCACGTTCAGTTCCATCGCCGATGTCGTCAGCACGTTCAAGTGGGGCTGGCTGCCGTTCCGCCCGCTCATCACCCAGCCGTTCGACTCGGTGGCGCGGGTCAAGCAGATCGGCTCGCCGCTGCTCGTGGTGCACGGGTCGCTCGACAGCCTGATTCGCCCCGAGCTCGGCCGCAAGCTCTACGAGGCCGCCGCCGCGCCCAAGTTGTTCGTGCTGGTGCAAGGCGGCTCGCACTTCACGACCAACTCGGTCGGTCACGAGCAATACCGCGACGCCCTCGCCCAGTTGTTCCAGCTCAGCCCGAACCCCGGCCAGGCCGTTCCCGCCCCGGTCCAGGCGCGGGCGCCGGCCCGCTTGCCCGGCTGAGCAGGAGGCTCTTGCCCGCTTTGTTAATCTCGGGCGGATGTCTTCCCGCCCTGTTCCCGCCGCATCCTGGCTCGGCATCGCCGGCCCCACTGCCAGCGGCAAGACGGCAGCGGCGCTGGCCCTGGCAAGGGTGTTGCCGGTGGAGATCGTCAGTGTCGACTCGGCGCTGGTCTACCGCGGAATGGACATCGGCACGGCCAAGCCGAGCGCCGCCGAATTGGCGCAGGTGCCGCACCACCTGATCGACATCCGCGAGCCGACCGAGGCCTACAACGCCGGCGCCTTCGTGCGCGACGCCACGCGCCTGATGGGCGAGATCCGCGACCGCGGCCGCCTGCCGCTGCTGGTGGGCGGGACCATGCTCTACTTCAATGCGCTGGTCCACGGCATCGACGAGATGCCGCAGGCCACCCCCGAGCTGCGCAAGCGCATCGAGCGCGATGCGGCCGAACTCGGCTGGCCGGCGCTGCACCGGCGCCTTGCCGACGTCGACGCCGCCACCGCCGCCCGACTTTCGCCCAACGACAGCCAGCGCATCCAGCGCGCGCTGGAGGTATGGCATGCCAGCGGGCGGCCGTTGTCGAGCTTTCATTCCACGAAGGCGCCGGACGCCGCGCAGGCCGCGCCGATTGCGCTGATCTCGCTGGAAGCGGCCGAGCGGTCGTGGCTTCACGAACGGATCGCAATGCGCTTCGACGCCATGCTCGCGGCCGGACTGATGGACGAGGTGCGCCGCCTGCGTGCGCGCGGCGACCTGCATGCCGGCCTGCCCTCGATGCGCTGCGTCGGCTACCGGCAGGCATGGGAGGCGCTGGAAGGCGACTGGCCGGCGCAGGAGCTGCGCGAACGCGGCATTGCCGCCACGCGCCAGCTGGCCAAGCGGCAGATCACGTGGCTGCGCTCGATGGCGCAGCGACATGTCGTCGAGGCCAGCGCGCCGGATGCACAGGACCAGGTGCTTGCGCAAGCACTCGCCTGGCTGCGCCAAGGAAGGTTGCAGTCGCCATGAAGGCCGACCCGATGCGCGATCACGACCCGGGCGCCGCGGCCGGCCCGGCCGCGGCGGCGACGAATGCGCGCGGCCTCGCGGTGCGCGACCTCGCCAAGCGCTACGGCGATGCCGCGGTGTTCCAGAACGTGTCGCTCGACGTGGCGCCGGGCGAGTTCGTCGCCATCGTCGGCGAATCCGGCGTGGGCAAGTCCACCCTGCTCAACTGCATGGCGGGCCTGGACCACTGGGACGCCGGGCGCATCACGCACGACGGCACCGACCTGGGCACGCTCGACGCGCGCCAGCGTGCGCTGTGGCGCCGGCAGACGGTGGGCTTCGTGTTCCAGGCCTTCCATGTCCTGCCGCACCTGGACGTGGCGCAGAACGTGGCGCTGCCGCTGCTGCTCCTGGGCCGGCCGGACCCGGCGCGCGTGGCCGCGATGCTCGAGGCCGTGGGTCTCGACGGCACCGGCGCGCGGCTGCCGCAGCAGCTGAGCGGCGGGCAACTCCAGCGCGTGGCCATCGCGCGGGCGCTGGTGCACCGCCCGGCGCTGCTGCTGGCCGACGAGCCGACCGGCAACCTCGACCCCGCCACCGCCGCGCGGGTGATGGAACTGCTGGCCGGCCAGACGCGCGCGCATGGCGCCGCCCTGGTGCTGGTGACGCACTCCGAAGCCGCCGCGGCGCGTGCCGACCGCGTGCTGCACCTGCGCGCCGCCGGCATCGAGCGCGCCTGAGCACGCCAGGCGCACCGGCCATGCTCGCGCTGCTCAGGACCTTCTCATGGCGCGAACTGCGTCACCATCCCTGGCGCAGCAGCGCCGCGGTGATCGCCGTGATGCTGGGCGTTGCCCTGGCCTTCTCGGTGCAACTCATCAATGCTTCGGCGCTGGACGAGTTCGCCGGCGCTGTGCGCTCGGTCAACGGCCAGCCCGACCTGGAACTGCGCGCGGCGCAGGGCACGTTCGACGAGCAATTGTTCGCGCGCGTGGCGTCGCGGCCGGAGGTGGCGCTGGCCAGCCCGGTGCTCGAAGCCCAGGTGCAACTGCTGCACGACGGCGTGCGCAAGCCGCTGCGGCTGATCGGCATCGATGCACTGGCGGTGGGCCGCGTCGCGCCGGGCCTGATGCCGCAGTTGTCCGCCGGCGCCGACCGAATGGCGGTGCTGTCTCCGGGCCAAGTGTTCCTCAACGCCGCCGCGCGCGAGATCGTCGGTGCGCAGGCCGCACGGATCGAGGTCGAGGCCGGCGGGCGTCAGCATGTGCTGGCCATCGCCGGCGACGTGACCGCCGGCGGCGCTGCCCTGGCGGTGCTCGACATCGGCGCGGCGCAGGACCTGCTCGCCACGTGGGGGCGACTCGGCCGCATCGACCTGCGCCTGCGACCCGGCACCGATCGCGCCACTTTCGTGCGCTCGCTCGAGAGCCAGGCCGACTGGCCGCCGGGCATGAGCGTCGCAGAGCCGGGCGATTCCGCTGAACGCGTGAGCAACCTGTCGCGCGCCTATCGCGTCAACCTGACGGTGCTGGCCCTGGTGGCACTGTTCACCGCCGCCTTCCTGGTGTTCTCGGTGCTGGCCCTGAGCGTGGCCAAGCGGGCGCAGCAGTTCGCGCTGCTGGGCGTGCTCGGCCTCACGCCGCGCGAGCGACTGCAACTGGTGCTGCTCGAATCGGGCGTGCTCGGCGCCGCCGGCAGCTTGGCCGGGCTCGCCCTGGGCACGGCATTGGCCGCGCTCGCGCTGCGCCTGCTTGCCGGCGACCTTGGCGGCGGCTACTTCCCCGGCGTCCGGCCGACGCTGCACTTCAGCGCGCCGGCGGCCCTGGCGTATGGGCTGCTCGGCCTGCTGGCGGCACTGGTGGGCGGCTGGTGGCCGGCGCGCGCGGCACAGGCGCTGCCCGAGGCGCAGACGCTCAAGGGCCTGGGCGCGACGCAGGCGGCTGCGGGGTCGCGGCTGTCGCGCTGGCTCGGGCTGCTGCTGATGATCGCCGGCGGCCTGCTTGCGCTGGCGCCGCCGGTCGCCGGTGTCCCCGTGGCCGCCTACCTTGCCGTGGGCCTGCTGCTGGTCGGCGGCATCGCAACGCTGCCGGTGTTGATCCAGGTGCTGTACGACCGGCTGGCGCCCAGGATTGCCGGTCATCTGCTGCCGATGCTCGCGCTGGAGCGCGCGCGCCGCATGCGCGGCACCGCCGCGGTGGCGGTCAGCGGCGTGGTCGCCAGTCTGAGCCTGGCCGTGGCGTTGACGGTGATGGTGGCGAGCTTTCGCGATTCCGTGGCGCATTGGCTCGACGCGGTGCTGCCGGCGCAGTTGTATGTCCGCGCGGCCGGCAGCGGCGCCAGCGCCTCCGGGTCACTGGACGCGGCGGCCTTCGACCCGGCCTTCGTGCAGGCCGTGGCCGGTTTGCCCGGTGTGGCCCGCACCGGCACTCTCAGAACACGCTCGCTGCTGCTCGACAGCACGCGTCCGGCAGTGACCCTGATCGCGCGCACGTTCGACGGCGACGCGGCCGGCACGCTGCCGCTGGTGGGCAGCGCGCGGCCTGTACCACCGGGGGCCATCGGCATCTATGTCAGCGAGGCCATGGTCGAGTTGTACGCCGCGCGGCCCGGGCACGAGTTCGCGCCACTCGCGCGTGCCTTCGCGCCGGCCGACGGGGGACCGCCGCCGCGCTTCTTCGTCGCCGGTGTCTGGCGTGACTACGTGCGGCAGTTCGGCGCCATCACGCTGGAGGCGCGCGACTTCGAAAGGCTCACCGGCGAACACGCCGTCAGCGACATTGCCGTGTGGCTTGCCGACGGCGCTTCGGAAGCGAGCGCGATCGCCGCATTGCGCGCGCTGGCGGCCCGTCGCCTCGGCAGTGCGGAGGCCATCGAACTGAGCGCGGCCGGCGCCATCCGTGCGAGTTCGCTGCGCATCTTCGACCGCAGCTTCGCCGTCACCTACTGGCTGCAGGCCGTGGCCATCGGCATCGGGCTGTTCGGCATCGCGGCCAGCTTCAGCGCGCAGGTGCTCGCGCGCAGGCGCGAGTTCGGGCTGCTGGCCCACCTGGGCTTCACCCGCGCGCAAGTGCTCGGCGTGGTGGCCGGCGAAGGCGCGGCGTGGACGGCCGTGGGCGCACTCGCCGGGCTGGCGCTCGGCCTGGCGGTCTCGCTCGTGCTGGTGTACGTGGTCAATCCACAGAGCTTTCACTGGACCATGGATCTTGCCGTTCCCTGGCTTCGCCTGGCCGCGCTGTGCGCTGCCGTGGTGATGGCCGGCACGCTGTCGGCCTGGCTGTCGGGCCGCGCCGCGGCCGGCAGCGATGCGGTGCTCGCAGTGAAAGAAGATTGGTAGGAAGGCTGCGGCGCCCTCCGTGCGCGTCAGCTTGCGACCGGAGCCTTGGCAGACTTCTTGGCAGCGGCGTGCTTCTTGCCGCTCTTGTGCGATGCGTGCTTGGTGGTCTTGCTCTTCGAAGCGGTGTGCGAGGACTTGGCGGGCTGTGCCGGGGCTTGTGCAAAGGAGGCGCCTGCGGCAAGTGCGAATGCGGCGGCGACGAGGGAGATGAGAATGCGCTTCATGGGATGAGGTGGGGTGTGGGGTTGAGAAAACCGGCAACCGTTGAAGTGAGGCCGGTCACTATGCTCAACGCCTTTGCACGCCTGCGGATGACCGCGCGGCAAGATAAATTTTCGCGACTGCGCTGCGCGCCGGGCACGCTCGGCACTGGAGGACAATGACGTCATGAAGTCTCATCGAATCACTCCAGGGTGCTTGCGCACGGCAGGTGCCGCGCTGGCATTGCTGGGCGCCAGCCTGCTTGCGGCCTGCGCGACGGGCAACAATGCACCCGCCGCTTCAGCCGGCGCGCGCGTCGGCGCGGATCGCGACTCGCACGGCTGCATGGCTTCGGCCGGCTACCAGTGGTGCGAACACGCCGGGCGTTGCGAACGCCCCTGGGAACTCGCCAGGAAGGAAGGCTTTGCCACCGAGAATTTCAACGCCTACTGCAGCGCCGCGCCGCGGCAGTGAAGCCCGGCGGCGCCTGCTGCTGGCACTCGCAGGCACCAGCGTCCTGCAGGCGTTGCCCGTTGCGCGTGCACAGGAAACGCCCCGGCCGGCGACGGCACTGGCGTTCCCGCGCGACTTCGGCAGTCATCCCGAGTTCGGCACGGAGTGGTGGTACATCACCGGCTATGCGTCGAACGCGCAAGGCGCCTTCGGCTTTCAACTGACTTTCTTTCGCTCGCGCGTGCAGGCCACGCAGTCGCTGCGCTCGGCGTTCGCGGCACGCCAGCTGATCTTTGCGCATGCCGCCGTCACCGACCTGCAGGCGCGCAGGCAGTCGCACGACCAGCGCATCGCACGCGCGGGCATGGGTGTCGCTTCCGCCAGCGAAGGCGACACCGACGTTCAACTGCGCGACTGGCGGCTCAACCGCGATCCGGCCAGCGGCCGCTACGCGGCGCGGCTCCCGGCCGAAGGCTTCGCATTGGCGCTGGACTTCGCCCCCACGCAGCCGCCGCTGCTGCAAGGCGAGGCGGGACATTCGCGCAAGGGGCCCCAGCCGCAGGCCTTCAGCAACTACTACAGCGAACCGCAACTCGCCGCGAGTGGCCGCCTGCAGATCGATGGCCGCGAATTCGCCGTGCAGGGGCGCGCCTGGCTCGACCACGAGTGGAGCGACGGCTACCTGCCGCCGGGCGCCGTGGGCTGGGACTGGATCGGCATGAACCTCGATGACGGCAGCGCGCTGATGGCCTTCGTCATGCGCGACCGCGGCGGTGCGGCGCTTTGGGCAGGCGGCAGCTTTCGCAGCGCGGCCGGGCAGCGGCGGGCGTTCGGCCCGGACGAGGTCCGGTTCGAGCCTGTGCGCCGCTGGCAGAGCCCGGCCACGCAGGCGCAGTATCCGGTCGAATGGTCGGTCCTGACGCCGGCCGGGCGCTTCGCCGTGCGCGCGCTGCTCGACGATCAGGAGCTCGACAGCAGAGGCTCCACCGGCACGGTCTATTGGGAAGGCCTGTGCGACCTGCTCGACGCGCAGGGCCGGCGTGTCGGGCGCGGGTACCTGGAGATGACGGGCTACGTGCAGGCGTTGCGGATGTAGGCGGGCTCAGGCGGCCGGCGGCTGCGCCGACGCGGCCATGCGCGCCGTCGCGCCGGCGATGTCGTCCGGGGCATTCGGCCGCACGACGCGCGCGACTTCCACGCCGTCCTGCAGGAACACGAGCGTCGGCCACAGCCGCACGCGAAACGAACGGCCGAGCGGCCTGCCCGGTCCGTCCTCGACCTTGATCCGGTCGATGTTGCGCCCCTGCAGCGCCTGTTCGATCAGCGGCTGCGCGCCCTGGCAGATCGGGCACCAGTTGGCACCGAACTCCAGCACGGTGTTTCCCCGGCGCGCATCCACGTCGGCCCGCGTCAGGTCCACGTTGGCGTATTCGGCAGAACTCATTTTTTCTACTCCGTTCATGGCTGCGCCAAGCGTAGCCCGGTTCCGGTTATCGCCGCGGGCCCGCGCGGGCGCGGTAGGCCGGGAGCCAGCGTGCGTGTCGTCGCGCGGCGCGGGCGCCGCCCCTCAGCCGCCGCGCGTGCGGCGCCTTTCGAAGAAGGCGATGGCCTCGCCCATGATGCCGCGCCTGAACGCCAGCACGCACACCACGAAGATCAGGCCGGTGACGATGGTGACCGACTCGCCCAGCGTGCGGAACCAGGCGACATGAGTCAGCGACGCCATCAGTTCGCCGAAGTCGCCGACCTTGTTCTCCACCAGCACGACCACTGCCGAGCCCACCAGCGGCCCGGACAATGTACCGAGACCTCCGACCAGCGTCATCAGGATCACGCTGCCGGAGGTGGACCAGTACACGTCCGACAACGTGGCGAAGCCAAGCACCAGGGCCTTGAGCGAACCCGCCAGCCCAGCGATGGCCGCCGACAGCACGAAGGCCAGCAGCTTGAAACGGTTGACGTCGTAGCCCAGGGAGACCGCGCGCGGCTCGTTTTCCTTGATGCCCTTGAGCACCTGGCCGAAGGGCGAATGCACGGTGCGCGCGATGAGCAGGAACGCCGCCACGGCGATGACCAGCGTGACGTAGTACAGCGTCAGGTCGTCGCGCAGGTCGAGCAGTCCGAAGAGCTTTCCGCGCGGGATGCCCTGCAAGCCGTCTTCGCCATGGGTGAAGGGTGCCTGCAGGGCGATGAAATAGACGAGTTGGGCCAGCGCCAGCGTGATCATGGCGAAATAGATGCCCTGGCGGCGAATGGCCAGCCAGCCGAAGACCAGCCCCAGCAGCGCACCGACGGCGGTACCCATGACCAGGCCGAGCTCCGGCGAGAGGCCCCACACCTTCATCGAATGCCCGGCCGCATAGGCGGCGCCGCCGAAGAAGGCCGCATGGCCGAAGGACAGGAGGCCCGTATAGCCCAGCAACAGGTTGAAGGCCGATGCGAAGAGCGCGAAGCACATCAGCTTCATCACGAACACCGGGTAGAAGCCGATGAACGGGGCAGCCAGCAGCGCAAGCAGCAGCAGTGCGTAGAGTGCGAGGGATAGCTTCTTCATGAATCTTGTCTCGCGCTCACTTGTCGGCGCCGAACAGGCCGGCCGGGCGCAGCAGCAGCACCACGACCATGAACAGGAACACGACCGTGGACGAAGCCTCGGGATAGAACACCTTGGTCAGCCCTTCGATGATGCCCAGGCCCAACCCGGTCAGGATGGCGCCCATGATCGAACCCATGCCGCCGATCACCACCACGGCGAAGACGACGATGATCAGGTTCTGGCCCATCAGCGGCGACACCTGGATCACCGGGGCGGCCAGCACGCCGGCGAAGGCCGCCAATGCGACACCGAAGCCGTAGGTCAGTGTGACCATCAGCGGCACGTTGACGCCGAAGGCCTCCACCAGCCGCGGGTTCTCGGTGCCCGCGCGCAGGTAGGCGCCCAGGCGGGTCTTCTCGATCGCCCACCAGGTGGCGAAGCACACGACCAGGGACGCCACGACGACCCAGGCACGGTAGTTCGGCAGGAACATGAAGCCCAGGTTGGTGGCGCCGCGCAATTGCTCCGGCGCGCTGTAGGCCAGGCCCGAGACACCGTAGACCGAACGGAAGCCGCCCTCCAGCAGCAGCGTGATGCCGAGCGTGAGCAGCAGCCCGTAGAGGTGGTCGAGCTTGTAGATCCAGCGAAGCAGCGCGCGTTCGACCAGCATCCCGAACAAGCCGACCAGGATTGGCGCGGCGATCAGCATCACCCAGTAGCTGACGCCAAAATAGGTCATCGCCATCCAGGTTGCGATGGCGCCCATCATGAAGAACGCGCCATGCGCGAAGTTGATGACGTTGAGCAGGCCGAAGATCACCGCCAGCCCGAGGCTGAGGATCGCGTAGAACGACCCGTTGACCAGCCCCAGCAGGAGCTGGCTGAGCAAGGCGGGCATGGATATGTTCATGGGTGCGCAGGCAAAGCAGTCTTGTCGTTCGGCGGGGCGCCGCCGCAGGCCCTTGCGGGCGCTGCGGCAGCCGCCGCGCGGGAAGGCCGGCCGCCGGAAGGCGGCCCTTTCATCGTTACGCTACTTCCACAGCGCGCACTTGCTTTCTTCCTTGGTCGTGTAGACCTGGTCGCCGGGGATGGTCTTGATCACCTTCAGCAGGTCCCACGGGCCCTTGGACTCGCTGGGCTTCTTGGCCTCGACCAGCAGCATGTCGTGCACCATACGGCCGTCCTGGCGGATCGTGCCCTTGGCGTAGAAGTCGTTGATCGGCGTCTTCTTGAGCTGGGCCATCACCTTGTCGGAATCGGTCGTGCCGGCGGCCTTCACGGCGTTCAGGTAGGCCATGGTCGCGGAATAGTCGGCCGCCTGGATGTCGGTCGGCTTGTTGCCCGTCTTGGCTTCGTAGCGCGCAGCCCACTTGCGCGTCTCGTCGTTGAGGTCCCAGTACCAGCTGGTGGTGTGCAGCAGGCCCTGCGTAGCCTGCAGGCCCAGGCTCTTGACGTCGGTCAGGAACACCAGCAGGCCGGCGAGCTTCATGCTCTTGTCGATGCCGAATTCCTTGGCCGCCTTGATCGAGTTGACGGTGTCACCACCGGCGTTGGCCAGGCCCAGCACCTGCGCGCCCGAGCTCTGCGCCTGCAGCAGGAAGGACGAGAAGTCCGAAGCGTTGAGCGGCGCACGCACGCTGCCCTTGACCTCGCCGCCCTTGGCCTTGATCACCTTGGTGGTGTCCGCCTCGAGCGCGTAGCCGAAGGCATAGTCGGCCGTCAGGAAGAACCAGCTCTTGCCGCCCGTCTCGACCACCGCCGCGCCGGTGCCCTTGGCCAGCGCCACCGTGTCGTAAGCGTAGTGCACGATGTACGGGCTGCACTGCTCGTTGGTCAGCGCCGAGGTCGCGGTGCCGTTGGTGAAGAACACGCGCTTCTTCTCCGAGGCCACCTTGGCGACGGCCAGGCCGACGCTCGAGGTCGAGCCGTGGAAGATCATGGTGGCGCCGGCGGTGTCGATCCACTCGCGCGCTTTCGATGCGCCGATGTCCGCCTTGTTCTGGTGGTCGGCGGTCAGCAACTCGATCGGCTGGCCCAGGGCCTTGCCGCCGAAGTCGTCGATGGCCATCTGGATGGCCGTCGCGCCGCCCTTGCCTTCGAGGTCGGCGTACAGGCCGGACATGTCGGTCTCGAAGCCGATCACGACCTTCTCCTGCGCCTGCACGGCGTGGCTGGCCATTCCGAGGGCGCCCAGGACAAGGACCAGGGCTTTGAGATTGCGCTTCATGTGGAGTCTCCTCTGTGATGGATGGGGAAGCGGTTGATGAATCTTTGGAACGCACCGCACCGGCGCATCTGCTTGTTGAATGGACTTGCCGCCTAGACGCCGAGCAACTCGCGCAGCACCGGCATCTTGGCCTCGAGTTCACGGGCGCCGAACGTCTCCACCATGCGGCCGTGCTCCATGACGTAGAAGCGATCGGCCAGGGGCGCGGCGAAGCGGAAGTTCTGCTCGACCATGACGACGGTGTAGCCCTTGGCCCGCAGCGTATGGATCATGCGCGCCAGCGCCTGGACGATCACGGGCGCCAGGCCTTCGGAGATTTCGTCGAGCAGCAGCAGGCGCGCGCCCGTGCGCAGGATGCGCGCCACCGCGAGCATCTGCTGCTCCCCGCCGGACAGGCGCGTGCCCGGGCTGTGGCGGCGTTCCGACAGGTTGGGGAACATCTCGTAGATCTCCGGCACCGACATGCCCTGCCCCGCACCCTTGAGTGCCGGCGGCAGCAGCAGGTTCTCCTCGGCCGACAGGCTGGCGAAGATGCCGCGCTCCTCCGGACAGTAGCCCACGCCCTGGTGGGCGATGCGGTGCGTCGGCATCGCGATCGTCTCGACGCCGTTGATCTGGATGTGGCCCTTGCGGCTGCCGGTCAGGCCCAAGATGGCGCGCAGCGTGCTGGTCCGCCCGGCGCCGTTGCGGCCCAGCAGCGTGACCACCTCTCCCGGCTGGACGACCATGTCGACGCCATGCAGCACATGCGACTCGCCATACCAGGCGTGCAGGTCGCGGATCTCGAGTGCGGGCGCTGCCATTTCAGTGGGCTCCCTCGAGTTGGCCTTCAGTGGTGCCCATGTAGGCTTCCATCACCCGCGGATCGGCCGAGACCTGCGCGTAGCTGCCTTCGGCCAGCACCGCGCCGCGCTGCAGCACCGAAATGGTGTCCGCGATGTCCGCCACCACGCTCATGTTGTGCTCGACCATCAGGATGGTGCGCCCGGCCGAGACGCGCTTGATCAGGTCCGCCACGCGGTGCACGTCCTCGTGGCCCATGCCCTGCGTCGGCTCGTCCAGCAGCATGAGCTCGGGCTCCATGGCCAGCGTGGTGGCGATCTCGAGCGCGCGCTTGCGGCCATAGGGCAGGTTCACGGTCACTTCTTGTGCCGCATCTTCCAGGCCCACCTGCGCCAGGAGTTCCAGCGCGCGTGCGTTGAGCGGCGTGAGCGTCTTCTCGCTCTTCCAGAAATGGAAGGCAGTGCCCAGCCGCCGTTGCAGGCCCAGGCGCACGTTCTCGAGCACCGTCAGGTGCGGGAACACCGCCGATATCTGGAATGAACGGATGATGCCGCGCCGCGCGATCTGCGCCGGCCGCTCGCGCGTGATGTCCTGCCCGTTGAACAGGATCGTGCCCGAGGTCGGCTCGAGGAACTTGGTCAGCAGATTGAAGCAGGTGGTCTTGCCCGCCCCGTTCGGCCCGATGAGCGCGTGAATGGCACCGCGCTCCACCTTCAGATCCACCCGGCTGACGGCAGTGAAGCCCTTGAATTCCTTGGTGAGCTGGCGCGTCTCGAGAATGATGTCACTCATCTCGTGGGCGCGCCTTGAAGAATGCGGGAGGCTGGAAGGTGGTTCATGCGTTCCGCCGGCGCGCAGAGGGCGCGACGGCGGAATGCATTGTTGTGGCGTGTTGTTGCACTTTCCTATCGGGGCAAATGCGGATGCTGCGCTGCAACGGCGCAACCTGTGCATTTCCCGCGACACCTGCGCCGCCCGGCTCTGTCATCCGGACGACAGTTGCCTCGGCCGGAAGGCGTCAGTGCGCGCCGGCCGCCGCGTCGCTCGCCCCTGCACCACGCTGCGGACGCGACAGCCACACCAGCGGGATCAGGAACAGGAACAGCACCGCCGACGCGTAGAAGATGTCGGTGGTCGCCAGCATGAACGACTGCTGGGTCACCAGCTGGTTGACCTGCGCCAGCGCCTGCCCGGAGTCGAGACCGGCGCTGCCGAGGCCGGCCAATGCACTGCTGGTCGCGTGGCTGCCGTGGGTGACCGACTCCACCAGTTGCGCGTGGTGCAGCGTTGCGCGGTCTTCCCACAGCGTCGTAGTGATCGACGTTCCCATCGCGCCGCCGGTGATGCGCAGGAAGTTCGACAGGCCGGAGGCCGCCGGGATGCGGTCGGGCGACAGGCCCGACAGCGTGATGGTCACCAGCGGGATGAAGAAGAACGCCATGGCCACGCCCTGCACCAATGTGGGGATCATGATGGTCATGAAGTCGGCCTGCGTGTTGAAGCGCGAGCGCATCCACAGCACCAGCGCGAACACCAGGAACGAGAAGGTCGCGTAGCGCCGGGCGTCGACCTTGCCCACCGTCATGCCGACGATGGGCGACAGCACGATCGCCAGCAGCCCCACCGGCGCCATCGCCATGCCGGCCTGGGTGGCGGTGTAACCCATGAACTGCTGCAGCCAAAGCGGCAGCAGCACCACGTTGCCGAAGAACAGGCCGTAGGCGATGGCAGTGGCCACCGCGCCGGTCCAGAAATTACGACGCTTGAACAGCGACAGGTCGACGACCGGGTGCTTGTCCGTCAGCTCCCAGATCAGGAAGAACAGGAAGCACACCACCGCCACCACCGCCAGGGCGACGATCTGGGTGGAATGGAACCAGTCGAGTTCCTTGCCCTTGTCGAGCATCAGTTGCAGCGAGCCCACCCACAGCACCAGCAGGGACAGCCCGATGGTGTCGATCGGCACGCGCCGGGTCGGGCTTTCGCGGGTACGGTAGATCGCCAGGGTGGCGATGGCCGCCAGGATGCCGACGGGGATGTTGATGTAGAAGATCCAGGGCCAGGAGACGTTGTCGGTGATCCAGCCGCCCAGCAGCGGCCCCATCACCGGCGCGACCAGCGTCGTCATGGACCACAGCGCCATGGCCATGCCGGCCTTGGCGCGTGGATAGCTCGACAGCAGCAGCGTCTGCGACAGCGGGATCATCGGCCCGGCCACGAAGCCCTGCAGCGCCCGGAAGGCGATCAACGAGGTCATGTTGGGCGCCAGGCCGCACAGCCACGACGTGATCACGAACAGCAGGATGCTGGCCACGAACAGGCGGACCTGGCCGAAGCGCTGCGTCATGAAGCCGGTCAGCGGCACGGCGATGGCGTTGGCCACCGCGAAGCTGGTGATGACCCAGGTGCCCTGCGTCGCGCTGACGCCCAGGTCGCCCGAGATGGCGGGAAGCGACACGTTCGCGATCGACGAGTCGAGCACGTTCATGAAGGTGGCGGCCGACAGGGCCACCGTGCCCCACACGCGCGCCGAACCTTCCAGCGGCGGCGGCGGGACGTAGGCGTTGACGTTGGCGGGAGAAGACATCGACTCTGGCGTGCGATTCGATCAGGACGGGTTGACTTCGCCCGGGTGCGCGGAGGTGCCATGCAGCGGCGATGCGCCGTGCGCCTTGCCGCGCGCGGGCGCGCTCTCGCTCTTGTTGGACGCCGCGCCGGGCGCGGCGGCGGCCTTCGCCGGGTTGTCGCCCAGGTTGGCGGCGATGATGCGGGCCACCTCGGCGTCGGCGCCCTGGTCGGCGTTGGCGTAGACGTCCGTCTGCGTCGCACTGGCGGCGCGCGGCGTCTCGGCCAGCATGGTGCCGCTCTTGTCGGTCACGTCGACCTCGACGTCCATCGACAGACCCACGCGCAGCGGGTCGGCCTTCAGGTCCTTGTTGTCCAGCTCGATGCGCACGGGCACGCGCTGCACCACCTTGATCCAGTTGCCGGTCGCGTTCTGCGCCGGCAGCAGCGCGAAGGCCGAGCCGGTGCCCACGCCGAGGCCGGCCACGTGACCGGTGTACTCGACCTTGCCGCCGTACATGTCGGCGGTGAGCTTGACCGGCTGGCCGATGCGGATGTTGCGCAGCTGCACTTCCTTGAAGTTCGCGTCCACCCACACCTGGTTGAGCGGCACCACCGACATCATGGGTGTGCCGGCGGCCACGCGCTGGCCGAGCTGGACGGTGCGCTTGGCCACGTAGCCGTCGACCGGGGCCACGATGTTCACGCGCTGGGTGGCCAGGTAGGCCTCGCGCACCTTGGCGGCGGCGGCGAGCACGCCCGGGTGCTCGGCCACGCTGGTGCCTTCGGTGAGCGACTTGTTGCTCGCAAGCTGCTCGCGCGCCACGGTGACGCCGGCCTGAGCCGCCGCCAGGGCGCTCTTGGCGTTGGCGAGCGCCGTCTCGGCGTGGTTGAGTTCTTCCTTCGACACCGCGCCGTTGCCCGACAGGGCCTTGCGGCGCTTGAGGTCATCCTCGGCCCGCGCGATGTCGGACCTGGCCTTGACGATGTCCGATTCGCGCAGCGCGACCTGCGCCGCCAGCGAGCCGTTGTTCATATAGAGCGTGCGCGTCTGGCGCACCGTCTGGGCCAGTGCTGCCTCGGCCTGTTCCAGCGACACCTTCGCGTCTGCAGGGTCGAGCTTGATCAGCGTCTGGCCCGACTTGACGTAGTCGGTCTCGTTGGCGCCGATGCTCATCACCGTGCCGGCGATCTGCGGCGTGATCTGCACCACATTGCCCTGGACGTAGGCGTTGTCCGTGGTCTCGTAGTGGCTGGCCACCAGCCACTCGTACGCGCCCCAGCCTGCGCCGGCCAGGACCACGACGGCGGCGAGCGCCGTCAGCGCCTTGCGGCGCTTGCCATTGCCCGCGGGTTCGGCGGCGGGCGCTCCGGATTGGGAGTCGGTCATGATGCTTTTCTTCCTGTGATTCGTTTCGGGCTGATCCGATCAGCGCTGCAAGGGGGTGGCGGAGGTGTTGGCGGCCTGAGGCGAGGTTTGCGCCTGCGCGGTGTCGCCGGGCTGCGGCCGGTAGCCGCCGCCCAGTGCCTGCGCCAGGCCCACCTGCGTGGTCAGGGCGCGGGCGGCCAGGTCGACCTGGTCGCGGCGCTGCGCCAGCACGCTGTTCTCGGCCGTCAGCACGTCCAGATAGGTGCCCAGGCCGGCGCGATAGCGCTGCACGGCGAGGTCGTAGGCGCCTTCGGCGGCCTCCTGGCCCAGGCGCTGCTGTTCCTGCTGGCGCACCACCGACTTGACCGAGACGACCTGGTCGGAGACGTCGCGCACGGCATCCAGCACGGTACCGTTGTAGCTCTCGATGGCCGCGTCCAGGTCGGCGTCCTTGCCGCGCAGGTTGGCGCGCAGCTTGCCGCCTTCGAAGATCGGCAGGCGCACCGCCGGGCCGAAGCTCCACATCAGGCTCGAGACATTGAGCAGCTTGTCCACGCCCAGCGCCTGGTAGCCGACCGAGCCGACAAGGTCGATGTTGGGATAGAACAGCTTCTTGGCGTAGCTCGCGTCCTGGGTGGCGGCCTCGACGCGCCAGCGTGCAGCCACGACGTCGGCGCGGTGCCCGAGCAGGTCAGCCGGGATGTGCGCAGGCAGGGCAGGCGCGCTGAACTTGTCAAGCTGGGGCGCCTGCAGCTTCGCCGTGGCACCGGGCTGGGCCACCAGCGCGTCCAGCGCGTGGTGCGCAATGGCGATCTGCTCGTCCAGGGCCTCGATGCGCTGGCGAGCCTCGGGCAGGCCGGCCTCGCTCTGGCGCAGCTCCAGCCGCGTATCCAGACCGGCGCTGACGCGGTCCTGCACCAGCTTGAGGTTTTCCTCGCGCTGTGCAAGGGTGCGGCGTGCCACCGTCTGCAGTGCCTCCAGGCGCGCCCACCCGATGTAGGTCTGGGTGACGCGCGCGGACAGCAGGATGCGCGCGGCGGCTTCCTCGGCCTGTGCGGCATTGCTCGCGCCGACGGCAGCGGCCACGGCCGCACGGTTCTTGCCGAAGAAGTCCAGCTCCCAGCCGGCGTCGAGCGTGAGCGAGCCGCTGTTGATGACCGCGCCGGCAAGCGGCTCGGGCACGGTGTAGTTCTCGCTGAATTTCTGGCGTGTCATGCCCAGGTTGGCATTGACCTGGGGCAGACTGGCCGAATGGGCGACGTCGATCGCGGACTGCGCCTTCGCCAGCCGGGCCCGGGCCACGCCCAGATCGGGATTGCCCTGCACGGCCTGGTCGATCAGCGCATCGAGTTGCGGGTCGCCGAAGGCGCGCCACCACTGGGCATCGATCTCGGCGCTGGCGATGTCGCTCACGCGGGAGGCGCCCGCTGCGGCGGACGAAGGATCCTGCAGGCCGACCGAGGCGGCGTCGCGCATCTTGGCCTGCGAGTCGATGCCGGACATGTCGGCGCAGCCCGCCAGAGCGGCCACGGCCAGCGCCAGCGAAGCGGCGAGCACCGTCATGCGGCGGCGCCCGGGTTCCGAATACGTGTCGAAGTTCATTCTTGCTTATCTCCACGGGCGTTGATCGCCTGCGCGTTCGCCAGCATGCGGCGCAGGTAGCCCTTCAGTTGCTGCCATTCCTCGACGGTGAACCCCGCCAGGTACTCGTTCTGCACACGCGACAGGAAGCGCGGCACTTCTTCGGCCGCATGGCGTCCCTCGTCCGTCAGCTCGATGTTGACCACCCGGCGGTCGGACACCGACCGCACGCGGCGGCACAGGCCCTTGGCCTCGAGGCGGTCGAGCAGGCGGGTCATGGCGCCGGCGTCCAGCCCGCATTCGCGCGCCAGTTCGGCCACCGTGCTGGCGTCGCCGACATGAAGCTTGTGCAGCGGCACCCACTGCGGGTACGTCGGGCGGCCAGGTTCGCAGATGGTCAGCTCGACCGTCTGCGACAGGGCCGAAAGGATGCGCTTCATCATGTAACCGATGCTTTCATCAGCGCGGTAGTTTTCCGCGGTGTAGAAATCGATCGGCTTCAGAGCGGCGCCATCCGGCGGTGAGGTGTCTTGCGGGTTGTTCCCATCAGTCATGACCCGTATATTAGTTGCCTCGGCAGTTATTGTCAAGGCCGTCTTTGTGGCGGCATCCGTTGGTTAAAATGCCGGCGATGGCCGCCATTGCTCCTGTGACTTCCTCTTCCCCGGCCCGCGAACGCGCTGGCAAGGGCTCCTCCCGCGCCCTGTCCGGGCTCTTCCCCTTCCTGCGGCCCTATCGCCTGCAGATCGGCCTGGCCTGCCTATTCCTGGTGCTGGCGGCGGTCACGACGCTGGTGTTTCCCATCGCGCTTCGGGGCCTGATCGACGGCGGCCTCGTCAGCGGCGACCGTGGCACCCAGGTGATGGCACTGGGCAACCACTTTCTCGAACTGTTCGCGGTGGCTGTCGCCCTCGGCCTGTTTTCGGCTGCACGCTTCTTCACGGTCAGCTGGCTGGGCGAGCGGGTCACCGCGGACCTGCGCAATGCGGTCTACGCCCACGTCCTGCGGCAAAGCCCGGCCTTCTTCGAGACCACGCAGACTGGCGAGGTGCTCTCTCGCATCACCACCGACACCACACTGGTCCAGACGGTGGTGGGTTCTTCCCTCAGCATGGGGCTGCGCAACGCGGTGATGGGCGTGGGGGCCCTCACCATGCTCGTCTGGACGAACCCTCTGGTCATGATGCAGGTGCTGCTGATCCTCGTCCTGATCGTGGTGCCGACCATGTGGTTCGGTCGCCGGGTGCGGCGACTGTCGCGCGCCAGCCAGGACCGTGTGGCAGACGCCAGCGCCATCGCCGCCGAGGTTCTCAATGCGATTCCGGTGGTGCAGAGCTATACCGCCGAGGCCCGCGAAGCGCAGCGTTTCCAGGCCTCGACCCGCAGCGCATTCGGCACCGCGGTCCGGCGAGCCAAGGCGCGTGCGGTGCTGGTGGCGTTCGTGATCATCGCCACCTCGGCATCGCTGCTGTGGGGCCTCTACCAGGGCACGCAGGCGGTGCTGCATGGCGACATCACCGCCGGGCACCTGGGGCAGACGGTGGTCTACGTGATCATCCTGGCCAGTTCCGCAGCCGTACTGGGCGAAGTCTATGGCGACCTGTTGCGCGCCGCCGGCGCCACTGAACGGCTGATGGAATTGCTGCATGCGCAGTCGGACATCCGTTCGCCGGCCCATCCGCGCGCACTGCCTGCGGGCAGCGGCGGCAGCGCGCTGGCGTTCGAGGGCGTGACGTTCCACTACCCTTCCCGCCCCGAAACGGCGGCATTGCGAGATTTCAGCCTGGAGGTGCGTGCCGGCGAGACGGTCGCACTGGTCGGGTCGAGCGGGGCCGGCAAGAGCACCGTGCTCCAGTTGCTGCTGCGCTACTACGACCCGCAGCAAGGCGGTATCCGCATCAACGGCGTGCCGCTGGACGCACTGGCCCTGCAGGACCTGCGCGAGCACATCGGCCTGGTGCCGCAGGACGCGGTGATCTTCTCGGCCAGCGCGCTGGAAAACATCCGGTACGGGCGCCCGGAAGCGACCGACGAGGAAGTGCACGCCGCCGCGCGGGCCGCCTTTGCCGACGAGTTCCTGCGGGCGCTGCCCGAGGGCTACGACACCTTCCTGGGCGAGCGCGGGGTGCGCCTGTCAGGCGGGCAGCGCCAGCGCATCGCCATCGCGCGGGCGATCCTCAAGAACGCGCCGCTGCTGCTGCTCGACGAGGCCACCAGCGCACTCGACGCGCAAAGCGAACGGATGGTGCAGGCCGCCCTTGAGTCGGCCATGAAGGATCGCACCACCCTGGTCATCGCGCATCGGCTGGCGACCGTACAGAAGGCCGACCGGATCGTCGTGCTGGACCATGGCGGCATCGTCGAACAAGGCACGCATGCCGAGCTGGTGGCACAACGGGGCGTGTACGCGCGCCTGGCCGCATTGCAGTTCAGCGTCTGAGCGCGCGCGGCGCCGGTCACCGGCATCTCGGCGGCACGACCGGCACCGGCAGAGCCTCGCGGCCGAAGCCTATTGAAGGGTTTCCTTGAGGGCTTTCGGCAAGGCGATCTGCATGACGGCGATGCCCTCGTCGGCCAACGCCTCGGATTCCTCCCGCGATGCCTGGCCGCGAATGCCGCGCTCTGGCGCCTCGCCGTGATGGATGCGCCGCGCCTCGCTGGCGAAGCGCTCGCCGACGTCCTCGGTCGTGGCCATGAGTTCGCGCATGGCATTCATCCAGCGCGCCTGCAACTGCGTCTGGACGTCGCCCTCGGACGCCTGAGCGGGCGCGGCGTCGGGCCGGGCCGCCCCGAGGTTCAGGCGCGGCGCCGACAGTTGCTTGGCGATGGACTTGTCGCCGCACAGCGGGCACTCGACCAGGCCGCGCCCCTGCTGTTCGTCGAACGCCTCGTTCGATGCGAACCAGCCCTCGAAGGCATGGCCGTGCGAGCACTTGAGGTTGAGAACCTTCATGGTGGGGCGATTATCCCGCGTGAGTGCCCGGCGGCACCGCCTTCCATTCGAGTGGCCATGCTCCGGACAGGTGCTGGCTCAGCCACAGGGCGCACGTCAGGCTCTTGGCGTCGGTCAGGGTGCCATCGCGGCACCAGCCGAGCACTTCTTCGACCGGCGCGGCGAAAACGTCCAGGAACTCGCCATGGTCCAGTTGCCGCTCGCCGGCCGTCAGGCCGCGGGCAAAGTAGATGTGGATGATCTCGGTGGAATAGGCAACCGCCAGGTGCATCGCACCTGCATGGGCCCACTCGGCGGCGCGGTAGCCGGTTTCCTCGAGCAGTTCGCGCTGGCCGCAGGCCAGCGGGTCCTCGCCCGCGTCCAGCTTGCCGGCCGGGAACTCCACCATGACCCGCTCGACCGGATAGCGGTATTGGCGCTCCAGCACGACGCGCCCGTCGTCCAGCAGCGGCACCACCACGACAGCGCCCGGATGCACCACGTATTCGCGCGTGGCGCTGTGGCCGTCCGGCAGGCGGACCGTGTCGCGCCGGGCTTCAAGGAAATGCCCCTTGAACAGCACCTGGCCGTCGGTACGTTCTTCCCTCAGGTGTGCGTCGTCGTTCATGGTTTCAGTTCCGATGTTTGAGCAGGTAGCGCCAGGTGAAACCGGGAAACGCCAGCACCAGGAACAGGCAGGCCGAGACCGCGTAGAACTCCCAGCCCTGCGGATAGATCTGGCCCAGCCGCCGCTCGAACAGCAGCCCGACGCCGCCGGCCAGGAAGAACAGGACGACCAGTTCACCCAGGCGCACGGCGAGCAATTTGCGCGCCGGGCCGAGCGGTATCACGCCGAACAGCCGCTCGTTGACGAACGGGAGGTTGGCCGCCACGAGTGCAAGCACCAGCACCAGCCAGACCGACGCATTCAGCGACGTCACGCCGCGGGCTTCAGGTGGCCAGCGTGGCCACGATGGCGTTGGCGCACAGCGTCATCAGGCCGCCCGGGACGATGCCCAGCACCAGGATGAGCGCACCATTGAGCGTCAGCACCGTGCGCACGTCGCGGGGGGCCGACACGGTGGCAGCCGTGACCGGCGCGTCGAAGTACATGACCTTGACGACGCGGATGTAGTAGAACGCACCGACCAGCGAAGCCAGCACCGCGAACACGGCCAGGCCGACGTAGAAGGCCTGGCCCGAGGCAATCAGCGCCTGCAGGATGGCCAGCTTGGCGTAGAAGCCGACCAGCGGCGGGATACCCGCCAGCGAGAACATGGCGATCGCCATCACGCCGGCATACAGCGGACTGCGCTGGTTGAGGCCGGCCAGGTCGGTGATCTCCTCGCTCTCGAAGCCTTCGCGGGCCAGCAGCAGGATGATGCCGAAGCTCGCCAGAGTGGTCAGCACGTAGGTGATCACGTAGAACATCGCGGCGCTGTAGGCGAACTGGGCGTTGTACGTGTTGTCGTTGACCACGCCGGCCACCAGGCCGAGCAGCATGAAGCCCATCTGCGCGATGGTCGAATAGGCCAGCATGCGCTTGAGGTTGGTCTGCGCAATGGCTGCGAAATTGCCCACCAGCAGCGAGGCGACAGCCAGCACCGTGAGCATCTGCTGCCAGTCGATGGCCAGCGGCAGCAGGCCTTCCACCAGCAGGCGGATGATGATCGCAAAGGCGGCCAGTTCCGGCGCCGCACCGATCATCAGCGTGATCGCAGTGGGCGCGCCGTGGTAGACGTCCGGCACCCACATGTGGAACGGCGCCGCGCCCACCTTGAATGCCAGGCCGGCCACGATGAACACCAGCCCGAACACGAGCACCTGGTGCTTGACCGAGCCGCTGGCGATGACCTTGTAGACCTCGTTGACGTCGAGTGTGCCGGTGGCACCGTAGACCATCGACAGCCCATACAGCAGGAAGCCGCTGGCCAGCGCGCCGAGCACGAAGTACTTCATGGCCGCCTCGCTCGCCAGGACGTTGTCGCGGCGCAGGGCGACCAGCGCGTAGCTCGACAGCGTCAGCAGTTCCAGGCCCAGATAGATCAGCAGGAAGTTGCTGCCCGAGATCATCACGAACATGCCCAGCAGCGCGAGCATGCTCAAGGTGAACAGCTCGCCGCCGCGCAGCATCTCGCGGTCCGCCGCATAGGGTCGGCCATAGACCAGCGTGACCATCAGCGCCAGGGTGGCGAAGCACTTGAGCCAGTTACCCATCGGGTCGCTGACCACCATGCCGCCGAAACCGAAGATGGTCTTGCCCGCGACGGCGTTGGCGCCGGTCAGGAACGCGACCACCACCAGCGTGAGGAGGGTCAGGACATAGGTGCGGGTGCGGCGCGCATCGGTGCCCGCCAGGTCGACCAGCGCAATGATGCAGGCCATGACCAGGAGCACGACCTCCGGGTAGACCGCGATCCAGCTGAGTTTGTCAATCATCTCGTTCTCTTGTTCGTCACACGGCCGTCAGGGGAGCTTGGAGATCGCCACGTGGCGCAGCAGCTCGGACACCGAGGCATCCATCACGTCGGTGAAGGGCTTGGGATCGATACCCATCCACAGCACCGCGATCGCCAGCAGGGCCAGCATCAGGAATTCGCGGCCGTTGATGTCCGTCAGTTCCTTGACGTGATCGTTGCCGATCGGGCCCAGATATACGCGCTTGTACATCCACAGCGTGTAGGCGGCGCCGAAGATCAGCGCGGTCGCGGCCCCCAGGCCGATCCAGAAGTTGGCCTTGACGGCACCCAGGATCACCATCCACTCGCCCACGAAGCCCGCGGTAGCCGGCAGGCCGCAGTTGGCCATGGCGAACAGCAGCGCGAAGGCGGCGAACTTCGGCATGGTGTTGACCACGCCGCCGTAGTCGGCGATCTGACGCGAATGCACCCGGTCGTACAGCACGCCGATGCACAGGAACATGGCGCCCGAGACGAAGCCGTGGGCGATCATCTGCACGATGCCGCCGGCCACGCCCAGCTCGTTGAAGATGAAGAAGCCCAGCGTGACGAAGCCCATGTGCGCCACCGACGAATAGGCCACGAGCTTCTTCATGTCCTGCTGCACCAGCGCGACCAGGCCGACGTAGATCACCGCGATCAGCGACAGCGCGATCATCAGCCATGCCCATTCGTGGGCGGCATCCGGCGCGATCGGCATCGAGAACCGGATGAAGCCGTACGCGCCCAACTTGAGCATGATCGCTGCCAGCACCGCGGAGCCGCCGGTGGGCGCCTCGACGTGCACGTCCGGCAACCACGTGTGCACCGGCCACATCGGCACCTTGACCGCGAATGCGGCGAACAGGGCGAAGAAGATCAGCGTCTGCGCGTGGGCGCTGAGCTTGACCTGGTGCCAGTCGAGGATCTCGAAGCTGCCACCGGCCGCGTTGTACAGGTAGATCAGCGCGACCAGCAGCAGGAGAGAGCCCAGCAGCGTGTACAGGAAGAACTTGAAGGCCGCGTAGATCCGGTTCGGACCGCCCCAGATGCCGATGATCAGGTACATCGGGATCAGCGTGGCTTCGAAGAACACGTAGAACAGCACGCCGTCGAGCGCGGTGAACACGCCGATCATCAGGCCCGACAGGATCAGGAACGCGCCCATGTACTGGTTGACGCGCTCGGTGATCACCTGCCAGGCGGAGATCACGACGATCAGGGTGATGAACGCCGTCAGCAGCACGAACCACAACGACAGACCATCCACGCCCAGGTGGTAGTTGATGTTGAAGCGCGCGATCCAGGGGGCGCGCTCGACGAACTGCATCGCCGCCGTGCCCAGCTGGAAGCCGGTGTACAGCGGGATGGTGACGATGAAGCTCAACAGCGAACCGGCAAGCGCGATCCAGCGCACCAGCGGCGCGCGGTCGTCGCGACCGAAGGCGAGCAGCACGGCGCCGAAGGCGATCGGCAACCAGATGGCAAGACTCAGCAAACCCATTTTTCTTTTTCTCCAGCGCCGCCGCTTATCGCTTGAACCATACGAAATACGACATCAGCACGAACACGCCGAGCAGCATGGCGAATGCGTAGTGGTAGATGAAACCCGATTGGAAGCGGCGGACCACGCCGGCCACGCGGCCGACCAGCTTCCATGACCCGTTGACGAGCGCGCCGTCGATCAGGCCCTGGTCGCCGCCCTTCCACAGGCCCAGGCCCAGGCCGCGTGCGGCACGCGCGATGACGTTCTCGTTGAACCAGTCCATGTAGTACTTGTTCTCGAACAGCACGTAGACGGGACGGAAGGCGCGGGCGATCGCCTCGGGCACCGCCTGGTTGACCAGGTACATGTACCAGGCCGCCACCACGCCGGCGAGGGCCAGCCAGAACGGCCAGGCGGTCAGTCCGTGCAGCGCCATCGCCATCGGGCCGTGGAAGGCCTCTTCCATCTCGTGCATCGCCGGGTGGCGCGCCGCGTCGATGAAGATCGAATCCTTGAAGAACTCGCCGTAGAGCATCGCGTCGATCGCGAAGTAGCCGATGATCACGGACGGGATGGCCAGCAGAACCAGCGGGAGCGTCACCACCCACGGCGACTCGTGCGGCTTCGCGTGCTCGTCGTGATGCCCATGATCGGGCTCGTCGTGCGCATCATGGTGATGGGCGTCGGGGTTCTGGTCGTAGCGTTCCTTGCCGTGGAAGACCAGGAAGTACATGCGGAACGAGTAGAAGGCCGTGATGAACACGCCCGACAGCACCGCGAAGTAGGCAAAGCCCGAGCCCCACAGGTGGCTCTCGTGCACCGCCTCGATGATGCTGTCCTTGGAGTAGAAGCCCGAGAACAGCGGCGTGCCGATCAGCGCCAGCGAACCCACCAGCGAGGTGATCCAGGTGATCGGCATGTACTTGCGCAAGCCGCCCATCCACCGGATGTCCTGGTTGTGGTGCATGCCGATGATGACCGAGCCCGCTCCCAGGAACAACAGCGCCTTGAAGAAGGCGTGCGTCATCAGGTGGAACACCGCGACCGAATAGGCCGACGCGCCCAGCGCCACGGTCATGTAGCCCAGCTGCGACAGCGTGGAATACGCGACCACGCGCTTGATGTCGTTCTGGATCATGCCCAGGAAGCCCATGAACAGCGCCGTGATGGCGCCGATCACCAGCACGAACGACAGCGCCGTGTCGGACAGCTCGAACAGGGGCGACATGCGCGCCACCATGAAGATGCCGGCCGTCACCATGGTGGCGGCGTGGATCAGCGCGGAAATGGGGGTCGGGCCTTCCATCGAGTCGGGCAGCCACACGTGCAGCGGAAACTGCGCGCTCTTGCCCATGGCGCCGATGAACAGGCAGATGCAGGCCACCGTCAGCAGCATCCAGTCGGTGCCCGGCAGGGTCAGGCCCGCCAGCTCGGTGCGCTTGGCGAACACCTCGCCGTAGTTGAGCGAGCCGGCGTAGGCGGCCAGCAGGCCGATGCCCAGGATGAAGCCGAAGTCACCCACGCGGTTGACCAGGAAGGCCTTCATGTTGGCGAAGATCGCCGTCGGCTTGGTGTACCAGAAGCCGATCAGCAGGTACGACACCAGGCCCACCGCCTCCCAGCCGAAGAACAGCTGGAGCATGTTGTTGCTCATGACGAGCATCAGCATCGAGAAGGTGAACAGCGAGATGTAGGCGAAGAAACGGTTGTAGCCCTCGTCTTCCTCCATGTAGCCGATGGTGTAGATGTGCACCATCAGCGAGACGAAGGTGACGACGCACATCATCATCGCGGTGAGGCCGTCGACCAGGAAGCCGACCTCCATCTTCAGGCCGCCGACCATCATCCATTCATAGATGGTGGCGTTGAAGCGGGCACCGTCGACGACAACGCTGAAGAGCGTCATTGCGGAGATGACGAAGGCGATCGCCACGCCAAGGATGGTGACCGAGTGGCAGGCACGCCGGCCCAGCAGGTTGCCGCCGAACTTGGTGCCGAAGATTCCGGCGATGACGGAGCCGACCAGGGGTGCCAGCGGAACGGCCAGCAGGGTGGATGCAGACAGGGTTGCGCTCATGAATGTCTTGCCTCTCAGCCCTTGAGCGCGTTGAGCTCGTCGACGTTGATGGTCGACCGGTTGCGGAACAGCAGCACCAGCAGCGCCAGCCCGATCGCGGACTCGGCGGCCGCCACCGTCAGGATGAAGAACACGAAGACTTGTCCGTGCATGTCACCCAGGTAGTACGAGAAGGCCACGAAGTTGATGTTGACGGCGAGCAGCATCAGCTCGATCGCCATCAGCAGGATGATCAGGTTCTTGCGGTTCAGGAAAATGCCGATCACCGACAGCGCGAACAGGATCGCGCCGAGCGAGAGGAAGTGTCCGAGTGAGAGGGTCATGCCTTTGCTCCCGGTTGTGCCGGATCGGCGGCGGCTTCGGCCGGTGCGCTCTGGGCGGCCCGCGTGGCCGGCATCTGGACGACGCGCACGCGGTCGCGTGCCTTGACGCGCACGGCGTCGCTCGGGTTGATGGCCTTGCTGTCCTTGCGCTTGCGCAGCGTCAGCGCGATGGCGGCGATCATCCCGACCAGCAGGATCACCGCGGCAACCTCGAGCGGATACAGGTATTCGCTGTAGAGCAGCTTGCCCAGTTCGAGCGTGTTCGATGCGCCCGGGGCTGCTGCAAGCGCGGCGCCACGCGGTGCGCCATCCATGCGAAAGCCCCCCATCAGCACGGCGGCCATCTCCAGCGCGATGACCGCGCCAACGGCCGCTGCCAGCGGGAAGTGCTTCCAGAACCCCTGGCGCAGCCCGGCGACGTCGATGTCCAGCATCATGACGACGAACAGGAACAGCACCATCACCGCGCCAACGTAGACCAGCACCAGCGTGATGGCGAGGAATTCGGCGCGAAGCAGTAGCCAGATGGCCGACGCCTGGAAGAAGGTAAGCACCAGGTACAGCGCCGAATACACGGGGTTGCGCGCGGTGATGACGCGGAAGGCTGCGAACAGCAGCACCGCTGAAAATAGGTAGAACAGGCCGGTCGTGACGTCCATGGTCGAGCGTTTTCTTGTGGGGACAGGGCCGGTCCGCGTCAGCGGTACTTGGCGTCGGCCGCCTTGGCGGCGGCAATTTCGGGCTCGTAGCGGTCACCCACGGCGAGAAGCATGTCCTTGGTGAAGTACAGGTCGCCGCGCTTTTCCCCGTGGTATTCGAAGATCTGCGTCTCGACGATGGAATCGACCGGGCAGCTCTCTTCGCAGAACCCGCAGAAGATGCACTTGGTCAGGTCGATGTCGTAGCGCGTGGTGCGGCGCGAACCATCGTCGCGTACGTCCGACTCGATCGTGATGGCCAGCGCCGGGCAGACGGCCTCGCACAGCTTGCAGGCGATGCAGCGCTCTTCGCCGTTCTCATAGCGGCGCAACGCGTGCAGGCCGCGAAAGCGCGGGCTCAGAGGCGTCTTTTCCTCGGGAAACTGAACCGTGATCTTGCGGCTGAAGGCGTACTTGCCGGTCACGGCAAGCCCCTTGAACAGCTCGACGAGCATGAAGGACGAGAGGAAGTCCTTCAGCGAGAACGGGGCGGCAGCAATGCTTGAATTCGTGGACATGATGGTTGTTCTTCCCGTCATTTCCAGATGTTGAAGGGGGTCTGCATCCAGGCACCGACCACCACCAGCCACACCAGGGTGACCGGAATGAAGATCTTCCAGCCCAGGCGCATGATCTGGTCATAGCGGAAGCGCGGGAACGTCGAGCGAACCCAGAGGAACATCGTGACCACGCAGAAGGTCTTGATGCCCAGCCAGATCCAGCCCGGGATGAAGGAGAGGAAGTCGAACGGAGGCAGCCAGCCGCCGAGGAACATGACCACGCACAGGATCGAGACCAGCCACATGTTGGCGTACTCGGCCAGGAAGAACATGGCGAAGCTCATGCCCGAGTACTCGATCATGTGGCCGGCGACGATTTCCGACTCGCCTTCCACCACGTCGAAGGGGTGGCGGTTGGTCTCGGCCAGGCCGGAGATGAAGTACACGAGGAAGATGGGCAGCAGCGACAGCCAGTTCCACGACAGGAAGCCCACGCCCATCGAGGCGAAGTGGCCCTTGCCCTGGCTGGTCACGATGTCGGTCATGTTGAGACTGGCCGTCACCATCAGGACCACCACGAAGCAGAAGCCCATGGCGATCTCGTAGCTCACCATCTGTGCCGAGGCACGCAGCGCGCCCAGGAAGGCGTACTTCGAGTTCGACGCCCAGCCGGCGATGATCACGCCATACACCTCGAGCGAAGTGATGGCCATCACGAACAGCAGACCGGCGTTGATGTTGGCCAGCGCCACATCGGGGCCGAAGGGAATGACCGCCCACGCGGCGAGCGCCGGCATGATGGTCATGATCGGGCCGAGGAAGAACAGGCCCTTGTTGGCCACCGTCGGCGCGATGATCTCCTTGGTCATCAGCTTGAGCGCATCGGCGATGGGCTGCAGCAGGCCCATCGGGCCGATGCGGTTGGGACCCACGCGAATCTGCGTGAAGCCGATCGCCTTGCGCTCCCACAGCGTCAGGTAGGCCACCGCCAGCATCAACGGGATGACCACGATGACGATCTTGATGAGCGTCCAGATGACGGGCCACGCGATACCGGTCCACCAGCCTGCAGAAGCCAGGCCTTGGCCGAAGCCGTAGATCGAGTCGATCATGCCAGGGCCTCCTCGGCGTTGGCGCCTGCGGCAGCACCTGCCTGGCGGGCGCGGCGCGCATCGGCCGTCAGTTGCAGCGAAGGCGCACGTCGCACGATGCCGTCGAGCTGATAGATGCTTGCAACCACCGGAGCGGGCTGAGGCTGCTGGACCAGCGCCGGCGCGGCCGCGGTGGCATTGCCCAGACGGCTGGCAGGCACCTGGCCGGCCACGCCGGCTGCCTGGAGCACTTCAGCCGTGCTCTCATACTCGAAGCCGGACAGCCCCAGCAGGTTGCCGAGCACGCGCAGGACCTTCCATGCCGGCCGGGTCTCGCCCATGGGCTTGACCACCGCGTGGAAGCTCTGCACGCGGCCTTCGGCGTTGACGAAAGTGCCCGGAGTCTCGGAGAACGGCGCGATCGGCAGCAGCACGTCGCTGATGTCGAGATTGGCTTTGAAGGGGCTGAGCGTCACGACCATCTGCGCCTTGGCCACGCCGTCGGCGGCAGCCGCGCCGCCCGCCGCGTCGAACGCGGGCTCGACGTTGACCAGCAGCGCGGCCTTGAGGCCGCCTGCCAGCATCTGCGCGGCATTGAGGCCGTCACGCTGAGGTTGAGCACCCACCCACTGCGCGCCCACGGTGTTGGCGGCTTCGGTCAGGTAGCCCACCGTGGCGCCGGTCTCGGCGCCGATCCAGTTGGCCAGCGCCAGCAGCGCATCGGCCTGCGCATGGTGCGCCGCGGCATTGCCCAGCAGCACCGCCTTGCGCTCGCCGGCCAGCAGCGAATCGGCAACGGCGCGCGCGGCGTCATCCGCTTCGACGCCAGCCAACGGCGCGGCCACGCCCTTGGATTGCGCCACGGCGGCGGCAACGCGGCCGAGCACGGAAACCCATTGATCTGCCTCGACCACGGCAGCCTGTGCCACCTGGATGGCCCAGGCGTCGCGGTCGGCGAACAGGTCCTGCGAGGTGATCACGCTGAGCGCCCCGCCCTTGCGCACCGCCTGGCGGATGCGCTGCGCGAACAGCGGATGGTCCTTGCGCAGATTGCTGCCGACCACCAGCACGCGCTGGAGGGTCGACAGCGAGGCGATGGAAGTGCCCAGCCAGCGCACGCCCTCGTCGGCGCCGAACTGCGCCCGGCGCAAACGGTGATCAATGTTGTCGCTGCCCAGTCCGCGCACCAGTTGGCCGGCCAGGATCAGCTCTTCCAGCGTGCTGTGCGGGCTCACCAGCGCGCCAATGCTGGCGGCGCCGTGGTCGGCCTTGATCTGCTTGAGTCCATTGGCCACGTATTCGAGCGCGGTCTGCCAGTCGACGGCCTGCCACTGGCCGCCCTGCTTGAGCATCGGCTGCGTGAGGCGCTCGGGGCCGTTGAGCGCTTCGTAGGAGAAACGGTCGCGATCGGCGATCCAGCACTCGTTGACGTCTTCATTCTCGAGCGGCACCACGCGCATCACGCGGCCACCCTTGACCTGCACGATCAGGTTGGCGCCAGTGGAATCATGCGGGCTCACCGACTTGCGGCGCGACAGCTCCCACGTGCGGGCGCTGTATCGGAACGGCTTGCTCGTCAGCGCACCGACCGGGCAGATGTCGATCATGTTGCCCGACAGCTCGGAGTCGACCGAGTCGCCGACGAACGTCTCGATCTCGGAATGTTCGCCGCGGTGCGACATGCCCAGCTCCATCACGCCGGCGACTTCCTGGCCGAAGCGCACGCAGCGGGTGCAGTGGATGCACCGGCTCATCTCTTCCATGCTGATGAGCGGACCCACGTCCTTGTGGAAGACGACGCGCTTTTCCTCGTCGTAGCGCGAGGACGAGCCGCCGTAGCCCACGGCCAGGTCCTGCAGCTGGCATTCGCCGCCCTGGTCGCAGATCGGGCAGTCGAGCGGGTGATTGATGAGCAGGAACTCCATCACCGACTGCTGGGCCTTGATCGCCTTGTCGCTCTTGGTGCGAACGATCATGCCCTGCGTGACCGGCGTGGCGCAGGCCGGCATCGGCTTGGGTGCCTTTTCGATGTCGACCAGGCACATGCGGCAGTTGGCCGCGATGGAAAGCTTCTTGTGATAGCAGAAGTGTGGAATGTAGGTGCCTGCCTTGTCGGCCGCATGCATGACCATGCTGCCTTCGGCGACTTCCACCTTCTTGCCGTCGAGTTCGATTTCAACCATGGGTTCTTTTCCGGTCTCAGACCTTGGCCGTTGCCTTGGGAACGTAGCCGGGGATCATTGCCTCGAACTCGTGCCGGAAGTGCTTGATCATGGCGCGCACCGGCATCGCGGCGGCATCGCCCAATGCGCAGATGGTGCGGCCCTGGATGTTGTCGGCCACCGAGTTGAGCAGGTCCATGTCGGTGGCCTTGCCCTCGCCCCGGTGGATGCGGTCGACCAGGCGCCAGAGCCAGCCGGTGCCTTCGCGGCACGGCGTGCACTGGCCGCAGGACTCGTGCATGTAGAAGTACGACAGCCGCTTGAGCGACTCGACCATGCAGCGGCTGTCGTCCATCACGATGACCGCGCCCGAGCCCAGCATGGAGCCGGCCTTCGCGATGGAATCGTAGTCCATCGTGCATTCCATCATGATGGAAGCCGGCAGCACCGGCGCGGACGAACCGCCCGGGATCACCGCCTTGAGCGTACGACCCTTGCGCACACCGCCGGCGAGCTCGAGCAGCTTGGCGAACGGCGTGCCCATCGGCACTTCGTAGTTGCCCGGCAGCTCGACGTCGCCCGAGACCGAGTAGATCTTGGTGCCGCCGTTGTTCGGCTTGCCGCATTCAAGGTAGGCCTGGCCGCCGTTGTTGATGATCCAGGGCACCGCGGCGAAGGTCTCGGTGTTGTTGATCGTCGTCGGCTTGCCATAGAGGCCGAAGCTGGCCGGGAACGGCGGCTTGAAGCGCGGCTGGCCCTTCTTGCCCTCGAGCGACTCGAGCAACGCGGTTTCCTCGCCGCAGATGTAGGCGCCGAAGCCATGCGCGGCATGCAGCTGGAAATTGAAGCCGCTGCCCATGATCTTGTCGCCGAGATAGCCGGCGGCGCGGGCTTCTTCCAGGGCTTCCTCGAAGCGCTCGTAGGTCTGGAAGATCTCGCCGTGGATGTAGTTGTAGCCGATGCTGATGCCCATCGCGTAGGCAGCGATGGCCATGCCCTCGATCACGATGTGCGGGTTGAACTGCAGGATGTCGCGGTCCTTGCAGGTGCCCGGCTCGCCCTCGTCCGAGTTGCACACCAGGTGCTTCTGCCCGGGGAACTGGCGCGGCATGAAGCTCCACTTCAGGCCGGTCGGGAAACCCGCGCCGCCACGGCCGCGCAGGCCGGAGGTCTTGACCTCGGCGATCACCTGGTCGGGGGTCAGGCCCTCGGTCAGGATCTTGCGCAGCGCCTTGTAGCCGCCGCGCGCCTCGTAGTCGGCCAGGCGCCAGTTGGTGCCGTCGAGCCCGGCATAGATCTGCGGCTCGATGTGGCGATCATGGAAGCAGGTCTGCACCCCCGTCGCCTGGAACTGGGCCAGGACTTGTTCGGCACTCATCATGACGCTTTTCCTTCGACGCTGGCGCGCAGGCCATCGACCAACTGGTCCAGCTTGTCGTCGCTCATGAAGCTGCACATGGTGCGGTCGTTGACGAGCATCACCGGCGAGTCGGCGCAGGCGCCGAGGCATTCGCTTTGCTGCAGCGTGAACAGGCCATCGGCGGTCGTCTCGCCCATGCGGATGCCCAGCTTGCTCTCGAGGTGATGCAGCGCCCGCTGGCCATCGCGCAGCTGGCACGGCAGGTTGGTGCAGACGTTGAGCTTGAACTTGCCCAGCGGCTGCTGGTTGTACATGTTGTAGAAGGTGGTGACCTCGTGCACGGCGATCGGCGGCATGCCGAGGTACTCGGCCACCTCGCGCTCACGCGCGACGCTCACGAAACCATCCTGCTGCTGCACGATCGCCAGGCAGGCCATCACGGCGGACTGCTGCTGGCCGGGCGGGTACTTGGCCACCTCGCGCGCAAAGCGCTCGAGCGTCGCCGCCGACAGCGGCGCCTGGGTGCTGGCCTGGTCGGTATTCATGTGTTCACTCATCGATCGATCTCGCCGAACACGATGTCCATGGTGCCGATCACGGCCACGGCATCGGCGATCATGTGGCCGCGCGACATCTCGTCCAGGGCCGCCAGGTGGGCGAAGCCGGGCGCACGGATCTTCAGTCGGTACGGCTTGTTGGCACCGTCGCTCACGAGGTAGATGCCGAACTCGCCCTTCGGGTGCTCCACCGCCGCGTAGGCCTCGCCCGGCGGCACGTGGAAGCCTTCAGTGAAGAGCTTGAAGTGGTGGATCAGCTCTTCCATGTTGGCCTTCATGGATTCGCGCGAAGGCGGGGCCACCTTGTGGTTGTCGGTGATCACCGGCCCCGGATTGTTGCGCAGCCAGGTCGAGCATTGCGCAATGATCCGGTTGGCCTGGCGCATCTCCTCGACACGCACCAGATAGCGGTCGTAGCAGTCGCCCGTCTTGCCCACCGGGACGTCGAACTCCATGCGGTCGTACACGTCGTACGGCTGCTTCTTGCGCAGATCCCATTCGACGCCCGAGCCGCGCAGCATGGCGCCGGTGAAGCCCAGGTTCAGCGCGCGCTCGGGAGAAACCACGCCGATGCCGACGGTGCGCTGCTTCCAGATGCGGTTGTCGGTGAGCAGCGTCTCGTACTCGTCGACCATCTTCGGGAAACGCTTGCAGAAGTCGTCGACGAAGTCGAGCATCGAGCCCTGGCGGTTCTCGTTGAGCTTGGCGATCGCCTTGGCGTTCCTGATCTTGCTTGCCTTGTACTGCGGCATGCTGTCGGGCAGGTCGCGGTAGACGCCGCCCGGGCGGAAGTAGGCCGCATGCATGCGCGCGCCGGACACCGCCTCGTACAGATCGAACAGGTCCTCGCGCTCGCGGAAGCAGTAGATGAGCATGTTCATCGCGCCGCAATCGAGGCCGTGCGCGCCGAGCCACAGCAAGTGGTTCAGCAGCCGGGTGATCTCGGCGAACATGACGCGGATGTACTGCGCGCGCAGCGGCACTTCCAGCCCGAGCATTTTTTCGATGGCCAGGCAGTAGGCGTGCTCGTTGCTCATCATCGAGACGTAATCCAGCCGGTCCATGTAGGGCAGCGACTGGATGAAGGTGCGCGTCTCGGCCAGCTTCTCGGTGGCACGGTGCAGCAGCCCGATGTGCGGATCGGCGCGCTGGATGACTTCGCCGTCGAGTTCCAGCACCAGGCGCAGCACGCCGTGGGCTGCAGGATGCTGCGGACCGAAGTTGAGTGTGTAGTTCTTGATTTCAGCCATTGAGCTCAGCCGCGGGTCAGTGCAGACCGCCGTAGTTGTCTTCGCGAATCACGCGGGGCGTGACCTCGCGCGGCTCGATGGTCACCGGTTGGTAGATCACGCGCCGCTGCTCGGGGTCGTAGCGCATCTCGACATGGCCCGAGACCGGGAAGTCCTTGCGGAAGGGGTGGCCGATGAAGCCGTAGTCCGTCAGGATCCGGCGCAGGTCTTCGTGGCCTTCGAACACGATGCCGTACAGGTCAAAGGCCTCGCGCTCGAACCACACCGCGGCGTTCCAAACGGCACTGACCGAATCGACGACCGGCAGGTCGTCGTCGGGCGCGAACACCGTCAGGCGCACGCGCTGGTTGAGACTGACCGACAGCAGGTGGCTGACCACGCCGAAGCGCAGGCCATCCCATTCGCCATCGCGCCAGCTGGAATAGTCCATGCCGCACAGGTCGATCAGCTGCTCGAAGCGGCAGCCGGGCGCGTCGCGCAGCATGCGCGCGACCTCGAGGTAGTCGGCAGCGCCGACCACCACGCTGACCTCGCCCAGCGCCACGCTCACGCGCTTGGCCTTGGCGCCAAGCACCTCGGTGAGGGTGGCCTGCAGGGCCTCGGGGGAAATTGCGAAATCGCTCATCATCGGCATCCTTGCGCGGGGCCCTCAGGCGCGCGCAATCGTGTTGGTGCGGCGGATCTTCTGCTGCAACTGGATGATTCCGTACAGCAGCGCTTCCGCCGTCGGGGGGCACCCGGGAACGTAGACGTCGACGGGCACGATGCGATCGCAGCCGCGCACCACCGAATAGCTGTAGTGGTAGTAGCCGCCGCCGTTCGCGCACGACCCCATGGACAGGACCCAGCGCGGCTCGGGCATCTGGTCGTAGACCTTGCGCAGCGCCGGCGCCATCTTGTTGCACAGCGTGCCGGCCACGATCATCAGGTCGGACTGGCGCGGGCTCGGGCGGAACAGCATGCCGAAGCGGTCGATGTCGTAGCGGGCAGCGCCCGCGTGCATCATCTCGACGGCACAGCATGCCAGGCCGAATGTCATCGGCCACAAAGAGCCGGTCTTGGCCCAGTTCACCACCGTGTCGTACGTGGTGGTGACAAAGCCTTCCTTCAGGACGCCTTCAATGGCCATTTGCGTAGTTCCTCGTCATTCCCAGTCCAGCGCGCCCTTCTTCCACTCGTAGACGAAGCCCACGACGAGGATGGCCAGGAAAATCATCATGGCCCAGAAGCCGACGGCGCCGATTTCCTTGAGCGCGATTGCCCAGGGAAAGAGAAATGCAATTTCAAGATCGAACAGGATGAAGAGGATGGCGACCAGGTAGTAGCGCACATCGAACTTCATGCGGGCATCTTCGAAAGCCTCGAAGCCGCATTCGTATGGGGAGTTCTTCTTGTCGTCCGGGCGATTGGGGCCCAGGAGGAAGCCGATGAGCTGCGGTGCGACTCCTACACCGACTCCGACCAGGATGAACAAGAGGACGGGGAGATAGGAATCGAGGGTCATCGGGGGTTCTTTACCGCTTGCCACTGGCAGGAAAGACTTCCCTGCCAGTGATATTTGGTGCCGTCGGCGAGACTCGAACTCGCACAGCTTTCGCCACTACCCCCTCAAGATAGCGTGTCTACCAATTTCACCACGACGGCTGTCTGTGTATGCCCGGATGGCATGAGGACCCAAGGTGTTAACTCTGGGCGTTGGCTTTCCGGGCAGCTTTAGAGTTTACCCTGAAATACAGTCGTTCCGTCACGACTGCACACAAGATCACACCATCACTTGCTCGGAATCTGGTCGGCGCTGCCGGCCGCGGGGGCGGCGGCGCCTGCCGGCTTCGTGGCATCGGCCGGCGCCGGCGCGGCGGAAGGCGCTGCGTTCGACGGAATTTCCGATGCGGGAGCGGCCGGCGCAGGCGCGGGCACGGCCGGCTGGGTCGCCGCGCGCTCGAGCAGGCTGTCACCGCCGGCGGCAGGGCGGGAATGGCCCAGGTAGGCCAGGCCCAGCGTGCAGCAGAAGAACACGACCGCCAGCACAGCCGTGGTGCGCGACAGGAAGTTCGCGCTGCCACTGGCGCCGAACAGGCTGCCGGAGCTGCCGCTGCCGAAGGCGGCGCCCATGTCGGCGCCCTTGCCATGCTGCAGGAGGATCAGGCCGATCATGGCCAGGGCGGACAGCATCTGGATGCCGACCAGCACATTCATCATCACGTTCATTCGTTCTTACTCCGGATTTCTTTTTCTCTCATGCGCGCGGCGCGGACATGGCCTGGTTCGCCGCGGCGATGATCTGCAGAAAGTCGGGCGCCTTGAGGGACGCGCCGCCGATCAGTCCGCCGTCGATGTCGGGTTGCGCCAACAGTTGCGCGGCATTGGCGGCATTCATGCTGCCGCCGTAGAGGATGCGGATGCCTGCCGCATGGTCGCCCGCCGCATGGTGCAGTTGGGCGCGCAGCAGATGGTGGACCGCCTGCGCCTGCTCGGGCGTGGCGGTCTTGCCGGTCCCGATGGCCCACACCGGCTCGTATGCCACCACGATCTCGCTGATGCAGTGGCCGTTGTCATGGATCACCGCGGCCAGCTGGCGCTTGACGACCTCGTCGGTCTGGCCCGCCTCGCGCTGTTGCAGGGTCTCGCCCACGCACACGATCGGAGTGATGCCATGCCGCAACGCCATGGCCGCCTTGGCCGACACCGCCTCGTCGCTCTCGCCGTGGTATTGGCGGCGCTCCGAATGGCCGACGATGGCGTAGCGCACGCCGAACTCCTGCAGCATGCCCGCCGACTGCTCGCCGGTGAAGGCCCCGCTGGCGTGGGCGGAAACGTCCTGGGCGCCCAGCGCGATCGCGCTGTCCTTGGCCAGCGACTGAACCTGGGACAGGTACGGCGCAGGCACGCAGACGGCAACGTCGCAGGCCGGGCTGTCCAGGCCGCCCACCAGCGCCTTCACCAGCGCCTCGTTGGCGGCAAGGGTGCCGTTCATCTTCCAGTTGCCGGCGACCAGCTTTTTCTTGTGCATCGTCATGGGTCGTCAGGCCCCCTGCCAATCCAGGACGATCTTGCCGATGTGCTGATTCGACTCCATCAGCACGTGGGCTTGGCTGGCGCCGGTGGGCTCGCCGCCCGCGGCGAACGTGCTGTGGATCACCGGACGCACCGCGCCACTCTCCAAAAGCGGCCACACCGTCTCGCGCAGCGCCTTGGCGATGGCGCCTTTGAAGGCCACCGGGCGCGGCCGCAGCGTCGACCCGGTAATCGTCAGGCGCCGGCGCAGCACGTGGCCGGCATCGAACCCGCTCTTCACGCCACCCTGGATGGCGATGATCACCAGCCGGCCGTCGTCGGCCAGGCAGGTGACTTCGCGCGCCACGTAGTCGCCTGCAACCATGTCGAGGATCACATCGGCGCCCTTGCCGCCGGTGAGTCGCTTGACCTCCTCGGCAAAGTCGGTGTCGCGGTAGTTGATGGCATGGTCGGCACCCAGGCGCTTGCAGGCCTCGCACTTGTCGTCGCTGCCGGCGGTGACGATCACCGTCGCGCCCAGCGCCTTGCCAAGCTGGATGGCGGTCACGCCGATGCCGCTGGAGCCGCCCTGCACCAGCAGGGTCTCGCCCTTCTGCAGGCGGCCGCGGTCGAACACGTTGCTCCACACGGTGAAGAAGGTCTCGGGCAGCGAAGCTGCCTCGATGTCGCTCCAGCCCTTGGGCACCGGCAGGCACTGCGCCACCGGCGCCACGCACAGCTGCGCATAGCCGCCGCCAGCCACCAGGGCGCAGACGCGGTCACCGACCTTGAGGCCGGCTTCGCGCATCGCAGCGGCGTCGCCGTCGACGATTTCGCCGGCCACTTCGAGACCGGGCAGGTCCGAGGCGCCCGGCGGCACCGGGTAGTGGCCCTTGCGCTGCAGCACGTCGGGCCGGTTCACGCCGCTGGCAGCGACGCGGATCAACAGTTCGCCGGCACCCGCGGTCGGATCCGGGCGCTCGACCTGGCGCAGCACGTCGGGTGCACCATAGGACGCAATCTCGATGGCTTTCATGATCTCTCTGGCGACAAGGCCGCCGGCGGATTCTCGCGCGGGCGGCCTGGGGTTGGCAAAGAAGGCATGCGCGCAGCCCCGTCGAATCGACGGGACCCGCCGCTTCAGCCTTGCTGCTCGCCCGGATGGGCTTCGCTGCGCGGCAGCGTCTGCTGCTCGCCGGCCGGGCCTTCGGGGGCTTCACCGGCGTTGCCGGCGAAGCGCGGCTGGCGGTCTTCGCGCTGCGGGCGTTCACGGCGCTCGCCGCGATCACCGCGATCGCCCCGATCACCCCGATCACCCCGATCACCCCGATCACCCCGGTCGCCGCGGTCGCCACGATACCCGTCCTCGGGCATGCCGGCCGGGCGCTCCGCGAGCGCCTTCATCGACAGCTTGACGCGGCCCTTGTCGTCCGTCTCGAGCACCTTGACCTTCACGATCTGACCTTCGCTCAGGTAGTCAGTGACCTTCTCGACGCGTTCGTGCGCAATCTGGCTGATGTGCAGCAGGCCGTCCTTGCCGGGCAGCAGGTTGATCAGCGCGCCGAAGTCCAGGATCTTGGTGACCGGGCCTTCGTAGACCTTGCCGATTTCCACTTCGGCGGTGATCTGCTCGATGCGGCGCTTGGCCTCCTCGGCCTTCGCGCCGTCGGTGGCGGCGATGGTGATGGTGCCGTCCTCGTCGATGTTGATCTGCGTGCCGGTCTCCTCGGTCAGCGCGCGGATCACCGAGCCACCCTTGCCGATCACGTCGCGGATCTTCTCGGGGTTGATCTTCATCGTGTAGAGCTTGGGCGCGAAGCTGGAGATCTCCGTCTTGGCTTCGCCCATGGCCTCCTGCATCTTGCCCAGGATGTGCATGCGCGCTTCCTTGGCCTGTGCCAGCGCCACGCGCATGATCTCGTTGTTGATGCCCTGGATCTTGATGTCCATCTGCAGCGCGGTGATGCCGTTGGTCGTACCGGCCACCTTGAAGTCCATGTCGCCGAGGTGGTCCTCGTCGCCCAGGATGTCGGTGAGCACCGCGAAGCGGTTGTCTTCCTTGATCAGGCCCATGGCGATGCCCGCCACGTGCGCCTTCAGCGGCACGCCGGCGTCCATCATCGACAGGCAGCCGCCACAGACCGACGCCATCGACGAGGAACCGTTCGACTCGGTGATCTCCGAGACGACGCGGATGGTGTAGGGGAACTCGTCCTTCTTCGGCAGCACCGCCACCAGGGCGCGCTTGGCCAGCCGGCCGTGGCCGACTTCGCGGCGCTTGGTCGAGCCCATGCGACCCACTTCGCCGGTGGCGAAGGGAGGCATGTTGTAGTGGAACAGGAAGTTGTCCTCGTATTCGCCGGCCAGCGCGTCGATGCGCTGTGCATCACGCTCGGTGCCCAGCGTCGTGACGACCAGCGCCTGCGTTTCGCCACGCGTGAACAGGGCCGAGCCGTGCGTGCGCGGCAGCACTGCATTGCGGATCTCGATCGGGCGCACGGTACGGGTGTCGCGACCGTCGATGCGCGGCTCGCCGGCCAGGATCTGGCTGCGCACGATCTTGGCTTCGAGTTCGAACATCAGGTCGCCGACCTTGACGGCATCGAACGTCTCGCCCGACGCGCCGAGCGCGGCCAGGACGTCGGCCTGGGCCTGGCGCAGCGCCTGGGTGCGGCCCTGCTTGCTGCGCACCTGGTAGGCGGCACGCAGCTTTTCCTCGGCCAGGGCGGTGACGCGGCCGATGAAAGCCTCGTCCTTGGCCGGCGGCTGCCAGTCCCACATCGGCTTGCCGGCGTCGCGGGTCAGCGCGTGGATGGCCTCGATGGCCACGCGGGCCTGCTCGTGGCCGAACATCACGGCGCCGAGCATGATTTCTTCCGACAGCTGCTGCGCCTCGGACTCGACCATCAGCACGGCGACTTCGGTGCCGGCGACGACCAGGTCCATCTGCGAATCCAGGCGCGCCGTCTTGCCGGGGTTGAGCACGTACTGGCCGTTGATGTAGCCCACGCGCGCGGCGCCGATCGGGCCGTTGAAGGGAATGCCGGAAACCGACAGGGCGGCGCTCACGCCGATCAGTGCGGCGATGTCGGCGTCGACTTCGGGGTTGAGCGACAGCGTGTGGACGACCACGTGCACTTCGTTGAGGAAGCCCTCGGGGAACAGCGGGCGGATCGGACGGTCGATCAGGCGGCTGGTCAGGGTCTCGAGCTCGCTGGGCTTGGCTTCGCGCTTGAAGAAGCTGCCCGGGATCTTGCCGGCCGCGTAGGTCTTCTCGATGTAGTCGACCGTCAGCGGGAAGAAGTCCTGACCCGGCTTCGGGTTCTTGGAGGCGACCACCGTGGCCAGCACCACGGTGCCGTCGATGTCCACCACCACGGCGCCGCCGGCCTGGCGGGCGATCTCGCCGGTTTCCATGACGACCGTCTTGTCGCCCCACTGGAACGACTTGGTGACTTTGTTGAAGAGGCTCATGTTTGCTCCTTGATGTGGGCAGGCTCGGCAAGAGCCTGCGGGGCCGGAGCAGCTTGCCCAGAACACGATGCCATTCCAGCGCCACCCGCCCCTGGCGGATCCCGTTGGAATGACACAGCTTCGCTCTGTGGTGCAGCTCCGAAGTAAAAAACGCCTGAGCTAGCGGGCTAACTCAGGCGTTGCGGCATGCGAATGGCGCTTATTTGCGCAGACCCAGCTTGGCGATCAGCGCGGTGTAGCGGTCGGCGTCCTTGGACTTGAGGTAGTCCAGCAGCTTGCGGCGGCGGCTCACCATGCGCAGCAGACCGCGGCGGCCATGGTGATCCTTGGCGTGCGTCTTGAAGTGGGGCGTCAGCTCGTTGATGCGAGCCGTGAGAATGGCGACCTGCACTTCGGGGCTGCCGGTGTCGTTGGCAGCACGTGCGTTGTCCTTGACGATCTCGGCCTTGGCGGCGAAATTGATCATTTGGTTTGACTTTCTTTGTTCCGAGTGTGTTTGACTTGCGAACGCGCGCTGGAACTGCGCACGCCGTGTGACTTTGCGAGAGGCAAAGCCCGGCAATTATATACCGGGGCGGCCAACCGGCCCGGTCAGGGCCTGGGCGCCAGCCTGTGGGCGCCCGGCCCCATCGCCCGGCCGAGCGCGTCGCCGGGGTTGCGCAGCATGCAGCGGTCGATGGACAGGCAGCCGCAGCCGATGCAGTCCCCGAGCGAATCGCGCAGTTGCTCGAGTTGGCGGATGCGCGCGTCCAGCACCGCGTGCCAGCGGGAGGACAACACTTCCCAGTCCTGCCGCGTCGGCGCCCTGCCGGGCGGCAGCGCCGCCAGTGCGTCGCCGACCTCCGCCAGCGGAATTCCCACGCGCTGGGCCACCCGGATGATGGCCACGCGGCGAAGCACGTCGCGCCCGTAGCGACGCTGGTTGCCGGCGGTACGCCGGCTGCCGATCAGGCCGGCACGCTCGTAGAAGTGCAGCGTCGAGACGGCCACCCCGCTGCGCTCGGCCAGTTCCCCCACGCTCAGTTCGCCGGCGATCCGGTCGCCGGTGCCGTGGCCATCCTGCATCGAAATACCCCCAGCGTCCGTCGGGGCGACCCTGCGCCGCCCTTGACCTCAACTTAAGTTGAGATTTTAGGCTGCGTCTCCTTCCTTCCCATGTCCTCAGCGAAATCAAGGAGAACCATGCTTCGAATAGCCCTCATCGTCGGCAGCACCCGCGCCGAGCGCTTTGCCGACCTGCCCGCCCGCTGGATTGCCCACGCCGCCGCGCGCCGGACCGACCTGCGGCTGGAAACCCTGGACCTGCGCCGACTGGCGCTCCCGTTGCTGGGCGAGCCGGGGGCGCAGGCCATCGCCGCCGGCTGGCAGCGCCAGCTCGCCCGCTTCGACGGCTATGTCGCCACCGTGGCCGAATACAACCACGGACCGCCGGCGGCGCTGAAGAACGCCTTCGACATGGCGCGCGAGGAATGGGCCCGCAAGCCGATCGGGTTCGTCGGCTACGGGGGGCTCGGCGCGGCGCGTGCGATCGAACAGCTGCGCAACGTGGCGGTGGAACTGGAAATGGCGCCGCTGCGGCCCGCCGTGCACATCAGCGGCGAGTGCTTCCGGCAGGCCAGCCGCCACGGCGCACCGCTAGAGGCCTATGAAGAGCTCGCGCGCAGCCGGGAAGCGCTGTTCGACCATCTTGCCTGGTGGGGCCGGGCGCTGCGGGAGGCGCGCGCCGTGCCGGACGCGGTGGCCTGATCAGCCAGCCGTCATTGCGCGGCCAGCCAGGCCTTCAGCCGTGCCGCGCCTTCGCGCAGGCGCGCCAGGTCCCTGGACGCAAAGCACCAGCGCAGCCAGCCCTCGCCTTCCGACCCGAAGGCAGAACCCGGCGCCAGGCCCAGGCCGGCCTCGGCCACGAGACGCTTGGCCAGCGTCAACGAGTCGCCGAAGCCTTCGACCTGGAAAAACGCGTACATGCCGCCGCGCGCCGGCGCCACGCGCACCCCGGGTATCTGCTGCAGCAACGGCACAAGCGTGTCGCGGCATTCGCGCAGGTGGGCCACGACGCGCGGCGTGACCTCCTGCGTGCGTTCCAGGGCCACGATGCCGGCGCGCTGCGTGAAGACGCTGGCACACGAAGTGTTGAACTCGATCAGCTTGCCCACGCCATCGACCAGCGACGGTGGCAGCACCAGCCAGCCCAGGCGCCAGCCTGTCATGAGAAAGCTCTTGCTGAAGCTGTGCACCACCACCAGCCTGTCCTCGGGCGCGGCCACATCCAGGAAGCTGGGCGCACAGCCGTTGGCGGTCGGCTCGTAATAGAGGCGTTCATAGACCTCGTCGGCCAGGATCCATGTGCCGGTCGTGCGGCAATGCGCCAGCAGCGCCTCCTGCTCGGCGCGGCCGAGGGTCCACCCGGTCGGGTTATTCGGCGCGTTGACGATCAGCAGCCGCGTCTGCGGCGTGACGGCGGCCCAGACCGCGTCCAGGTCCAGCGCCCATTCGCCGCCGCGCGGCACCAGGGGCACGCAGCGCACGCGCGCTCCCATGATGGCCGGCTGCGCCGTGAGGTTGGGCCACACGGGGGTGATGGCGACCACCTCGTCGCCGGCGTCGACCAGCGCCTGCACCGCCAGCATCAGCGCGCTGACGCCGCCGGAGGTGATGGCGATGCGGCCCGCATCGATGCGCGGGTGCAGGCCGCTCATGTAGGCCGCGACGGCCTCGCGCAATGCGGGCAGGCCGAGGTTGTGGGCGTAGAAGGTCTCGCCACGCTCGAGCGAGTCGATGGCGGCCTGGCGGATGAAATCCGGCGTGACCTCGTCGCTCTCGCCGAACCAGAAGGCCAGCACGTTGTCGCGCCCGATGCCGGCATTGGCCACCTCGCGGATGCGCGAGGCTTCCAGATTCTCAATGGTTTGACGCATGTCTTTCCGATTCCGTGGGATGGGTGTGGATGCTCAGGGCCGCGTCATGCGGCAGGTGGTCGGCAACTGTGCCTGCTCGGGCGTCAGGCTACGGATCACGCGGAAGCCGTAGCCCGACCCTTCCACGTCGAACTGCACGCCCGGCGTGCCCTGCCGATCCATCTGGCCGACCACCAGCGATTGCTGGAACTGGTGGTCCGCCGCCCGCATGAAGCCGCGCTGGCCTGCGAGGGTGACGTCGGCCTGCTCGAGCGCGCGCGCCAGCGGCAGCGCCTCGGTGCTGCCGGCGCGCGCCAGGGCCTGCGCCAGCGCCTCGATCATGAGTTGCATGCGCATGTGCACATAGTCGTCAGCGGGCTTGGGAAAGCGCGCCCGGAACGCCTGGTAGAACGCCTGCGACTGCGGCGTCTGCACGTTCGGCAGCCAGTCCGCCACCGCCATCACGCGACCGATGCCGGCATCGCCGATGGCCGCCGGCGCGCCAAGCGCATTGCCGTAGAACGTATAGAACTTGCCGGTGAAGCCCGTCTCGCGGGCGGCCTTGACCAGCAGCGTCAGGTCGTTGCCCCAGTTGCCGGTGATCACCGCCTGCGCGCCGCTGGCCATGATCTTGCTGGCGTACGGCGCGAAGTCCTTCACCCGGCCCATCGGGTGCAATTCATCGCCGACGATCGTCACGTCGGGACGCACTTCGCCCAACTGCCGGCGCGCCTCACGCAGCACCGACTGGCCGAAGCTGTAGTCCTGGCCGATGAGGTAGACCCGCTGCAACGCGTGGTCTTCGCGAATCACCTGCATCAGCGCCGACATGCGCATGTCGGCATGGGCGTCGAAGCGAAAGTGCCAGAAGCTGCAGCGCTCGTTGGTGAGTGCCGGATCGACCGCCGCGTAGTTGAGAAAGACGGCCTGGCGCTTCGGATCGCGCTGGTTGTTCTTCTCGATCGCGTCGATCAGCGCCGCCGCGATGGCCGACGAATTGCCCTGCAGCACGATGCGCGCGCCGTCGTCCAGGGCCGAGCGCAGCGCCGACAGGGCTTCCTCGTTCTGGCCCTTGCTGTCATAGCGCTCCAGCGCGAGCGCACGCATGCGCCCTCCGACATCGACACCGCCGCGCTCGTTCACGCGCTCGACTGCCCACAGCAGGTTGCGCCACACGGCTTCGCCGGTGTTGGCGAAGGCGCCGCTGAGACTCTCCACCAGCGCCAGCCTGATTGGCTCGGCCTGACTTGCCGCCGAGAGGTTCGTCGCCGCCGGCGAGGCGGCCAGGCCGGCAGCGCCGGCCGAGGCACATAGCGTCGCGAGACCCGATTTCAAGAGGCCGCGTCGCGAAATAAAACCAGTGCACATCGACTTGAAAAGCACCGCGCGCATTCCCAGGTTGGGTGCATGGCGGCACTCATGGTTGAAGGGCCGCGCAGTGTAAGGGACGCACCCGCGGCCCGATGTGCCAATCCAACTTGCATAGGAGTTCAACATGTTCTTCGCACCCACCGTCGTCCGCAGCCGTGCCTTCTCGCCGCGCACTTTCGATCGCAGCTTCGAGCGCTTCTTCAATGAAGCCTTCGCGCCTGCGCCGCAGCGTAGCTTCCAGTTCGAGCAGGACGAGAAAAGCTGGACCCTGACGCTCGACGTCCCGGGCCTGGCCCGTGAGGACCTCGGCATCGCCATCGAAGGTGCTGTCGTTCGTATCGAGAGCAAGGCAGACGCCAAGCGCCAGTTCAAGGCCGCCTACGAACTGCCCCTGGAGGTGGACGTCGCAACCAGCGAGGCCAAGCTCGAGAACGGCGTGCTGAGCCTCAAGCTCGGCAAGAAGCTGCCCGAGCGCAATGTGAGCCAGCTCGCCATCAACTGAGACCGTTCGAGCCCGCGCCAGCCCGCCCCCGCCCGGGGGCCGCGCCCCACGCAAGAAAGCCCGCCGGCATCTGCCGGCGGGCTTTTTTCGTTGCACAAACATGCCTTGGAAACTTTTTATTGCTTTTAGTTTCAGCACAACGCACTCACAATTAGCGTGGCATTTGTCACGTTTGAGGCAGGATTGTTTCGCCTTCAAGAGTGAGCGTCCCCAAGAAGAGACGTGACAGCACCTCGAAAACTGCCGGAGAAAGTTGTCACCTATGAATCAAATGGACACGCAACTCATTCCTGTGAGACAAAACTCACGTTCCGACACACTTATGGTGTTCCTGCCCGGGGCCTACCTGGCGCCCGAAGACTTCGAGCGGGAAGGCTTTGTCGATGCCGTGCGTGAGCGCGATCTCGCGGCCGACGTGATGCTGGTCCATGCCGACGTGTCGTACTACTACGACCAGACATTCATAGAACGGCTCGATACCGACGTTCTCACCCCGCAGCGTGCACGCGGCTACAAGACGTTGTGGCTGGTGGGCATCTCGATCGGCGGCTTCGGCGCCCTGATCCACGAACTGGCCCGCCCCGGCATCGTGGACGGCATCGTGACGCTGGCACCGTACTTGGGCCGACGCCCGCTGGGCAACGAAATACGCAAGGCCGGCGGCCTGCGCGCCTGGAAGGCGCCGCAAGGCCCGCTGCCGGACGAAGAGGTCGACCGCAAGCTGTGGCCCTGGCTGCAGCAGTACGCCGACGGCGGCAAGGCTGCCAGCCACCTGCCGCCGCTGTACCTGGGCTTCGGGCTCGACGACCGGTTCGCCCCGAACCACCAGTTGCTCGCCGATGCACTGCCGTCCGACCGTGTGTTCACCACCGAAGGCGGCCATGACTGGCCCCAGTGGTCCAAGCTCTGGACCAAGATGCTGGACGTGCTGCCGCTGCCGTCGATGGCGACCGTCTCGGCGAGCGCCGCCCAGCGCCGCCCCAGCCTGGCCGATGGCATGCCCGAAGGCATTCCGGTCGGTCCGATCGGCCCGCTCGCGCCTAGATCGCCGCGCCGGCCGGCAACGCGTCGAGCGGCCACCTTGGCTTGACGTCGAACGCGTAGCGCGGCGCTGCGGCTTCCAGCCCCGACTGGATCCGCATGGCCGCGGCCATGGCGATCATCGCGCCGTTGTCCGTGCACAGGTCCAGCTCCGGGTAGTGCACGCGCACGCCACGGCGCGCACATGCCGCGTCGAGCTGCTCCCGCAGGCTGCGGTTGGCGCCCACGCCGCCGGCCACCACCAGGCGCTTGAGGCCGGTGCGCTCGAGTGCAGCCATCGACTTCTTCAGCAGCACTTCGACGATCGCCGCCTGGGTGGACGCGGCCAGGTCGTGCTTGCGCGCCTCCAGGTCGTCCCCGAGGCGCCGCACCTGCGTCAGCACGGCGGTCTTGAGGCCGGCGAAGGAGAAATCGAGGTCGCCGCTGTGCAGCAAGGGCCGCGGCAGCTTGAAGGCTTGCGCATCGCCCTGCAACGCCAGCCTGGCCAGCCACGGGCCGCCGGGATAAGGCAGGCCGAGCAGCTTCGCGCTCTTGTCGAAAGCCTCGCCGGCGGCGTCGTCGATGGTCTCGCCCAGGATGGCGTAGCGGCCCACGCCCTCGACCTCCATCAACTGCGTATGGCCGCCCGAGACCAGCAGCGCGACGAACGGGAATTCAGGCGCATCCTGGCTGAGGAAGGGCGACAGCAGGTGCCCCTCCAGGTGGTGCACGCCCAGGACCGGCTTGCCCAGGGCCGCCCCCAGCGCGCAGGCCACGCCGGCCCCGACCAGCAGCGCGCCGGCCAGGCCCGGCCCGCGCGTGTAGCCCACCACGTCGATCTCGTCCAGGCCTCGGCCGGCCTGTTCGAGCACCGATTGCGCCAGCGGGAGCACGCGGCGGATGTGGTCGCGGCTGGCCAACTCCGGCACCACGCCGCCGTAGGCCTGGTGCATCGCGATCTGGCTGTGCAGCCCATGCCCCAGCAGGCGCGGCAGGGCCTGGCCCTGCACGTCCACCAACGCCACCCCGGTTTCGTCACAGGACGATTCGATTCCCAGCACCAACATGGGCGGCAAGTGTAGGCGGCGCCCCGGACCAGGGCACGGGACTTGCTCCATGTCCTTGTGTCACAACCAAGTTCCCCATCTGCGCGATGAAGTCCGACTTGAGTTCGATGCCTCCTGCGCTGCGGCACCCAATGCGGCTCCTGCGTGCCCGAGTTGCGCCGCATGCTGCGCGCCCGCGACGCCGGCCCGGGCGCAAGTCCGCATGCCACGCCGGGGCATAAGCACCTGGCCGATCTGGCATAAGGGTTGCGGGACAATCGGACGCAGCCAGCACCATCATGGGTATCAGCCACTACATCAAGGAAATCGGACGCGGCGCGCGCGGCGCGCGCCCGCTCGACCGTGCGCAGTCGCAGGACCTGTTCGCCCAGGTGCTCGACGGCACGGTGACCGACCTGGAGATCGGCGCCTTCTGCCTGGCCATGCGCATCAAGGGCGAAACACCCGCGGAGATGGCCGGCTTCCTCGATGCCACTCATGCGCGGATGGCGCGGCTGGGGTCGGCCGGGCGTGCGGCCATCGTCATTCCAAGCTACAACGGGGCACGCAAGCTCCCGGTGCTGACGCCGCTGCTCGCGCTGCTGCTGGCCCGCGAAGGACATCCGGTGCTGCTGCACGGCACGCAGACCGAGGCGCGCCGGGTGACCGCCGGCGCGGTGCTCGAACTGCTCGGCGTCGCGCCGCTGGGCCAGGTGCGCGCGCTGCGCGCCGGCGAGGTGGCCCACATCGACACCGGCCTGCTCAACCCCGGCCTGAAGCGCCTGCTGGCGGTGCGCCAGGTGGTCGGTCTTCGCAATCCGGGCCATAGCGTGGTCAAGCTCATGCAGCCGGTCGCCGGCGACAGCGTGGTGCTCAGCAGCTACACGCATCCGGCGTACCTCGAATCCATGGTCCAGACCTTCGGGCTGCTGGGCATGAATGCCCTGCTCTCGCGCGGGCTGGAAGGTGAAAGCGCCGCCGACCCGCGCCGCATCGCGCAGGTGGACGGCTACGTGCGGGGAGAACGCATCGAGTTGCAGGCGCAGGCTCCCGGCACCCTGGATCAGGTGCCCGGCCTGCCCGAGGCGATCGACGCCGCCAGCACCGCTGCCTATACCCGCGACGTGCTGGACGGCCGCCTGCCGGTGCCCGAAGCCATTGCGCGCCAGGTGGCGCAGGTCGAACGCCTGTGCCGCCTGATCGCGTCCCGCCCGGCCAGCGCCGGCACGCCCAGTCCCGCAGCGGCGGCCTCCGCCGCCATGAGCCCATGAATACCTCCCCCTCCTCCCTTTCGGGCAGTTGCACCCTGGTCGGCGCCGGCCCGGGCGATCCCGAACTGCTCACGCTCAAGGCTGTCAAGGCGATCGGCGCGGCGACCGTGCTGCTGGTGGACGACCTGGTCAACGACGACATCCTGGCCCACGCACGGCCGGGCGCGCGCATCATCCACGTCGGCAAGCGCGGCGGCTGCAAGAGCACGCCGCAGGCGTTCATCGAGAAACTCATGATCGCCGCGGTGCTCGAAGGCGAGCACGTGGTGCGCCTCAAGGGCGGCGACCCGTTCATCTTCGGCCGTGGCGGCGAGGAGGTCGAGCACTTGCGCGCGGCCGGCATCGAGGCCCAGGTCGTCAACGGCATCACCGCCGGACTGGCGGCCGTCACCGCGCTGAAGGTTCCGCTGACGCATCGCGACCGGGCCCAGGGCGTCGTCTTCGTCACGGGTCATGCGAAGGCAGGTGCTGCCGAAGGGCCGGCGACCGACTGGCCGGCACTGGCCGAGGCCGCGCGCACCGCCCGCCTGACGCTGGTCATCTACATGGGCGTGGCCGGCGCCGCGCAGATCCAGCACGGGTTGCTGGCCGGCCTGCCCGGCGACACGCCGGTGGCGGTGGTGCAGCACGCCACGCTGCGCACGCAGCGCCACGTGTCGGGCACGCTGGCACGCCTGCAGGAGATCCTGTCGGACGCGGGCCTGGGCAGCCCGGCGGTGATCGTGGTCGGGGACGTGCTGCACGGCATGGCCGCGCTGCAGCAGCACGACGCGATGCCGGTTCCGCTGAAAGCCGACGCCCGCGCGTCCCGCGCCGCTTGAGCGCCGACTTCGACGCCATCGTCGTCGGCGCGGGAGCGGCCGGCCTGTTCTGCGCCGCGCAGGCCGGGCAGCGCGGCCGCAAGGTGCTTGTGCTCGACCACGCCCCGCGCATCGCCGAGAAGATCCGCATCTCGGGCGGCGGTCGCGCCAACTTCACCAACCGCGACCTGGACCCGCGTGCGCCCCAGCGGCACTTCATCGGCGGCAATCCGCATTTCTGCCGCTCCGCACTGGCCCGATTCACGCCGCAGCATTTCATTGCGCTGGTGGACCGCCACGGCATCGCCTGGCATGAGAAGCACAAGGGGCAGCTGTTCTGCGACGGCCCGTCCCAGCAGCTCATCGACATGCTTCTGGCCGAATGCGCGGCCGGCGGCGTCACGCACTGGCAGCCGTGCAGCGTGCAATCGGTTCGCCATGAAGACGGCGTCTACCGGGTCGAAACGTCGCGCGGCATGCTGCGCGCGCCGCGGCTGGTGATCGCCACCGGCGGACTGTCGATCCCGCAGATCGGCGCCAGCGATTTCGGCTTTCGGCTGGCGGCGCAGTTCGGCCTGCGCGTGGTCGAGCCGCGGCCGGCGCTGGTGCCGCTGACCTTCGGCGGCGACACCTGGACGCCGTACGCGCAACTGGCCGGCCTGGCCCTGCCGGTCGGCATTTCCACCGGCAGCGGCAAGTCGCGCGCCGGCTTCCACGAAGACCTGCTGTTCACCCACCGCGGCCTGTCCGGGCCGGCGGTGCTGCAGATCTCCAGCTATTGGCAGGCCGGCACGCCGCTGGTGATCGACTTCGCACCCGAAGTCGAGAAGGAGGCGCGCCTGCGCGAGGCCAAGGCACGTTCGCGCAAGCAGGTCGCCAACGAACTGTCGCAATGGATGCCCGCGCGCCTGGCGGACGCATGGGTGGCGCAGGACGCCGGCCTGGCCCGTCCCATCAACGAGGTGGCCGACCGGGCGCTGGTCCAGCTGGCCGAACGCATCGGCCGCTGGCAGATCACGCCCACCGGCACCGAGGGCTACCGCAAGGCCGAAGTGACCGCCGGCGGCGTGGACACGCGCGAACTGTCTTCGCAGACCATGGAGTCGAGCCGGCAGCCGGGGCTGTACTTCATCGGCGAGGTGGTCGACGTTACCGGCTGGCTGGGCGGCTACAACTTCCAGTGGGCGTGGGCCAGCGCTGCCGCCTGCGCGAAGGACCTGTAGCTCGCCCCCAGGCTACGCGCACTGCGTGCTCGCGAATGGCCTTCGCTTGCCTTTGGAAGGTGCCCGTCTCGCTTGACTGGCTAGCGCAGGCCTTCCCACCAGCGGTGGTTCTGGCGGGGCTTGCCGACGGTCAGGACTTCGCCGATCTCGGGGGTGGCCAGGTCGATGTTGCGGGCCTCGGCCAGGGCCGCGACGCGCTCGAGCGGGTCGTGCCAGGTGTGGAAAGCGAGGTCGAAGGTGCTGTTGTGTACCAGGTAGAGGGTGCGCGCGCCCAGGTCCTGGAAAGCCTGCACGGTTTCCTCGGGGCTCATGTGCACGGCCGGCCAGTAGTCGTCGTAGGCGCCGTTCTCCATCAGCGCGATGTCGATGGGCGGCAGGCGCGCGGCGATTTCCTTGAACCCGGGAAAGTAGCCCGAATCGCCCGAGTAGAAGATGTGCATGCCGCCGCTTTGCACCGACCAGGAGGCCCACAGCGTACTGTCGCGGTCCCACAGGGTGCGGCCGGAAAAGTGCTGCGAGGGCGCGGCGGTCAGGGTCACCGGCCCCGCCCTGCGCTCCTCCCACCAGTCGAACTCCTCGATGCGATCGGCCGGGATGCCCCATTCGCGCAGGCGCCGGCCCACGCCGAGCGGCACGTAGTAGCGGCGCACGCGGTCCTTCAGGGCCTCGATGGTGTGCACGTCCAGATGGTCGTAGTGGTCGTGCGACAGAATCAGGCCCTCGATCGGCGGCACCTGCTCCAGGGGCAACGGCGGCGGATGGAAGCGCTTGGGCCCCGCCCAGGAGAAGGGCGAGGCGCGTTCGCCGAACACCGGGTCGATCAGCCACCACTGGCCCTGCAGCTTGAGCATGTGCGACGAATGCCCGAGGCGGATCACGTGGCTGGAGGCATTGTCCAGGGCGTCGAGCGAGGTGCGGTCCAGCGGCCGCACCGGGATCGGGTCGATCGGCACCGTGCCTTCCTTTTTGGCGAGCAGGAAGCGCGACCAGATCGCCCAACCCGAGGCACTGGCCCGTGCCTGCGGGTTGTCCGGATTACGAAACCGGCCTGCCGCGGCCTCGTACTGCGGAGAGGCCGCCGCCCGCTGCCCTGCCGGATCGGGCGATTCCGCCCCGGCCTGGCCGGGCAGCAACGCACTGAACAGCGGCAGCAGGCAGCCGCAGGCAAGTCGTCGTTTCATGGGCACTCCTTGGGTCGCGCGGGCGGCGGCTTTTCAAGACCGGAAAACACTTGCTATAATCGCAGGCTAAATTTTCGGCCACGCCTCAACGGCCTACACGATAAGCGAATTTCCGGATATTTCCTGGAATTCACGGTTGAGGAAACTTAAGCGCCGGGTTCCGATCTTGCCAGGCCACACCAGAGCATCAACGAGCTAAATGACCACCATCCGCGTTAAAGAAAACGAGCCCTTCGACGTGGCACTGCGCCGCTTCAAGCGCACCATCGAAAAGCTGGGCCTGCTGACCGACCTGCGCGCCCGCGAGTTCTACGAGAAGCCGACTGCCGAGCGCAAGCGCAAGAAGGCCGCGGCCGTCAAGCGCCACTACAAGCGCGTTCGCAGCATGCAGCTGCCCAAGAAGCTCTACTAAGAGACTGCCGCTTCCGGCATCGGCCCCACAGCCATGCCGCGATGCCTTCGAGCCGCGCCGGGGAAACCTGCCGCGGCTCTTGTCATTCTGTTACCCGGGAACACACCATGAGCCTCAAGGAACGCATCACCGAAGACATGAAGGGCGCCATGCGCGCCAAGGACGGCGAGCGGCTGGCGACCATCCGCCTGCTGATGGCTGCGATCAAGCAGAAGGAAGTGGACGAGCGCATCGAACTGGACGACGCCATGGTGGTGGCCGTCATCGATCGCATGGTCAAGCAGCGCAAGGACTCGGTGGCCGCCTTCGTCCAGGGCGGGCGCCAAGACCTGGCCGACAAGGAAGCCGCCGAGATCAAGGTCCTGGACGTCTACCTGCCGCAGCGCATGGGCGCCGACGAGATCGCCGCCGAGGTCAAGGCGATCGTCGCCGAGCTCGGCGCCAAGGGTCCGGGCGACATGGGCAAGGTGATGGGCGCGGCCAAGGCCCGCCTGGGCGGCAAGGCCGACATGGGCGCGGTCAACGCGGCCGTCAAGGCGGCGCTGGCCGGCGCCTGATGAGCAGCAGCGGCGACGACGCGGACGTCGTCCTCAAGGCCTGCGCCTGCCTGGTCGACGGAGGCGGGCGCCTGCTCGTGTTCTTTCATCCGGGCGACGGGAACATGCAGCTGCCCAAGGGCACCGTCGAGCCGGGCGAGTCCCCGCAGGATGCCGTGCGCCGCGAGTTGCTGGAGGAATCGGGCATCCGCCATACCGGCCCGCTCGAGGCCCTCGGTACGCTGGAGCGCCACTGCCCGGCCGGCGTCGAGGGCAATGCGCACAGCCATCCACAGTTGTGGCACCTCTTCCTGATGCGCGCCGAGGCTCCCCTGCCCGACCGTTTCGACCATGTCGCGGTCGGCAGCCCCGAAGAGGAAGGCCTGGTGTTCCAGTTTCGCTGGCTCGGCGCCGACGAAGCACCCGAGGGCTTCATCACGCCCTACCGGCAGGCGATCGAGCGGGTCCGCGCGGCGCTCGCTGCGCGCTGAACATTCAGGCCGTGGCGCGCGGCGGCCTCCAGCCCGATGTGTCCGATTGCCGCGCCCAGCCAATGATCACCTGTCGGAGTCTGGCGTGGTGCCGGCGTCGCTCGGCCCGATGCTGAGTTCGAGGCCGAGGCTCGAGCAGATCGACAGCAACTGTTCGAAGCTGAAAGCCCCGGGCTGGCGCTCCAGCGCGGAAAGCCTGGCCTGGCTGAGGCCGACGCGGGCACCCAGTTGCGCCTGGGTCAGGCCCGCCGCCCTGCGGGCCGACTGCAACGCGCGTCCCAGGGCTGCGGCCGTGAGCACTGGAGAGGATCTGGCCATGAGGTACTCGCAAAGGTCTTGTCTGAACCTCGCCGCCTTGGCCGGGCTTGCCGTCAGCTGCCGGCGACCTTCATCCGGTTGATGAGGATCGAGCCGGTGGTCTTCGCGCCGAAGGTGTACTCGTCGGCTCCCACGGCCTCGATGCCCATGAACATGTCCTTCAGGTTGCCGGCGATGGTGATCTCCTGCACCGGGAAGGCGATGCGGCCCTTCTCCACCCAGAAGCCGCTGCAGCCGCGCGAATAGTCGCCGGTCACGTAGTTCACGCCCTGGCCCATCAGCTCGATGACGAACAGGCCGGTGCCCAGCTTCTCGAGCATGGCGTCGAGGTCGTCGCCCGGCCGCGTGCGCGAGGACGACAGCCGCAGGTTGTGCGAGCCGCCGGCGTTGCCGGTGGTCTTCATGCCCAGCTTGCGCGCCGAGTAGGTCGACAGGAAGTAGCCCTGCAGCCGGCCCGCGTCGACCACCTTGCGCGCCCGCGTGCGCACGCCCTCGTCGTCGAACGGCGAGCTGCCCTTGCCGCGCGGCTGGTGCGGGTCTTCGTCGACGCTGATGTGGTCCGCCAGCACCGGCTTGCCGAGCGAATCCAGCAGGAATGTGCTGCGCCGGTAGAGCGCGCCGCCGCTGGTCGCCTGTACCAGCCCGCCGAGCAGGCCGGCCGCCAGCGGCGACTCGAACAGCACAGGGCATTCGGTGGTCCGGATCTTGCGCGAACCCAGGCGGCTGAGCGCCCGCTCGGCGGCATAGCGGCCCACCGCCTGCGGGCTGGCCAGTTCGTCCGCAGAACGCATCGAGCTGTACCAGGCGTCGCGTTGCATGTCCTTGCCGCGGCCGGCGATCGGGGCCACCGAGATCGAGTGGCGCGAACTGGCGTAGCCGCCCCGAAAACCGTGCGTGTGGGCGCTGAAGAAGTGGCTTTGCTGCGCCGACACGCCGGCACCTTCGCTGTTGGTGATGCGCCGGTCGGTCGACAGCGCCGCCGCTTCGCATTCCTGCGCCAGGCGCGCGGCCTCCTCGCTGGTCACGGCCCAGGGGTGGAACAGGTCGAGTTCGGGCGGACGCTGTTCGACGTCGGCCTCGTCGGGCAGGCCGGCAACGGGGTCCTCGGCTGTGAAGCGGGCGATGTCGTAAGCCGCCTGCACCGTCTGCCGGATGGCGTTGTCGGAGAAATCGGAGGTGCTGGCGTTGCCGCGGCGGTTGCCGGCGTAGACCGTCACGCCCAGCGACTTGTCGCGGTTGCGCTCGACGTTTTCCAGTTCGCCCTTGCGGACAGAGACGGACAGCCCGCAGCCTTCGGAGGCTTCGGCACCGGCATTGGTGGCACCGATCTTGCGGGCGTGCGCGAGCGCGGTGTCGACGAGGTGTTCGAAGTGTTCGCGGCTGTAGGCGAAGCCGCTCTCGACGCGCGGTGAGGATGTAGGTGCCATGTGAGGGACAATCATACTTTGCGTCCGCACGGACCGCGCCTGGGCGCGCCGTGCACCGACGCCCGACCAGCCTATTCAAAAGCCATGCCCCGCAAACCCAAGAAAGGCTACTTCGTGCGAGGCCACTTCGTGGCCGAAGGCAGCGAACTCGATGCCGAACTCAAGCGCGAACTCAAAGGCCAGGAAACCAGCAAGACCGACCTCAAGCGCGAAAGCGCCCGCCTCCAGGCGCTGGGCGAGGCCCTGCTCGACCTGCGCGGCGGCGCCTTCGATGCGCTGGGCCTGGACGAGCGCCTGGTCACCGCCGTCGAGCAGGCACGCCACATCACCAACTTCGAGGGCAGGCGCCGTCAGATGCAATTCATCGGCAAGCTGATGCGGCTGCAGCCGGTCGACACCATCGACGCCATCCAGGCCGCGCTCGACGCGCAGGACCGCCCCAGCGCCGAGGCCACCGCAGCCCTGCACCAGGCCGAGCACTGGCGCGACCGCCTGATCGCCGACGACGACGCCGTCGGCGGCTGGATCGAGACCCACCCGGCCACCGACGCGCAGCAGTTGCGCGCCCTGGTGCGGCAGGCGCGCAAGGACCTGAAGGGCGGCCCGCCCGGCGAGGCACCGCGCCAGGGCCGCGCCTACCGCGAGCTGTTCCAGCTGGTGCGACAGCACCTGGCCGTCCATGGGGCCGACGACGTCGGCGAAGCCGCCAACGAGGAGGCGCGGCAGCGCGACGCCTGATTCCTTCCTTTTCGAACCACCGAGCCATGAGCAATCCATACGACCCCGTACGCATCGGTATCGTCTCCATCAGCGACCGCGCCTCCGGCGGCGTCTACGAAGACAAGGGCCTGCCCGCCCTGCGCGACTGGATGGGCCGCGCGCTGAAGAACCCGCTGGCCTTCGAGGAGCGGCTGATTCCCGACGACGAGGCACAGATCCGCACGGCACTGACCGAGCTGGTGGACATCGCCGGCTGCGCGCTCGTGCTGACGACCGGAGGCACCGGCCCGGCGCCGCGCGACGTCACGCCGGAGGCCACGCTCGCGGTGGCCGACAAGGTCATGCCCGGCTTCGGCGAGCAGATGCGCCAGATCAGCCTTCACTTCGTGCCGACGGCCATCCTGTCGCGCCAGGTGGCGGTGATCCGCGGCAAGTGCCTTGTCATCAACCTGCCCGGCCAGCCCAAGTCGATTGCCGAGACGCTCGAAGGCCTGAAGGACGCGCAGGGCCAGCAGGTGGTGCCGGGCATCTTCGCCGCCGTGCCCTACTGCATCGACCTGATCGGCGGCCCGTATCTCGAAGGCAATGACGAGGTGTGCAAGGTCTGGCGGCCCAAGGCGGCCATCCGCAGCTTCGGCTAGCCGCTCAGCGCAGCGTGTCGAAGCTGCGCAGGATCCAGGACACCTGGTAGGCCAGGTTGGCTGCCGCCAGCATCAGGTGGAAGCGCCGGTTGGGCGTCCAGGCGGCGACGCCGGCCAGCGCCAGATAGGCCGCAATCCGGATCGGATACTCGATGCCGAAAGCGGCGAAGTACCCGCGGCCCTTGAGCAGGCTGTCCACCGCGTCGAACACGATGGACAGCGCCAGCAGCGCGAAGAACCAGCGCCGCCGCGAGATGAAGTAGTCGCCCCAGCCGGCGTACTCGGCAATGTCGGCCGGGAACAGCAGCGCGCACATCAGGAAATACAGGATGGCGAAGCCCATCACGAAGAGATACAGCTCGAAGCGCCAGTCCAGCGCCGAAAGCCGGTACTCCCACCACCAGAAGTGCAGCATGGCCAGCAGCATCGACAGCGCCCACATGAGATGGACGGCATCGGGCCGATGACGCGCCGGGTGCTGCACGAAACGCGCGAGCCCGGCCAGCACGGTGGCAATGGCCAGGCTGACGACCATGCCGATCGCCACCTTGACATGGATGAACAGGTTTGGGTCGATCATGGGCGTCGAAGACATCCGCGCAGATTAGCAAAGGCGCCCCACCCCCTGCTCAGGCCTGAAGGTCCAGCACCAGGCGCCGGGTACGTGCGCGCGAACAGCACGGCAGCATCAAGCCTTGCGCCTGCTCGTGCGCCGACAGGTGGTGGTCGCGATGCTCCGGCTCGCCTTCGAGGACCCGGGTCAGGCAGGTGCCGCACACACCCTGCTCGCAGGACACCGGAATGCAGATGCCGGCCCGCTGCAACGCCACGGTGATCGGCTGGCAAGCCGGCACGTGCACCACCGGACCGCCGCGTCCGACCTGTACTTCGAAGTCATCCGCGCTCGCGGCCGAAGCAGCCGCTGCAGCGGGCGCGCCGAAGCGTTCGAAGCGCAGCCGCCCGGGCGCCCACCCCGCCGCGGCTGCTGCGTCCAGCGCGCCGCCCAGCAGCCGATCCGGCCCGCACACGCAGGCATGGGTTCCTTCCGCCTGGCGGCGCAGCAGTGCGGGCAGGTTGGCCCGATCGCCGCGGCTGGCGTCATGCAGCACGACCCGCTCCGCGTACGGCGCACGCGCCAGGGCCTGCACGAAGGCGGCCCGCTCGCGCGACGCGATGCAGTAGTGCAGCGCGAACGGTCGGCCGCGCCGGTGCAGGGCCTCGGCCATCGCCACGATCGGCGTGATGCCGATGCCGCCGGCCAGCAGCAGCAGCGGCACCGCCGAGTCGTCCAACGCAAAGTGGTTGCGTGGCGCGCCGATCTCCAGCGAGGCCCCGGGCTGTAGCGCGTGCACGGCGCGCGCGCCGCCGCGGCTGTCGGCACCGCACAGCACCGCGATGCTGTAGTGGCGGCCGGCGTCGTTCGGGTTGCATAACGAATAGGCGCGCACCAGCCCACCGGGCAGATGCAGTTCGATGTGCGCGCCCGCCTCGAAAGCGGGCAGCCGCTCGCCCGCCTCCTTTGCAGCGAGGTCGAGGCCGACGATGCCGGCTGCCTCCTCGCGCCGCGCCGCCACTCGCACCAGGAGCAGTTCGCGCCCCGCCATCAGAAGGCGTGCCGCACGCCGAATGCAACCGAGCTGGCGGCGTCGTTGCCGCTCAGCTTGTCGACCATCCACATGGCATACAGGTCGGTGCGGCGCGACAGCCTGTAGTCGTAGCCCAGCGTCGCGAAGCTGCGGTCGAAGCGCGCGCTTCCGCTGGTACGGCTTTCGCTCCAGGAGGCCAGCACCGCGCCCGCGCCGACGGGCACGGAAACGCCCACCTGAGCGATCTCGTCGTGCGTGCCGGCCGACGTGGTCTGGGTCTGCGTCTCGCGCACGTCGGTGTACTGGCCAAACAGCTTGAGCAGGCCGAAGTCGTAGGAACTGCCGAGCTGCCAGGTGTTCTCCTCGCCGCTCTTGAACGGCACCTTCACCTGCTGGCCGACGACGCCGATGGAGAAGGCGCCGGCGCTGTACTGCAGCGCGCCACTGGCGTTGGCACCCTCGGCCGCCTCTGCCAGCGCGTACATCAGGCTGCCGCTGAAGCCGCCCCAGGTCGGGGTGTTGTAGGCCACCGCGTTGTTCCAGCCCGAGTCGCCCGCCACCCGGGCGGCAGCGCCGAAGATGTTGCGGATCACCGGCGAGAAGCCGAAGGAGGCGGCAAGCGGGTTGTAGACCAGCGTGTTGGTGAACAGCGGCGTGCCCACCCTGCCCAGGCGCAGCAGGCCGAAGCCGCCACCCAGGCCGACGTTAGCGGCACGCGAGAAGAAGGCATCGCCGGCGTAGCGGCCGGCGTCGCCGGTGTCGCCGCGGAAGTACGACTCCAGCGTCATGCTGGCGTACAGGCCGCCGCCCAGGTCCTCGCGCGACCGGTAGCCCAGGTAGTTGGTGGTCAGGTTGCCCGAGGCCAGTTGCGTCGTGCGGGCGCCGCCGCTGGCCTTGAAGGAGCCCACCGCGGCGTCGACGGTGCCGTAGATCTGCGCGCTGCTGGTGCTGCTCTGCGCATGCGCGGCCGGACCGGCCAGGAGGGCCAGCGCGACGGCCAGCGGCAAGGATGCGTGTCGAATGTTCATGGGTGTCATGGAGGCGGGTTGAGGAAAAGGAAGGCCCGTGCCGGCGTCGGCAGGCAACACCGGCCCCTTCCATGCAGCGCACGGAAAAGTCGGTGGCGGGAATCGGGGAAGCGGCGAGCGTCGCGCCGGCGGCCGGCTACGCGGTGGTCATCAGGTCGTCCAGATCGCGGAAGTCGGGCGGCGTGGTGTCGATGGGCTGGCCGTGGCGCAGCACCGTTCGGTCGCCCTGATGGCGTGACAACAGCTCGCTCCAGTCGCGCGCGGGCAGCACCAGCAGGTCCGCCGGCGCGCCCACCTTCAGGCGACCCGTGTCGGGCAGGCCCATGATGTCGGCCGGCGTGGCACAGGCGCTGGCGATCCAGTCGCCCACCGGCCGGTCCAGCTGCGCGACCTTCACCGATTGCGAAAAGGTGTCGAGCATGTCGTGGTCCCCATAGGCATGGAAGGGATCGCGGCAGTTGTCGCCGGCCACGGCCACGCGCAGACCGTGCGCGCGCATCTCATGAAGCAGGGTCACGCCGCGCCAGCGCGGCGTCCGGCCGGCCCGGCGGTCCTGCAGGTACATGTTGACCGTCGGCAGGCTGACGATGTCGATGCCTGCCTCGCGGCAGGCGCGCAGCGTGGCGGCGGACTTGGCCTCGGGCTGCACGGCCAGCGAGCAGCAGTGACCGCACAGGATGCGGCCGGCGAAGCCCTCGCGCCGGGCCAGCCACGCCACGCGGGCCAGCGTGTGGACCTCGGGGTCGCCCGTCTCGTCCACGTGCAGGTCGACGTCGAGCCCGCGTTCGGCCGCGAGCCGGAACAACCGACGCATCGCGATGTCGAAGTCGGGCGGCAGCGGCACGTTGGGCTGCTGCCGGAAGCGCGTGACGCAGCCCAGTTGACCCTGCGACTCGGCCACGATGTCCGCCAGTGCCGTCGCCTCGTCGGTCAGGAAGACGTCCAGCGGCACGATGGAACTGGCCTGCAGCTCGATGCGACCCGCCCACTCGCGCCGCAGTTCGCGGAACACCGGAAACGAGATCCGCGCCTGCGGCCCGAGCGAGTCCAGATGCGTACGGACCGCCACCACGCCGTGGGCCCAGGCGGTCGCCAGGCCGAACTCCATGCGTCGGCGCACGTCTTCGGCCGACCAGTTGGCCAGGCGGTCGACCTGGGTGGCATGCGCCGCCGCGGGCAGGTCGCCCACAGGGTTGGGGCTGCGCGGCCAGATGTGGCCCTTGTCCAGATGCGTGTGGCAGTCCACCAGGCCGGGCAGCACCATGCCTCGGCGCAGGTCTGGCCCCAGATCGGCATGCAGCGTGCCGGGCGGCTGCACGGCGGCGATGCGGCCGCCGTCGATCAGCAGGTCCGCCGCGCAAAGGCCCTCGGCATCGGGCGCGGACGGCAGCGGCGCACCGGCGACCAGGCACGCCGGGACGGTCGCATGGCGCAAGGCGTAGCGCGGTGCCGGCGGCGGCATCATGAAGTGGCGTGCCATGTCAGTTCTGCCGGCGCACTGCGCTGTCGTGCCAATGGCGCAGCCACAAGAGCCCAGCAGTCACGCCGTCCCCACCCGCCGGTTGACGAACTGGAGCGTGTAGCCCCGGCGCACGTCCAGCCCGGTCGCCACCGCGCCGGCACCGGCCATGCCGTCGTAGATGGCCTTCCAGCGTTCGTCGCTCATGGCGCCGATTCCTCCGCGCTGCACGTCCGCCGACTCGAAGATGCCGCGCTGCTTGAACTGCTCGCGGGCGTAGGCGATCTTTTCATCGCTCATGTCTGGGTTGCCGCGGCGGATCGCCTCGTTGCCCGGCGACGGATCGCCGTATAGATAGCTGTGCCAGCCCTCGATGGTCGCATTCACGAAGCGCTGCACCACCTCCGGCTTTTCGGCCACCATGGCGCGCGAGGCGAGCATCACGTTGCTGTAGTTGTCGTAGCCGTAGTCGGCCAGGAAATGCACCACCGGCTGTATGCCGGCGCGCCGAGCCTCGTACGGCTCGCTGGTGACGAAGCCTTCCATGCTCACGGCCTTGTCGACCAGGAACGGCGCCATGCTGTAGGTGTAGGGCCGGACCTGACCATCGACAAAGCCGAAGCGCGCCTTGAGCCACTGGAAATAGGTCTGGCGCCCGGCGGTCGACACCAGCATCGGCTTGTCCTTGAGCGCCGCCAGCGTGTCGTTGCCGACGCCCGGGTGGGACAGCAGCACGTTCAGTGGCTTCTGGCCGAAGGCCGCGACCGCCACGCCGGGCAGCTTCTCCTTGACGAAGTGCAGCACTCGCATGCTGTCCGAATCGACGAAGTCGGCCTGTCCGGCCAGGAAGATCTGCATGGTGTTGAGCTGCGGACCGCCCGGGCGCAACTCGACCTCCAGCCCGTGCTTCGCATAGATGCCTGCCGCCTGGGCCTGGTACAGCCCGCCCTTGTCCGGCTGGGGCAACCAGCCGGTCTGGTAGACCACCCGCGTCGGTTTCGACTGGGCATGCAGGTTCCCGGCAACCATCGGCAGGGCAATGGCGGCGCAGGCGCTACGCAGGAGTGTGCGGCGCGACACCGCGCCTGGAGAAGTAGTGCTCATGGGTTTCTCTCGGTGTGTGGTTTCAGGCGGTGGCGCTGCTGTCGTGTGTGCCCGTCGCGTACTTCCAGCCCGTGGCGGGCAACCGGACGCCGCTGCCGGCCGGTGCATCGCACTCGGCTTCGGCGTCGAACTTGCCGGGGTTCATCAGGCCGTGCGGGTCCATCTGGCGCTTGAAATCGGCGTCGCGCGCGTCGACGGCCTTCATGCCGTTGCCGCGCACGAAGTAGGTGTGGTTGTTGGCCACCATCGCGCCGTCCTCGGCCATGCCTCTGATGACCTCCGCCACCTGCGCCTCGTCGCGATAGGCGTAGTAGGGCGAGCCCTGGAAGGCGATCTGCCCGTTGTAGCGCTTCGATTCGAGATGCATGCCGCCGACATCGCGGAAACGCCGGTGGCTGCGCTCGACCGCCGCGAGCAGATCCGGGTCCAGGTACAGACCGATGTTGTTGACGATCTCCGGGCGCGTCTTGTTCACCTGCAGGCGCGCATGGCCCCAGCCGAACTCCCACAGCGGCGCGTGGTACGGACCCTGCCCTTCGCGCGCCTCGCTGGCGATCTGGCCGCCGTGCTCGGCCACCAGGCCGCGCAGCGCCTCCAGTCCCGGTGCGGCCACCATGCAGCGCACCATGCTCCAGCCCGGCCGCCCCAACGGCGCCATGGCGCGCATGTACTCCCAGTTCGGCACGTCGTCGATCGAGATGAGCTTCTTGACGATGCCATCGGCACTGGCCAGCGCATAGGCGGCCCGCGCGGCGGCCATGAAGCTGGGAAAGTTGGCCACCACCTCCATCCACGGCCAGGCCGGTGCCAGCGGCAGCTCGACCTCGCAGATGATGCCGTTGGTGCCGTAGGCGTGGTGCACGAGGTTGACGTCGTCGCCGCGCAGTTCGACGACGCGCGGCGTCTCCTCGATGCTCACGACTTGCAGGCCCAGGATGTTGCCGCGATCGCGCAGGATGCCGTAGCCGCAACTGCCGATGCCCGCGTGTCCGCCGCCGATGTAGCCGCCGATGGTGGCGGCGCGGCGGGTGGACGAATGCATGCGCAGCTCCCAGCCGGAGGGCCGCAGCACCTCGTCGATGGCCAGCAGGCGCGCGCCCGCTTGCACCCGCACCATCGCGTCGCGTGACCAGACGATGCCCGACAACCCCGTCATGTCGACGATGGCTCCGCCGCGCAGCGGCACGCCCTGGCCCAGGTTGCAGGTGCCGCCGCCGCGCATCATCAGCGGCATTCGCGCCAGCGCCGCGGCACGCGCGACGGCTATGACGTCGCGCATGTCGCGCGGCTGCACGATCAGGTCGGCGAACTTGCCCTCCGCGTCCCGCCGGATGATGGGGCTGAAGGTGGTGGACATGTCGCGGCTGCGGCGGCGCACGGTATCCGTGTCGGTCACGACCGGCACGTCGCCCAGATGGGCGAGGAAGCTGGGAATGTCATTCATGTGAAAATCCACGTTTCTTGGTGTGCGGGAATGCGAAGAGTCTCGTCCCGGCACTCCATCGCAACTCCCGTGCCAACACGTGAAGTTTCACTGAATATTAAGGTGAATCTTCACCTAACAACAAACGCATGCATCCGACATGGAACTGGAAGACCACATTTTTTTCCTTTGCACGCAGGTCGTGGAGCGCAGGAATCGTCTGCTTCAAGAGGCGCTCAAACCCCTCGACATGCTGCCAACCGAGTACCGCGTATTGAGCGCGTTGCTGCGCAAAGGCGGTCTGACGATGCAGGAGCTTTCGCAATGGACAGCGTTCGAGCGCACCCGCATCACGCATATCCTGCACGGAATGGAGGCGCGCGACTGGGTCAAGCGCACCGTCATGGCGCACGACCGCCGGAATGTCGTGAGCACGATCACCCCATCCGGCCAGGCCGTATTCGACAAGGCGAAGGTCGTGGTCGACGCGGTAACGGACGACATCACCCGCGCCAACTCGCCTGAGGACCTGGACGAATTGCGGCGCACGCTGCGCACGATGCGCACGCGTCTGATCGAAATGGGGACCTGAGCGCCGGAGCCGGCGCCGGGCCTATTTGCCGACCAGTTCCGCGACCTTCGCGGCCTCGAAGCAGGCCTGGCGTGCCGCATCGCCGGGCACGCAGTCGCCGGAGCCGCGCTCGCGCTCCTGGGCCAGCTTCTCGATGGCCTGCCACAGCAGCGTGATCTGGTGGTCCTGCGAAGAGGCGCTGTCGATCAGGCTGCGCATGGCCAGCGACAGCGGATCGTCGCCCTGCGTCACGCCGTAGGCGGCAAACGCGCCTGCCCCCTGGGCCGGCGCTTCGCCGGTGCCGGCCCCGGGAACGATCCGCGCCGGAATGCCGACCGCCGTGGCGCCCGCCGGCACCGGTCGCGTCACCACGGCGTTGGACCCGATGCGCGCACCATCGCCCACCGTGAAGCCGCCCAGCACCTTGGCGCCCGCGCCCACCACCACGTTGCGGCCAAGCGTCGGATGCCGCTTGGTTCCCTTGTAAAGCGAGGTGCCACCCAGCGTGACGCCCTGGTAGATGGTGCAGCCGTCGCCGATCTCGGCCGTCTCGCCCACCACCACGCCCATGGCGTGGTCGAAGAAGACGCCGTTGCCGACCTTCGCCGCCGGGTGGATCTCGATGCCGGTGAACCAGCGCGAGAAGCGGGCGATGAAGCCGGCCGCCCAGCGCAATCCGTGCTGCCAGCACCAGTGCGCCGGGCGATGCAGCATGACCGCATGCAGGCCGGGATATAGGGTGAGCACGTCCCAGGCCGAGCGGGCCGCCGGATCGCGCTCGAGAATGCAGCGGATGTCGGAGCGCAGGCGTTGGAACATCATGGAACGGCCGGTGATGAGCTTATGGGCCGGCCAGTCTATCGCCGCCCCGGATCGCCTGCCGGCGACGGGGCCTCCGGATCCGTGGCAGGCGTCTGGACGGCCGCGCCGCCTGCCGCGGCCGCGCGCGGCGGCTGCGGGTGCACCATCATCTTGGCAATGCCGCGCAGGATGTGGATCTCCTCGGTCGTCGGCTGCGCGCGATTGAAAAGCTGCGCCAGCCGCGGCATCAGCTTCTTGGGCGCGGCAGGGTCGAGAAAGCCGATCTCGACCAGCGACCGCTCCCAGTGCGCCAACATGCCGGCCACGGCCTGCGCATCGGCCGCCTGCGCGGTCGCTGCGGCCTCGCGCACGCCGAAGCCGCCGAGCGCCTGGCGCCATTCGTAGGCAATCACCTGGATCGCGGCGCCCAGGTTGAGCGAGCCGAAATCCGGTGCCGTGGGAATGGACAGCGCGACGTGGCAGCGGTAGACGTCCTCGTTGCGCATGCCGAAGCGCTCGGAGCCGAACAGGAAGGCCACGTGCTGTTCCGGACCGGCCGCCAGCGGCCCCAGGTGCTCGCGCGGCGAGCGCGTGGGGGGGCCGAAGTCGCGCGGCACCATGGCGGTGGCGCACATGTGCGTGATGCCGTCGAGCGCCTCGTCCAGCGTCTCGACGATGCGCGCCCTGGCCAACACGTCCAGTGCGCCGCTGGCGCGCTGCAGCGTCTCTTCGCGCCGCAGCACGTTCGGCCAGCGCGGCGCCACCAGCACCAGGTCGTCGAATGCCATGGTGCGCATGGCGCGCGCCGCCGCGCCCACGTTGCCGGCATGGCTGGTCTGGATGAGGATGAAACGGGTCTTCATGAACGGTGCCGCCGACGCGGACAGGGGCCGGGTAAAATGGAGCAGATTGTCGCCGCCCGCATCGCCGGGCGCTTTCAGGCCTCTTCCGCCGATCGGTTCTTCGCAAAATCCATGTCGCCCAACCAGCACCCCATGCTCAACGTGGCCGTCAAGGCCGCTCGCGCCGCCGGCGCCATCATCAATCGCGCCGCGCTCGACGTCGAGGCGGTGCGGGTCTCGCAAAAGCAGGTCAACGACTTCGTCACCGAAGTCGACCACGCCAGCGAGGCAGCCATCATCCAGACCCTCCTGGAAGCCTACCCCGGCCACGGCATCCTGGCCGAGGAATCCGGCCGCGAGCATGGCGCCAAGGATTCCGACTTCGTCTGGATCATCGACCCGTTGGACGGCACCACGAACTTCATCCACGGCTTTCCGGTCTACTGCGTCTCCATCGCCCTGGCGATCAAGGGCAAGGTCGAGCAGGCCGTCATCTACGACCCGTCGCGCAACGACCTGTTCACCGCCACCCGCGGCCGCGGCGCGTTCCTCAACGACCGCCGCATCCGGGTGAGCAAGCGCACCCGCCTGAACGAGTGCCTGATCTCCACCGGCTTTCCGTTCCGCACCGGCGACAACTTCAAGCAGTACCTGGCCATCATGGCCGACCTGATGCCGCGCGCCGCCGGCCTGCGCCGTCCCGGCGCGGCCGCGCTGGACCTGGCCTACGTGGCGGCCGGCTTCTCCGATGCCTTCTTCGAGACCGGCCTGAACATCTGGGACGTGGCGGCCGGTTCGCTGCTGGTGACCGAGGCCGGCGGCCTGATCGGCAACTTCACCGGTGAGCCGGACTTCCTCGAGCAGCGCGAATGCCTGGCCGGCGCACCGCGCGTGTACGGCCAACTGGTGCCGCTGCTGGCCAAGTATTCCAAGTTCGCCGGCGTGGACGACAAGCTCGACGCCTCCGAGCGCGCGCGCGCCGTGAGCCGGGATGCCGCACGCCAGGCCGGCACTGCCGATGCCGGCGACGGCGACATCTACGCCCGCAGCACCGTCTCGCTGCAGCAACCCGGCGAATCGGAAGCGGCCGACACGCCCGACGCGTCCAACCCGACGCCGCCCGAGGCCGTGCGCAAGCCCCTGCGCGTGCGCGCCGCCTCCCGACCCACGGACGACAAGCCCGGCCGGTGATGCGCTCGCCCCTCGCCGCAGCGCGTGCCCGCGCGGCGATGCGCGTGGCGATGTCCCACTATGTCGCCAACGGCATCTCGGTCGCACTCGGGCTGGCGCTGATCACCGCGGCGGCGCACCTCCTGCTGGGCACCGCGGCAGGCGCGGCGGTGTCGGTCGGCGTGATCGTCGCCACGCCGCCCGACCTGGCCGCGCCCCGGCGCGGCAAATTCCGCCAGATGCTGCCGGCACCGCTGATCGGGCTGCCGCTGTTCTTCGCGGTGCAGATGCTCCACAGCCGCCCGCTGGCGCTGGGGCTGCTGCTGGTGCCGGCCACCTTCCTGGCCTTCCTCGGCATGGCCTGGGGCAAGCGCGGCATCCCGATCGCCATCGCGGTCATGTTCTCCATGATCTTCGCCATGGCCACGCCGCCGCCTGCAAGCGCGCAACAGGCGATGTGGACCACGCTGTATTTCGGCCTGGGCGGCATGCTCTACGTGCTGTGGGCGACCATCGTGAACGCCGCGCTGAACGCGCGCTACCGTGTCCAGCTCATGGCCGACGTGCTGTTGTCGGTGGCCGCGCTCATGCGCACCCAGGCCCGGCAATTCGATGCGCCGGACGACACCGACGACGTGCGTGAACTCCAGGCGCCGGTGCTCGGCCAGCTGCTTCGCGACCAGGCCGCGCTGACCGACCAGTTGCAGGCCGCGCGCGACATCGTGCTCGAGTCGCCACGCACCGAGCGGCGCCAGCGGCTGGCCGCCATGCTGATGGTGGCGCTGGAGATGCGCGACCACCTGGTGGCCAGCGAACTCGACCTGGAAGCGCTGCGCGTGCATCCCGCTGGCGCGCGGGTGATCGGCGAGCTGCGCATGATCCTGCACGAGCTGGCCGGCGAGACCGCTGCCCTCGCCGACGCCCTGCTGCTGGGCCGGCGCCCACACGCCCCGCTCGACCGGCGCCCGCTGCTGGCGGACATCCGGCTGCCACAGGACAGCGGCCCGAACAGCGCCGGCATGGGTCCGACCCCTGCCCTGCTGGCCCGCGGCATCGCCAACCGCATCGGGCACCTCAACGACGACGTGCTGCGCATGACCCGCCTGGCACGGCGCGACATCGAGCCCGACCTGGCGGCCGTTCGCACCGGCTGGAAGATGTTCGTCAGCCCGACGCGGTGGTCGCTCGCCCCGTTCCTGGCCGTGTGGCGCTGGGACGCGCCGCCGCTGCGCCATGCCATCCGCGCGGCGCTGGCCATCGGTGCGGGCTATGCCATCGCGGTGGCGCAGAGCTGGGGTTCGCACGACTACTGGATCCTGCTGACCATCACCGTGGTGCTGCGCGGCAGCCTCTCGCAGACGCTCGAGCGGCGCAACCATCGCGTGGCCGGCACCCTGCTCGGCTGCGTACTGGCCACGGCGCTGCTGGCTTCGCACCCGTCGGCGCTCGAGCTGCTGCTGTGCCTGACCGGCGCGCAGGCAATCGCCCATGCCTTCGCCATCCGGCGCTATCTGGTCACCGCGGTGGCCGCCACCGTGCTCGGGCTGGTGCAGGCGCACATCCTCAACGCCGGACTGTCGACGTCGCTGGCCCTGTTCGAGCGCGTCGCCGACACGCTCATCGGCGCCGCCCTGGCCTGGGCCTTCTGCTACGTGCTGCCGTCCTGGGAACGCAGCCAGCTGCCGGCACTCGTGATGCGCACCATGCGCGCCCAGGCGCGCCATGCCAAGCTGGCGCTCGGCCTGGGCCAGCTGCAGGCAGCCGACGACAGTCCCGAGCTGGCGTGGCGCCTGGCCCGGCGCGAGGCCTACGACTCACTGTCGGCGCTGGTGCAGGCGACGCAGCGTTCGCTGTCGGAGCCGCGCGCCGTGCGCCCGCCCCTGGGGCCGCTGGAACACCTGCAGGCACACAGCTATCAACTGTTGGCGCAACTGAGCGCCGTCAAGTCGATGCTGGTGCTGCGCCGTGACCGCCTGACGCCGGCGCAGATCGAAGGGCCGCTGGCCCATGCCGCCGAGCACATCGAGCAACTGCTGTCGACGCGCCCTGCCGATGCCTCGTTGTCGCCGCCACCCGAAGGCATGCCGGCCAGCCCGAGCTCCGGCGGGCCGGTGACGCTGCCGGACCCGTTCGAGCAGGACATCAGCCCCTGGCTGCTGCGCAGGCTCGACATCGCCAGCCGCATTGCCATGCAATTGCGCGTGGATGCGGCACGCATCCTGCAGGCGCTCGACAACGCCACGCCGTGAATGCCATGAACCGCGAACTGCTGCTCTCCCATGCCTGGTCCGCGCCCGTGCTGGCCGCCGTCGCCGCCGTGCTGGCGACGCTCGTTGCGCACCGCATCCTCAGCCTGCTGCTGCTGCGCCTGACCCGTGGGCTGCCCGGCGTGCATGGCATGGTGGAGCAAGGTCGCCCGCCGGCGCGCTGGCTGCTGCCCATGATCGCGGCCGAGCTGGTCTGGCAGGCAGCACCGAACGACCTGCCCGGCATCAACGCCGTGCGCCATCTCACCGGCCTGCTGGTGATCATCTTCGGCACCTGGCTGGCGGCACGGGCGATCCGCGGGTTCACGCAGGGCTTCCTGGATGCGCACCCGGCCAACGTGACCGACAACCTGCAGGCGCGGCGCATCCACACCCAGGCGCGGGTGCTGTCGCGCATCGCCATGTCGGCGGCGGTCGTCATCGGCCTGGCCATGGCGCTGATGACCTTCCCGGGCGCGCGCCAGGCCGGCGCCAGCCTGCTTGCGTCGGCCGGCGTGTTCGGCCTGGTGGTCGGCCTTGCCGCGAAGCCGATGTTCGGCAACCTGGTGGCCGGTCTCCAGCTGGCACTGGCGCAGCCGATCCGGCTCGACGACGTGCTGGTCGTCGAGGGCGAGTGGGGCCGGGTCGAGGAGATCACCGGCAGCTTCGTGGTGGTGCGCATCTGGGACGACCGGAGCCTGATCCTGCCGCTGTCGTATTTCATCGAGAAGCCGTTCCAGAACTGGACGCGCAGCAGCTCGCAGCTGCTGGGTTCGGTGTTCTTCTACGTGGACTTCAGCATGCCGATCGCACCGTTGCGCGCCGAACTCGAACGCGTCGTGCGGGCCGCGCCGGAATGGGACGGACGCACCTTCGGCCTGCAGGTCACCGACACGACCGAGCGCACCATGCAGTTGCGAGTGCTGGCCACGGCCGTCGACTCGGGCAAGGCGTTCGACCTGCGCTGCCGTATCCGCGAGGCACTGATCGACTTCATGCAGCGTGAATATCCTGCCAGCCTGCCGCAGCTGCGCATCGCGCGCGACGGCGAGCCGCCCCCCGGCGCGGCGACGGCGGCCGGCTGAAGCAGCCCTCAGACGCGGAACGGATCGCGTCCCGCATCGGCGACGTGCCGACGGCCATCGCGGACCTGTTCCTACAGGCCGGCTTGTAGCGACGGCGCAGCATGAATTCGGGCGACACGGTGCCGCCTCGGTTGCGCAGGCAGCCGTCACCGAAGGAGAATGAGCATGCCTAGAGGCGAGAAGTCGGCCTACTCGGACAAGCAGAAGCGCAAGGCCCGCCACATCGAGGAAGGCTACGAGTCACGCGGCGTCTCGGAGAACGAAGCCGAACGCCGTGCCTGGGCCACCGTCAACAAGGAAAGCGGCGGCGGCAACAAGAGCGGGAGCGGCCGGGGCAAGGCCGACACCCACACGGCGTCGCGCAAGGGCGGGCACATCGGCGGACGGGCTTCTGCCAACCGTCCGGCCGCCGAGCGGTCGGCGTCTGCGCGCAAGGCTGCCGCTACCCGCCGCAGGCGCGCGGCGGCCTAGAGCGTCGACGCGGGGTCCTGCTCGGAGCCCGCGCGCCGACGCGGTCCCATGTCGTTTGATTCAGGAGACACCCATGCCTTATGTCGACGGATTCGTGGTCCCTGTTCCCCGCGCAAAGATCGACGCCTATCGCAAGATGGCGCAGGACGCGGGCAAGATCTGGCGCGAGCACGGCGCGCTGCAGTTCCGTGAGTGCGTCGCCGAGGATGTCAAGCCCGGTCAGCTGACCTCGTTTCCGCAGGCCGTGGACCTGCAGGACGGGGAAGTGGTGTTCTTCTCGTGGATCGTCTACGAATCGCGCGCCGCGCGCGACACCATCAATGACAAGGTGATGAAAGACCCGCGCATGGCCGACATGATGAAGCCGGACGCGGACGTGCCTTTCGACGTCAAGCGCATGATCTACGGCGGCTTCGACGTGTTGGTCGACCTCTGACCGGCCACCGACCGTGCGGGCGGGCACAATGGGCCCGCACCTGTCGGAGTTTCCCAAACATGTTCAAGAAGCATTTCTTCGCTGCTGCCCTGGCAGCGCCGCTTGCCTTCGCCGCGTCCAGCGGCGCTTACGGCGCCGACCTGCTCTTTCTCAAGAACAGCCCGGCCGCCAAATTCGGCCAGGCCGATTTCAAGCTGCTGCGCCAAAGCGTGGACAGCGCCTTGTCCGGCCCGCCCGACGGGCCCGTACAGACCTGGAAGAACGACAAGACCGGCGCATCCGGCACGGTCACGCCCGAGGGCGTGCAGCCGGCATCAGCCGGCGCAGGCAAGCCGGCCCGCGAATGCCGGCGCCTGCGCATCGCCAACGCCTACAAGCTCACGAAGGACGAGGGTGTCTATACCTTCTGCCGGTCCGCCAGCGGCGGCCAGTGGCAGTTGCGCCCCTGAGCAGGCCGCTGAGGCGCCATCCCTCTCTTTGAGGAAGACGGCGCCGCCAGGGTCGGGCACAAACGGGAGTTCACGTGGCCGGGCAATCTGAGCACGCTCCCACGCCGAACGACCCAAGGCAAGCAAGCAGATGGACCTCGACAGCAATTGGATGGCGCCCCGGCTGCGGCTCAGCATTGCCGCGTCCAAGCGCCTGGCAGGCACGCCGTCCAATGGCGGCGAATCGCTGGCGCACGGGCTGCTGGATGGGGTGGCCATGGCCGAGCAGACCATTTCCGAACTGCTGCGGCTGCTCGAGGAGCACCTGAGCATTCGCGCCGCCTTCGTCGCACGCGCGAGCGAGGAAGAAGCGCAATCGGCCGACGGGTGCGTGCTGGCGCCGCGTCCGAGCCAGGGCGCCGGCATCGGCGTGCCGATCCGCCTGGCCGACGGCCACGTCTTCGGCATGCTGTGCTTCTTCCGTACCAGCGACGAAGGGCAGTTGGACGACCGGGACGTGCGGCGCCTCCAGATGTCGGCCAGGGTGGCCGCCCGGATGATCGACGGCGCCTACGCGCACGGCATCGCGGTCTGACTGCGCGCTCCTTGAGTTGGACCTCCGCCTGCCTGGCGGCACGGCACTTGCTCGCGTGCAAGACGGCCTGACCGGATTGTGCACAATGTCAATTCGACATCGTTGACAAATCACCGGCCGCCCTCGAGTCGTCCCATCATGCCCACGCAGTTGCCCCCCACCACCGAGATCGACTTCTCCGCCATTTCCGCCTATCAGCGCTACAAGCTGATGGCCAGCCTGATCGTGCCGCGGCCGATCGCGCTGGTCACCACCGTCAACGCGCAGGGCGTGGTCAACGCAGCCCCTTTCTCCATGTTCAACATGCTGGGCGAGGACCCGCCCATCCTGATGATCAGCATCAACAAGCTGCAGGACGAACTGCTCAAGGACACCGCCGCCAACATCCTGGCCAACGGCGAGTTCGTGGTGCAGATCGCCGACGAGCCCATGGCCGAGCAGATGCATCGCTGCGGCGACAAGCTGCCGGCCAGCCAGAGCGAGCTGGACGCGGTCGGCCTCACCGCGGCCCCTTCGCGGACGGTCCGCCCACCGCGCATCGCCGAGGCGCCGGTGGCATTCGAGTGCCATCTTTCCGAGAAGCTGGAGACCGCCAGCCGGCATATCTTCATCGGCGAGGTGCGGTGGCTGCATGCGCGCGAAGGCCTGATCGACTTGGAACGCTACCGCGTGCACCTGCAGCACTACTTCCCGGTGGCGCGCTTCGGCGCGAGCTTCTACGTGCGCACGCGCGACCGCTTCTCGATGCAGACGGCCGCCGAGGTCAACAGCATCGATTCGCTCGATTGAGGCGGGGCGGCCAAGCAAGTTTCGTAACAAATTGATACCATAGACGAAGGCAGACCCCGACCCACCCATGCGCACCGTCCACCGCCAGGCCTATATCCCGGAAATGGACGGCCTGCGCGCGCTGGCGGTGTTGTCGGTTGTCATCTACCACGCCTTCCCCGGCTTTCTGCCCGGCGGGTTCGTGGGCGTGGATATCTTCCTTGTCATCTCCGGCTACCTGATCACCAGGCTGCTCCACACCGAGTGGCAAGCCACCGGGACGCTGGACATCTGCGCCTTCTATGCGCGCCGGGCGCGGCGGATCCTGCCGATGCTCGTGACCGTGGTGCTGTGCACGCTCGTCGCGGTGTGGCTGCTGCTCGACAGCGATGCGCTCCACGAGACAGCCGCCTCGGCCGCGGCCGCCCTCCTTTTCGCGGCCAACGCCTACTTCCAGGCAACGACCGGGGGCTATTTCGACCCGACCACGGAAAGGCTGGCATTGCTGCACCTGTGGTCGCTCGGGGTCGAGGAACAGTTCTACCTGCTCTGGCCGCTCATGCTGGCGCTGCTGCTGCGAACGCGCCCGGGCAGGATCGTCCCGGTGGTCCTGGCCGTGGCCGTCGCGTCGGCGTCACTGGCCGTCGCGATGTGCATCATCTCCCCGCACGCCGCCTTCTATCTCATGCCGACCCGGTTCTGGGAACTGGCCGCAGGTGGCCTGATCGCGCTCGGGGCCGGAAATGGCGGGCCGCGAGGACATGGCGCCAGCGCCGCCTGGGCAGGAATGGCGCTGATTGTCATTGCCATCCTTGCGCCGACGCAGGGATTCGCGGCCGTCAACGTCGTGCTGGCGGCCCTGGGCTGCGCCCTTCTCATCCGGGCGACGCACCTGCGCAGTCCGCTTGGGGTGGTCGGCGAGGTCCTGCGGTCGCGGCCCGCCGTGTTCCTCGGCCTCATTTCGTATTCGCTGTACCTCTGGCATTGGCCATTGCTCGCGATTGGGCGCTCCATGCACACGGGCACCGTGCCGCCGACCGCCCTGGCCGGCCTGTGCGTCGCCGCCGTCGGCCTCGCGTGGCTGGGCTACCACCTGATCGAAACGCCACTTCGCCGCCCCGACCCGGCCATTTCCCACCGTCGCCTGGTGACCACCTCGCTGCTGATGTGCGTCTCGCTGTCCGGCATGTCCTGGGCAACGGCCAGGCTGGTCGAGCCGCCGCCCTCGCTTGCGACGCACAGCCTGTCCGAGGTGGTCCTCCGGGACCGGCCACGCGATCCGCATGGCTGCCACTTCAATGCGATCGACAAGCTCGCCTCTTTCCCGAAAAGGGGTTGCGAGCGCGTCGACGACCGGCCGTCGGTGATCATCTGGGGCGACTCGCATGCCTGGGCGATGAGCCCGTTCGCGCAGGCGTTGGCATCGCGCGAAGACATGCCGTGGATGGACCTGACGCGCGACGCCTGCCCGCCCGCCGTCGGCTACGACGTCAATCGCGCGCGTCCGCTGGAATCCGACACCTGCCGCAAGTTCAATGATCTCGCCTTCGCCCAGGTCAGGAAGGCGGACATCCTCATCATGACGGCCCGCTGGGACGGCTACGCCTACCGCGACGAGCTCCTGCAGGGCGTGGCCACCACCGTGGCGGCGGCTTCCGGCATCGCGCGCCGCGTCCTGCTGATGGGTCCGTCGCCCACGCTGAAGGACCGCGTGCCGCGTTGCATCCAGGCTGGCGACCTGTCCGCCTGCAGCCTTCCCCGGTCGGAATTCGACGCGCAAACCCGGAAGATCAGCGCCGCCCTGGCGGCCGTGGCCAGTCGTCACGACAACGTGGTCTACGTCGACCGCGCCGACTACTTCTGCACCCCGGTCAGCTGCGATGCCATGCGCGACGGCTTCGGCCTCTACTGGGACGCACACCACGCCACCTCGACCGCGGCCCGCGCGTTCGCCCGTTCGTACCTCGACGCCACCGCCAACTGGCGATGAGCCCTGGCGGCGGCCCCGCGCAGCCGTCCACGATAATCCGGGGCATGAAGAGCGCGCCGAATCAACAGCCTGCAGACCCCACGATTTCGGCCCACACGCCCATGATGCAGCAATACCTGCAGCTCAAGGCCGACTTCCCCGACACCCTGCTGTTCTACCGCATGGGTGACTTCTACGAACTGTTCTTTGCCGACGCCGAAAAGGCCGTGCGGCTGCTCGACATCACCCTCACGCAGCGCGGCCAGTCGGCCGGCCAGCCGGTGGTCATGGCCGGCGTGCCGGTGCACGCGGTCGACGCCTACCTGGCGCGCCTGATCAAGCTGGGCGAATCGGTCGCCATCTGCGAGCAGGTCGGCGAAGTCGGCGCGGGCAAGGGGCCGGTGGAACGCAAGGTGATGCGGGTGGTCACGCCCGGCACGCTGACCGACGCCGAGCTGCTGGGCGATCGCAACGAGGCGCTGCTGGTGGCGGTCCACCCCGGTCCGCGCAATGTCTGCGGCGCGGCCTGGCTCAGCGTCACGTCGGCGCAGCTCAACCTGGCCGAGTTCGCCACCGACGACCTCGAGGCCTGGCTGACCCGGGTCGGGCCGACCGAGCTGGTCTACGGCGCCGACGTCACGCCGGCCTTCGAGCAGCGCCTTAAGGAGGTGCGCACGGCGGGCAACCAGCCGTTCACGCTGACCGTGCGGCCGGCCTGGCAGTTCGACGCCGGCCTGGGCGAGCGTCGCCTGGCCGGCCTGATGGGCGCGGCCTCGCTGTCGGCCTGGCAGGCCGACGGGCTGGCGCAGGCGCACGGCGCCGCCTCTGCCTTGCTGGGCTACGCCGAGCACACGCAGGGCCGCGCGCTGTCGCATATCCAGCACCTCGCGGTCGAGCGGGACGACGAATTCATCGAGTTGCCGGCCGCGACTCGCCGCAACCTCGAGCTGGTGCAGACGCTGCGCGGCGAGGCATCGCCCACCCTGTTCTCCCTGCTCGACACCTGCATGGGCGGCATGGGCAGCCGCCTGCTTCGGCGCTGGCTGCTGGCCCCTCGGCGCGAGCGCACGGCGGCGCGCGAACGCCTGGACGCGATCGCCACGCTGTCGGCACCGGGCGGCGCCGCCGACCTCCCAGCCTGGCGCGCCCTGCGCGAGCAGCTCAGGAACGTGAGCGACGTCGAGCGGATCGCCGCGCGCATCGCACTGCGCCAGGCCAAACCGCGCGAACTGGTCGCGCTGTGCGCCGCGCTGGACAAGGCGCGGGCCCTGGCGCCGGCACTGCCCTCGTCGACCGGCGGCCTGCTGGCGCGCATCGCCACCAATCTGCAACCGCCCGCCGGCTGCGCGGAAATGCTGGCCGCCGCGCTCAAGCCCGACCCGGCGGCCCAGGTGCGTGACGGCGGCGTGATCGGCGCCGGCCATGACGCCGAGCTCGACGAGCTGCGCGCCATCAGCGAGAACTGCGACGCCTTCCTGCTGGCGCTCGAAACCAGCGAGCGCGAGCGCACCGGCATCGGCAACCTGCGGGTGCAGTTCAACCGCGTGCACGGCTTCTACATCGAAGTCTCGCAGGGCGCCCTGGGCAAGGTACCGGAGAACTACCGGCGCCGCCAGACGCTCAAGAATGCCGAACGCTTCATCACGCCCGAACTCAAGGCCTTCGAGGACAAGGCGCTGTCAGCGCAGGAGCGCGCGCTGGCCCGCGAGAAGTGGCTCTACGAGCAACTGCTCGACGCCCTGCAGGTCCACGTGGCCACCCTCAATGGCGTGGCGCTCGCGCTGGCGTCGCTGGACGCGCTGTGCGCGCTGGCCGAGCGGGCCCACACGCTGGGCTGGAACGCGCCCGAGTTCGCCGCCCATCCCTGCATCGAGATCGCGCAGGGCCGGCACCCGGTGGTGGAGGCGCGGCTGGCCGAGCGCTCGGCCGGATCGTTCATCGCGAACGACACGCGCCTGTCGCCGCAGCAGCGCATGCAGGTGATCACTGGCCCGAACATGGGCGGCAAGTCCACCTACATGCGGCAGATCGCCATCATCGTGCTGCTCGCTTCCATCGGCTCGTACGTGCCGGCGCAGTCCTGCCGACTCGGGCCGATCGACGCCATCCACACCCGCATCGGCGCCGCCGACGACCTGGCCAACGCCCAGTCGACCTTCATGCTGGAGATGACCGAGGCGGCGCAGATCCTGCACGCGGCCACCTCGCAATCGCTGGTGCTGATGGACGAGATCGGGCGCGGCACCAGCACCTTCGACGGCCTCGCGCTGGCGGCCGGCATCGCCGCCTACCTGCACGACCGCTCGCGCGCCTTCACGCTGTTCGCGACCCACTATTTCGAGCTGACCGAATTCCCGGCCACGCACCACCAGGCGGTCAACATGCATGTCAGCGCCACCGAGTCGGGCCGCGACATCGTGTTCCTGCACGAGGTGCAGGCTGGCCCGGCGAGCCGCAGCTACGGCATCCAGGTGGCGCGGCTGGCCGGCATGCCGGCCGCTGTGGTGAACCACGCGCGCCAGGCGCTCTCCGCACTGGAGGCGCAGCAGCACGAGTCGCGCCGCCAGGTCGACCTGTTCGCGCCGCCGCCGGCGCAGGAGGCGCCGGCAGCCAGCGCCGTAGAATCGCAGCTCGCCGCGCTCGATCCCGACGCGATGAGCCCGCGCGAGGCGCTCGAGGCACTCTATGCGCTGCGCAAGCTGCTCCAGCGCGAACAGCCGGCGCCGCAAGCCATTCCACACTGAACCGCGTGCACGGGACCTTCACATGACCTATTGCGTCGGCATCAAGATCAACGCCGGACTGGTGTTCCTGTCGGACTCGCGCACCAATGCCGGCGTCGACCACATCAGCACGTTTCGCAAGATGATCGTCTACGAGCGCCCTGACGATCGCTTCATGGTGCTGCTGTCGGCCGGCAACCTGAGCATTTCGCAGTCGGTGCGGGAGATGCTGCAGGTCGAGGAACTGCGCGAGCACGAGGACGCGCCGCCCATCACGATCTGGAACGCGCGCAGCATGTTCGATGCCGCGCGCGTGCTCGGCTCGGCGGTGCGCCACGTGTACGAGCGTGACGGCGAGGCGCTCAAGCAGGCCGGGCTGGACTTCAACGTCACTTTCATCTTCGGCGGCCAGGTCAGGGGCGAAGGCATGCGCCTTTTCATGGTGTATGCCGCCGGCAACTTCATCGAGGCGACTTCCGAGACGCCCTACTTCCAGGTCGGCGAGTCCAAGTACGGCAAGCCGGTGCTGGACCGCGTGCTGACGCCGAACACGCCGCTGGACGCCGCCGCCAAGAGCGCGCTGGTGTCGATGGACTCCACCATGAAGTCCAACCTCTCGGTCGGCCTCCCGCTGGACCTGGTGGTGTACGAGGCCGACGCCTTGCAGACCGACCGGGTGTTCTGCGTCGATGGCGACAATCCCTACTACCGGATGCTTCACACCACCTGGGGCGAGAAGCTGCGCGAGGCGTTCGACAGCCTGGACGACCCGGCCTGGGACGGCAGCGCCGCGGCATCGCCGCTGCGCGTGCCGGCGGCGCGCCACAACGCGCTGCGAAAGATCTCGAACTCCTCCGAAAAACTCATCTGACGCCAGCAGACAACGCGCGCGCCTTCGGCGCCGCGGCCCCAGCATGCGCATGCCCCCCATTGTCTTTTCTCACGGGAACAGCTTCCCGGCGAGTACCTACCGCGTCATGCTCGACAGCCTGCGCAACCGCGCCTTCGACGTCGACGCGATCGAGAAGTACGGCCACGATCCGAAGTACCCCGTCACCGACAACTGGCCGCACCTGGTGCAGCAACTGGCCGATTTCGCGCAGGAGCGCGCCGAGTTCGCCGGCGGCCCGGTATTCCTTGTCGGTCACTCGCTGGGCGGCTTCCTCAGCCTGATGTGCGCGGCCCGCCACCCGGACCTGGCTTGCGGCGTGGTGCTCATCGACTCGCCGCTGCTGGGCGGCTGGCGCGCCGGCGCCCTGGAACTGGTCAAGCGGACGCCGCTCATGAAGAGCGTGTCGCCCGGCGTCGTCAGCCGCAAGCGGCGCAACCGCTGGGAGCACCGGGAGGCCGTGTTCGAGCACTTCCGCAACAAGAAGGCCTTCGCCAAGTGGGACGAGCAGGTGCTGCGCGACTACATCGAGCATGGCACCTTCGACGACGAGGACACCCGTTTGCTGAGCTTCGACCGCGACGTGGAAACCGCCATCTACGACTCGCTGCCGCACAATCTCGGCGGCCTGCTGCGCCGGCATCCGCTCAAGTGCAAGGCCGCCTTCATCGGCGGACGCCAGTCGGTCGAGATGAAACGCGTAGGCCTGGCCATGACCCAGCAGGTCACGAAGGGGCGCATCACCATGATGGACGGCAGCCACCTGTTCCCCATGGAGAAACCGATCGCCACCGCCGCCGCCGTCGAGGCGGCGCTTCGCAACATGCTCTGAGCGCGGGCGCGGACCCGCGCCGTCAGAAGGTGTGGGTGATGCCCACGCCGAACATGTCGGCGTCACGGTCCGTGTAGTCCTTGCGCGCAACGTCCAGGTAGACGCTGGTGCGCTTGGAAAAGGCGTAGCCCACGCTGGCCGTGTAGGTGCGCTGGGCGGCACGTTCCTCGTCCAGGTCGAGCTGGCCGAAGCCGGCACGCAGCGTGATGCGGTCGATCACGTACTGGGCGCTGGCGGTGTAGACCTTGGCCACAGACAGGCCCGACTCGCTGCGGTCGTAGGCGCCGAACAGGCTGAAGTCGCCGAACGTGCCGCGCAAGCCGACGAAGGTGTCCTCGTCGCCGCGGCTGTTGCGCTCGCTCGACACCATGGCGGCGAGCATGTCGCCCTCGTACAGCAGCGTGGCGCCCCAGGGCTGCTCGGGCGATTCGAGGCCCTGCCCGCGCACGTTCTCGTTTGCCGCGGTGCTCAGGTGAACCGAGAAGCCGCTGTACACCGGCGAGTCGTAGATCACCGCGTTGTTGATGCGGCCGTAGTCGGGTGTGCCGGCGTTGGCGGTCGGGTCCGACGGGTAGTTGTAGTGCCAGATGTCCCAGGCCGGCGAGGCGATGCGGTCGAAGTTGCCCCAGGCGTCGAACTTCCAGTCGAAGCTGTACATCGCGTCGAGCATGCGACCCACGCGCACGTGGCCGAATGCGCCTTTCAGGCCGACGGTTGCCTCGTCGTGGAAGAAGGGCTTGTCGGTTTGCTCGAGTTGGCCGGTGTCGGTCTCGAACCGGGTGCTGAGCCTGAACGTGGTGGCGAGCCCGCCGCCCAGGTCTTCCTTCCCGCTGATCGCGATGTTGCTGCGGGAAATGGGGCCGACCTGCCAGGTCTTGCTGGTGTCGCGGTAGACACCGATGTCGATCATGCCGCTGATGTTGACGCTCGACTGGGCGAGCGCGGGGCCGGCGGCCCCGAGCAATGCCGTGGCGGCGGCGAGGGTGTGACGCTTCATTGATTTCCTCCTCTGGTTTCCATTGGCGCTCGTAGGCGGCGCCGTCAGTCACGAGGGTAGATCATCGCATCACGGCCGCGCCCGGCCCGGCGAAGCGGGTCAGTGGCTCCAGTCGACCACGCCGCTCCAGGCCGTCAACCACACGATCAGGCCGAACACGATCCGGTACCACGCGAAGGGTACGAAGTCGTGCGAGGAGATGTAGCGCAGCAGCCAGCGCACGCAGACCCAGGCGCTGAGGAATGAAAACAGCAGGCCCACGGCGAACAGCGGCAGGTCGGCCATCGACAGAAGCGCGCGCTCCTTGTAGAGGCTGTAGATGCCCGCGCCGATCAGCGTCGGCATGGCCAGGAAGAAGGAGAAGTCGGTCGCGGCCTTGCGCGACAGGCCCAGCAGCATGCCGCCGATGATGGTGGACCCGGAGCGGCTGGTGCCCGGCACCAGCGCGAAACACTGCACCAGGCCGACCTTGAGCGCGTCCCAGGGCGTCAGGTCGTCGACGTTCTCCACCCGCACCGAACCCGGCGGGCGCTTTTCCGCCCACAGGATGACGAAGCCGCCCACGATGAAAGTGGTGGCCACCACGATGGGCGTGAACAGGTGCGCCTGGATCGCCTTGCCGAATGCCAGGCCCAGCACCACCGCCGGGCAGAAGGCGATCAGCACGTTGAGCACGAAGCGCCGGGCCTTGGCCTGGCGCGGCAGCGCCACCACGGTCGAATGGATCTTGCTCCAGTACACCAGGATCACGGCGAAGATGGCGCCGGTCTGGATGGCGATCTCGAACACCTTGGCCTTGTCCCCGCCGAAGCCCAGCAGGCTGCCCGCGAGAATCAGGTGACCGGTGGACGATATGGGCAGAAATTCGGTCAGGCCTTCGACGATGCCCATCACCGCGGCCTTGGCCAGCAACACCAGATCCAACATGCGCTCCTTGGAGAAAGAGCCTGGATTATCGCCACCGGCCGCGTCGGGCCTTGTCCGACAATGCGCTCAGCGCGCCGCGGCGGCCTCCGTGGCCGCCTGCGGCGCCAGCCACTGCGCCTGCCAGCCGCCGCCCAGCGCCTGGATCAGCGCCACCGCGGCGACCTGCTGCGCGACCTGCAGCTGCAGCACACTGCGCCGGGCATTCAACGCCGAGGCCTGCGCCACGACGACCTCGGTGTAGGCGACCTGGCCGGCCCGGTAGCGGTTGCCGATCTGCTGCTCGGTCTTGTCGGCGGCCGTCGAGGCGATGCGCGACTGCCCGAGCTGCTCGGCCAGGCTGACGCGCGCACTCAGCTGGTCCTCGACCGCCTGGAAGGCACCCAGCACGGTCTGGCGGTAGTTGGCCACCGACGCCTGGTGCAAGGCCTTGGCCTGGTCGACACGTGCCCCGATGGCACCGGCATCGAACACCACCTGGGCCATCGACAGGCCGACCGACCAGAGCGCGTCCGAGGCGTTGAACAGGTCTGAGAAACGCGACGTGGAACGGCCGAGCGAGGCATCGAAGCTGAAGCTCGGGTAGTAGGCCGAGCGCGCGATGCCGATCTGCGCGTTGGCCGCCGACACCGCCCGCTCGGCGGCGGCGATGTCGGGCCGGCGCTGCAGCAACTCCGACGGCAGGCCGGGCGGCAGGTCCGGCACCACCGGCTTCCAATCGGCCGTCGGCAGGCTGAACTCCGCCGGCGGCACGCCGACGAGCACCGCGATTGCATGCTCCAGTGCCGCGCGCGTGCGAACCAGCGCGGCGCGCTGCTGGCGCGTGTTGGCCAACAGCGTCTGCGCCTGCAGCACGTCGCTCTGGGCGGCGATGCCGGCCTCGTAGCGGTTGCTCGCGATCGCGAGGGATCGCTCGTAGCCGTCGATGGTGGTGGACAGCGCGGCCAGCTCGGCGTCGGCCTCGCGCAGCGAGAAGTAGTCGGTGGCAAGCTCGCCCAGCATGGACAGGCGGGCGGCAGCGAGGTCGGCCTCGCTGGCCTGGGCCTGGGCTTCGGCACTGCCCACCGACTCGCGCAGCCGGCCCCACAGGTCCGGCTCCCACGACGCGCCGAGCGACACGCTGTTGCTGCCGGTGGCATTTGAACTGCCGTTGCCGCGTTCGCCGCTGCGTCGCGCGCTGGCCGACAGGCCCAGCGTCGGAAACAGCGCCGCACGCTGCTCGCGTACCGCCGCCTGCGCCTGCGCATAGGCAGCCGCGGCGGCGGCGATGTTCTGGTTGTTCACCTGCACCTTGTCGGCCAGCTGGTCGAGCAGCGGATCGTCGAACAAAAGCCACCACTGTCCACGCGCCATGGCATCGGCGGGCGTGGCCGGTACCCAGCCGGCGGCGACGGGCATTTCCTTCCAGGCCGCCGACACCGGCGCGTCGGGGCGCTGGTAGGACGGGCCGACGGCGCATCCGGCCAATGCCGCCGTCAGCAGCAGCGGGAACAGGAGAGGACGGGATTGGTTCTGGAACATACGCAAATTCAGGCCTGCTGCGCGTCGGCCTGGCCGGCACGGCTGAGCGCGCGCTCGTCGCCGGTACGCCGGCGCAGGCGGTCGAGAAGAACATAGACCACCGGCGTGGTCAGCAAGGTGAGCAGTTGGCAGGCCAGCAGCCCGCCGATGATCGCCACGCCCAGTGGCTGGCGCAGTTCCGAGCCGAGGCCGAAGCCGATCGCCAGCGGCAGCGCGCCCAGCATGGCGGCCAGCGTGGTCATGAGGATCGGGCGCAGGCGCAGCAGGCAGGCCTCGCGCACCGCCTCGGCGGCATCGAGGCCGCGCGAGCGCTGCGCCTCCAGCGCGAAGTCGATGATCAGGATGGCGTTCTTCTTGACGATGCCGATCAGCAGGAACAGGCCGATCAGGGCGATCACCGACAGCTCCATGCGCAGCAGCATCAGCGCCAGCACCGCGCCCACGCCGGCCGATGGCAAGGTGGTCAGCACGGTGATCGGGTGGATGAGGCTTTCGTAGAGGATGCCCAGCACGATGTAGATCACCACGATGGCCGCGACGATCAGCAGCGCCTGCTGGCCGGCCGTCTCGCTGGCGGCCCGCGCCGTGCCCTCGAAGCTGCCGCGCACATTGATCGGCATGGCGATGTCGGCCTCGGCCTGCTTCACCGCGCGCTGCGCATCCTGCAGGCTCACGCCTTCGGGCAGGTTGAACGAGATGGTGCTCGAAAGCTCGGTGTCGTCGTGGCTGATGGAGCTGGGCACGGCCCGCTCGGCCAGTTGCGCGAAGGCCGACAGCGGCACCATGTGCGTGGTGTCGGTGGCCAGCGCCTGCCCGGCGGACGAGCTGCGCGCGCCCGGGTTGGCCGAAGTGGTGGTCGACGTGCCGGTGCTGCTGTCGGTGTCCTGCTCGACCGACGTCAGCACGCTGGCGCCGCTGGCGCTGCTCGCGGCGTTCAGGGTCGAGGGCACCCAAAGGTCGCTCAAGACCACCGGCGACGGCTGGAAGCGCGGCGCCCACTCCATGATCACCGAGTACTGGTTTCGGTCGTTGTAGATGGTGGCGACCGAGCGCTGGCCGAAGGCGTTGTACATGGCGCTGTTGATGGCGGTCGAGCTGACGCCCAGCCGCGCGGCTGCATCGCGGTCCACCTTCACGTAGGTTTCCACGCCGTTGTCCGAGCTCTCGCCGTCCACGTCGGTCAGTTCCGAATACTGGCCCATGCGCTCGGTCAGCTTCGCCGACCAGGTTCGCAGGTCGGACAGACTGTCGCTCTTGAGCGTGTACTGGTAGGTGGAGTTGCTGCGCCGCCCGCCCATGCGCAGGTCCTGCACGGGTCCGAGGAAGATCCTCAGGCCGGTGATGTTGTTGAGCTGCGGACGCAGCCGGTCGATCACCTGCTGCGTCTTCTCGTCGCGTTGCCCGACCGGCTTGAGGTTGACGAACATGAAGCCGCCGCCGGCGCGCGAGCCGCCGCCGAAGCCCACCACGGTGTCCACGGCAGGGTCCTTGTTGATGATGTCCACCGCCTGCTTGAGCTTGGCCGTCAGCGCGGTCGACGAGATGCTCTGGTCGGCGCGGATGCCCGCCATCATCTGGCCGTTGTCCTGCTGCGGAAAGTAGCCCTTCGGAATGGCCGCGAACAGTGCGTAGTTCAGGCCCAGCACGATCAGCAGGATGGCCACCACCAGCGCCTTGTGCGCCAGTGCCCAGTCCAGGCTGCCGGCGTAGGTGCGCAGCACGAACTGCCAGCCGCGCTCGGCAGCCGCCGCCAGTCGCCCGGGCGGACGCGCCTGGTAGTGCGACTCGGCACGCAGGAGCGCGGCGCACATCATGGGCGTGGTGGTCAGCGAGACGACCAGCGAGATCAGCACCGCCGCCGACAGCGTGACGGCGAACTCCGAGAACAGCCGGCCCACCTGCCCGCCCATGAACAGCAGCGGAATGAACACCGCCACCAGCGACAGGCTGATCGACAGCACGGTGAAGCCGACCTCGCGCGCGCCCTTGAGCGCTGCCTCGACGCGGCCCATGCCGGCTTCGATGTGGCGCTGCGTGTTCTCCAGCACCACGATGGCGTCGTCCACCACGAAGCCGGTGGCCACGGTCAGCGCCATCAGGCTCAGGTTGTTGAGCGAGAAGCCGAGCAGGTGCATGACGCCGAAGGTGGCCATCAGCGACACCACGGTGGCCACCGCCGGGATGACGGTTGCGCGCGCGCGACGCAGGAACAGCCCCACCACCAGCACCACCAGCGCCACCGAGATCATCAACGTCAGCTCGACCTCGTGCAGCGAGGCGCGGATGGAGTTGGTGCGGTCCGAAGCCACATGCGCCTGGATATCCGCCGGCAGCTGGGCCCGCAGTTCCGGCAGCAGGTTGCGCACGCCGTCCACGGTCTCGATGATGTTGGCGCCGGGCTGCTGGGTCACCAGGACGATCACCGCCGGCTCGCCGTTGAACAGGCCCACCGTGCGGGTGTTCTCCACGCTGTCCGTGACCCGCGCCACGTCCGACAGGTGCACCGCCGCGTTGTTGCGCCAGGCGATCACCAGGTCGCGGTAGTCGGCGGCGCGCAGCCCGGGCGCCGGCGTGTAGATCTGCAGCCGGCGCTCGTCGCTCTCGATCACCCCCTTGGGCCGGTTGGCGTTGTTGGCCTGGATGGCGGCGCGCACGTCCTCGGTGCTGATGCCCATGCGGTTGAGCGAGAAGGGCTCCAGCTCGACCCGCACCGCCGGCAGCGAGCCTCCCCCGATCTCCACCTCGCCCACGCCCTCGACCTGCGACAGCCGCTGGCTGACGATGTTGGACACCGTGTCGTAGACCTGCCCGGGTGTGCGCGTCTTGGAGGTCAGCGCCAGGATGATCACCGGCGACGCCGCCGGGTTCACCTTGCGGTAGGTCGGGTTGCTGCGCAGCGTGGCCGGCAGGTCCACCCGCGCCGCGTTGATGGCCGCCTGCACCTCGCGCGCGGCCGAGTCGATGTTGCGCGAAAGGTCGAACTGCAGCGTGATGCGCGTCTGGCCGTTCGAGCTGTTCGACGTCATCTCGTTGACGCCCGGGATCACGCCCAGGTAGCGCTCGAGCGGCGTCGCCACGCTGGTGGCCATGGTGTTGGGGCTGGCGCCGGAGATGCTGGCGCTGACCGAGATGGTCGGATAGTCCACCTGCGGCAGCGGCGCCACGGGCAGCACGAAGAAGGCCATCATGCCGGCCAGCGCCAGGCCGACGGTGAGCAGCACCGTGGCGATCGGTCGCAGCACGAACAGGCGCGAGAAGTTCATGGCGGCGGCTCCCGTCGCCTCAGCGCGGGGCATCCTCCAGCGCCGGTTCGGCATTGCCGGAGGAACCGCGCCGCCAGCGCCCGACGCGTCGCCCCAGCCGGTCGAAGGCCAGGTACACCACCGGCGTGGTGTAGAGCGTGAGCGCCTGCGACAGCACCAGGCCGCCGAAGATGGCCAGGCCCAGCGGCCGGCGCAGTTCCGCCCCTTCGCCGAAACCCAGCATCAGCGGGATGGCGGCACCGAGGGCGGCCAGGGTGGTCATCAGGATCGGCCGCAGGCGCAGCAGCGCCGCCTGGTGGATGGCCTGCTGCGGCGGCAGGTGCTCGTTGCGCTCGGCGTCGATGGCGAAGTCGATCATCATGATCGCGTTCTTCTTGACGATGCCGATCAGCAGGATGATGCCGATGATCCCGATCACGCCCAGGTCATTGCCGGTGAGCCACAGCGCCAGCAGCGCGCCGACGCCGGCCGACGGCAGCGTGCTGAGGATGGTCAGCGGGTGCACGTAGCTCTCGTAGAGCACGCCGAGCACGATGTAGACGCACACCACCGCCGCCAGGATCAGCCAAAGCTGGCTGGTGAGCGATTTCTCGTAGGCACCGGCCGCGCCCAGGAAGCGCAGCGTGATGCTCGCCGGCACGCCGATGTCCTGCGCCGCCTGGCGGATCTGGCCCACCGAGCGCCCCAGCGCCGCGCCCGGCGCGGTGTCGAAGCCGACGGTGGCCGCCGGGTACTGCGCCACCCGCGTGACTTGCAGCGGCGCCAGTTGCTCGCGCACGGTGGCGAAGGCCGACAGCGGCGTCGCCGCACCGCCGCCCGTCTTGAGCTGCAGGTTGCCCAGCCCGTCCACCGAGTCGAGGCCCTTGCGCTGCGCCTCCAGGATGACCCGGTACTGGTTGGTCTCGGTGAAGATGGTCGAGACGATGCGCTGGCCGAACGCGCTGTACAGCGCGTCGTCGACCGAGCTGGCTGTGACCGACAGGCGCGACGCCGTGCTGCGCTCGATGTCCACGTAGGCGGCCAGCCCCTGCGCGCCGGCATCGGTGGTGGCATTGCGCACCCACGGCGCGAACTTCGGCTCCTGCAGCCTGGCGACGAGCTTGTTGGCCCATTCGTTGACCTGGGTGGTGTCTGCGCCTTCGAGCGAGACGCGGAACTCGGTCGGGCCGGATTCGGCGTCGATGGTCAGGTCCTGCGTGGGCTGCATGTACAGCTGCACGCCGGCCACCTGGCGCGTGACCTCGCTGCGCAGCCGATCCATCAGTGCCTGCTGGCTGCCGTGGCCGCGCTCGAAGTTCAGCTGCATGCTGCCGGTGTTGAGCATGGTGTTGTTGGCCGCATCCACCCCCACCACCGAGCTGATGCTGCGCACGGCCGGGTCGGCCATCACGACCTGGGCGACCTGCTGCTGCAACTGCGCCATGCGCGCGTACGACACGTCCTGCGCCGCCTCCACCCGCACCCGCAACTGGCCGGTGTCCTGGGTCGGGAACAGTCCCTTGGGAATCGCGACGTACAGCAAGGCCGTGAGCGCCAGCGTGCCGACCGCCACCACCAGCACCAGCGGCTGGTGGCGCAACACCCAGTGCAGCTGCTGGTCGTAGCGGCGCACCACCTTGTCGAAGAAGCCCTGCACCGCCACCGCCAGGCGGCCCTGGCCGGACACTTCCTCGTGGCGCAGCCAGCGCGCCGACATCATCGGCACCAGCGTCAGCGAGACCACCGCCGAGATCAGGATGGTGATCGCCAGCGTGACGGCGAACTCGCGGAACAGGCGCCCCACCACGTCTTCCATGAACAGCAGCGGGATCAGCACCGCCACCAGCGACACGGTCAGCGAGATGATGGTGAAGCCGATCTGCGCGGCCCCCTTCAGCGCGGCGGCGAAGGGCGCCTCGCCCTCCTCGATGTAGCGCGCGATGTTCTCGATCATGACGATCGCGTCGTCCACCACGAAGCCGGTCGCGATCGTCAGCGCCATCAGGCTCAGGTTGTTGAGCGAATAGCCCAGCAGGTACATCAGGCCGCAGGTGCCGATCAGCGAGATCGGCACCGCGATGCTGGCGATCAGCGTGGCGCGCACGCTGTGCAGGAACAGGAAGATGACCAGCACCACCAGCAGCACCGCCAGGGCCAGCTCGATCTGCACGTGCTCCACCGAGGCGCGGATGCCGGTGGTGCGATCCGACAGGACCTCCACCTTCAGCGAACCCGGCAACGCGGCCTGCAGCTCGGGCAGGCGCGCCCGGATGGCGTTGACCGTGGCGATCACGTTGGCGCCCGGCTGCCGCTGGACGTTGACGATCACCGCGGGGTGGATGTTGGCCCCCACGCTCGGCACTGACGTGTCCTCGCTGCCCCCCGAGGGGGCGCTCGCCGCCTTGGGGCCCGGCGGCGGTTCGGCCGCGGCCACGGCCTTGGCATCGTCGGTTCCGGGCTTGAGGGAAGCCCAGGCACCCAGCTGCGTGTTCTCGGCGCCGTCGACCACGCGCGCGACGTCGGCCAGGCGCACAGGCGCGCCGTTCTTCCAGGCAACGATCAGGCCCTTGTAGTCGGCCGCTGTGACGAGCTGGTCGTTGGCGTTGATGGTGTAGGCGCGCAGCGGGCCGTCGAAGCTGCCCTTGGCACCGTTGGCATTGGCGGCACTGATCGCATTGCGCAACGTGTCCATGCCGATGCCGGCCGACGCCAGCGCGTTGGTGTCGGCCTGGATGCGCACCGCCGGCCGCTGGCCGCCGGCCAGCGTGACCAGGCCGACGCCGCTGACCTGGCTGATCTTCTGCGCCAGCCGCGTGTTGACCAGGTTCTGGACCTCGGTCAGCGGCATCGTGTCGGAACGCACCGCCAGCGTCAGCACCGGGGCATCGGCCGGATTGACCTTGGCGTAGACCGGCGGCGCCGGCAGGTCGGCCGGCAGGAACGAACCGCCGGCATTGATTGCCGCCTGCACCTGCTGCTCGGCCACGTCGAGGGTCTGGTCGAGGTCGAACTGCAGCGTGACGATGGACACGCCGGCGGCGCTGATCGAGCTCATGCGGTTGAGCCCGGACATCTGCCCGAACTGGCGCTCCAGCGGCGCACTGACGGTACGGCTCATTACCTCCGGGCTGCCGCCGGGGTAGAGCGTCTGCACCTGGATCGTCGGATAGTCGACCTGCGGCAGTGCCGACAGCGGCAACAGGCGCAGGCCCACCAGGCCGGCCAGGACGATGGCCAGCATGAGCAGGCCGGTGGCCACCGGTCGCTGAATGAATGGACGCGAGGGACTCACTGGGCGGACTCCGGGCGGCGATTCGCAGGCATGCGGGCCGCCAGCGTCATTGGTTGGGCGCCTGGCGCCGGCGGCGCTGCGACATCTGCTGCCAGCGCTCCAGGGCCTGCGGATCGCCCCGGTCGATCGACTCGAGGAACGCCTTGCGCTCGGCCAGCTTCGCGGCGTCGCCGCCGGCCGAATCCAGGATGCGCTGGCGCTGCTCGGCCGTGGGCGGAGCGATCGGGCGCGGGGCCGGCGCCTCGGCCGTTTCCGAGCCGTTGCGCGCGGCCGGCTGGCCGGCCACGGCCGGGCCGCCACGCTTGCCGCCATTGGCAGCGCCCGGCGCCGGCGCCTCGCCCTGCAACTGCACACGCGTGCCATCGTCCAGGCGGTCTCCGCCCTCGGTGACGACCAGGTCGCCTTCCTTGACGCCGGTGCGCAGCTGCACCCATTCGACCGTGGTCTCGCCGCGCTGCACGGTGCGCATCTGCACCTTGCGGTCTTCGCCGATCACGTAGACGTAGGCACCCTTCGGGCCGTTGCGCACGGCAGTCACCGGCACGACCAGCGCGTCCACCACCCGCAGCGTGATGCGCACGTTGACGAACTGGTTGGGAAACAGCGTGGCCGCGGCATTGTCGAAGCGCGCCTTGGCCTTGACCGTGCCGGTGCTCACGTCGACCACGTTGTCCAGGGTGGAGAAACGGCCAGTGTCCAGCGTCTCGCTGCGGCCACGGTCCATGGCCACCACCTGCATCTGCGCGCCGGCCCCGGTCTGGCGCTGGATCGCCGGCACCTGGTCCTGCGGCACGGCGAACTGCACGTCGATCGGGTTCATCTGCGTGATGACGGCGATGCCGGTGCTGGCATTGGCTGCCACCGTGTTGCCCGGGTCGACGGCGCGCAGCCCGATGCGACCGTCCACGGGCGACGCGATGCGGGTGAACTCCAGGTTCAGGCGCGCGCTGGCCACGTTGGCCTTGTCGGTGATGATGGTGCCTTCGAGCTGGCCGACCAGCGCCGCCTGGGTATCGACCTCCTGGCGGGCAATGGAATCCTGGCCGAGCAGCGTGCGGTAGCGCTGCAGCGTGACGCGCGCCGCCTGCAACTGCGCCTCGTCGCGCTGCTGCGTCCCTTGTGCCTGCGCCAGCGCCTGTTCGTAGGGCCGCGGGTCGATGCGGGCCAGCAACTGGCCCTTCCTGACCTGCTGGCCTTCGGTGAACAGCACCTCGGTGAGCACGCCGCCGACCTGCGGCTTGAGCGTCACGGTGGCCAGCGGCGTGACCGTGCCCAGCGCATCCAGCGTGATCGGCAACTGCATGCGCTGCACCGCCGCATGGCCCACGGTGACCGTCGGCATGCCGCCGAAGCCGCCCGGCCCGCCCGGGCCACCGAAACCACCGCGGCTGCTCGCGGGGTGCTTGATCAGGTACCAGCTGCCGGCCACCAGCGCCGCGGCCAGCACAATGGCGATGGCGGTCCCCCAGCCGCGCCGCCGGCGCCGGCGCACCGCGCTGGCGTCACCGGCATCGGGGCCGGGGTTGGATTCTTCGCGTGACGCGCTGGGCGGCTGGGACATCGGCAATGGCTGGCTTGGGTTCTTGTGTGCAGGCACGGCTGTGCGTGCGCCGGGCCCGATGCGCCGGCCGCAAGACCGGACGGCGACAGCTTCGAGCAGTCGTCGAGTAGACGCGGCAATCGTAGCTGCGATCGCTTACCGTCCGTAAACGGCTGGTAAAGCCTTTGTGTTCCATGCCGTGCCGGCGCATTTCGCGCCGCCTGGCGGCATTTCGTCGCATCCGGGTGGCCCGGGCCGGCCGCCATCGCCACAGTTCGCTCAGGGCAGCGCCATCGGGGCCGCCTCCCTCCCCCAAAACCTTGCACAGGAGCCTTCCATGCTGATCCAGATTCTCTCGCACACGCCCACCTGGGTGTTCGGCCTCTTCGCCCTGCTGCTGTGGCTGGGCGGGCGCCAGTTGCGCGCCGGCCAGGCCAGCCTGGGACGCGTGGCCGTGATGCCGGTGGCCATGACCGGCCTGTCCGTGTACGGCCTCTTTTCCTCCTTCGGCCACAGCCCCTTGGCGCTCCTGGCGTGGCCCCTGGCGGCCGCGGCGGCCGCGGCGCTCGTGCTGCGCCGTCCGCTGCCCGCCGGCGTGCGGTTCGAACGCGCGGCACGCGTGTTCCACATGCCCGGCAGCGCCGTCCCGCTGGTGCTGATGATGAGCATCTTCTTCACCAAGTACGTCGTCGGCGTGCTGTCGGTGATGCATCCCGCGCTGGTTCACCAGGACATCCCGGCGCTGACCGTCGGCCTGTTGTACGGCGCCTTCAGCGGCATCTTCCTGGGCCGTGCCGTGCGCCTCTGGCGCCTGGCGCTCGGCGCCCAGGGCGGCAATGCCCCGGCCCCGGCGCTGGCTGCCGACTGACCAGCCACAGCTGTCTTCCCACCTCCAAGGAGAACCGACATGAAGACCTCGACCCGCCTGTACGCGCAGTCTCGCGATCCGGATACCGACCTCGACCGCCTGGCGCGCCGCCGCGCCCGCGCCAAGATGGGCTGGCTGCTGCACGCCACCGTGTTCCTGGCGGTCAACGCCTTCCTGGTGGTGCTGTCGCTGTCCACCGGACGGCACTGGGCAATCTACCCGTTGCTCGGCTGGGGCCTGGGCCTGGCCATCCACGCGGCCGCCGTCTGGCTGCTGGCCCCGGGCGGCGCACTGCTGCAACGCCTGGTCGACCAGGAGCGGTCGCGCCTGGGGCAGCGCGATCCCTGGTGAGGCGCCCGCCGCTCACCGCGCCCGGCATGCCCGCACAATCGGCGCCATGACAGCCTTCAGCATCGACTGGCGCCAGGTGCTGCGCCACTACCTCCAGGTGGTGGCGTTCTGCTTTGCCATCGCGGCGATCAACACGGCGATCTGGCCCGACAAGGGCTACGGACGGCAACTGGGCTACTCGCTGCTCATCGGCAGCCTCGTCTGGGGCGTCATCGAGTTCGGCCGCTACCCGCTGCGCCGGCCGGACGACCCGGGCGGCTGGCCCCAGGGCTGGCGCCGGGTGGCACTCACCGCCGCTGGCATCGTGCTCGGTTTCGCCGTCGGCTCCACGCTGGGCGACATGCTGTTCAACGACGGCAACGCGACCCTGATGCGCATCGACCGCGAGTCGCGCATCGGGTGGCTGATCACCGTCGCGGCAGGCATCGCCGGCAGCTACTTCTTCTACTCGCGCGGCCACCGCGCCGCGCTGGCCGCACGGGTCAATGCCGCCGAGCGCGACGCCTCCGAGGCGCGCCTGAAGCTGCTGGAATCGCAGCTCGAGCCGCACATGCTGTTCAACACCCTGGCCAACCTGCGCGTGCTGATCGGTCTCGATCCGGCGCGCGCGGTGGCCATGCTCGACCGGCTCGACAACTACCTGCGGGCAACGCTCGCCGGTGCCCGCGTGCTGTTGCATCCGCTGGACGCCGAGTTCGAGCGGCTGGGCGACTACCTGGCACTGATGGAAGTGCGCATGGGCGAGCGGCTGCGCTACACGCTCGAGTTGCCGCCCGAGGCGCGGCACCTGCAGATACCGCCGCTGCTGCTGCAGCCCCTGGTGGAGAACAGCATCCGGCACGGGCTGGAGCCCAAGATCGAGGGCGGCGAGATCCGGGTGCGCGCCACCATCGGACGCGCCGACGGATGCACGAAACCGGCCCTGTTGCTGGAGGTGCTCGACACCGGCATCGGCCTGCCTGCAGCAGACGCGCCGGCAGGCACGCCGGGCGCCATCCCGTGGGAAGCCGCAGGCAACGTGGCGAACGGTGGCTTCGGCCTGTCGCATGTGCAGGAGCGGCTGACCACCGTCTACGGGTCCGCCGCCCGCTTTACCCTGCGGCCGCGCCCCGAAGGCGGCACCGCGGCGCAGATCCACATTCCCATGGAGAACGCATGACAACCGCACCGGCCATGCCAGGCATCGCCCCATGAACGCCACCGCCCTCATCGCCGAAGACGAACCCCTGCTGGCGCAGGCGCTGCGCATGGAACTTCAGGCCGCCTGGCCGGACCTGCAGGTGCTGGCCACCGTGGCCGATGGCCAGAGTGCCGTGCGCGAGGCGCTGGACCGGCTGCCGCAGGTGTTGTTCCTGGACATCCGCATGCCCGGGCTGGACGGGCTGGGCGCGGCCATGGAGCTGGCCGATCGCTGGCCGGTCGACGAGGCCCCGATGCCGCAGCTGGTGTTCGTCACCGCCTATGACGAGTACGCGGTGCGTGCGTTCGAGGCGCAGGCCATCGACTATGTCCGCAAGCCGGTCCAGGCCGAGCGGCTGCGCAAGACGGTCGCGCGGGTGCAGCAGGCGCTGGGCAGCCAGTCGGCCATTCATGCAGAAGCGGCGCGCGCGACTGGCGGCGAACAGGCCGCCCTGGAACACATGCTGACCCAATGGCGCCGCGTGATCGACGCCGCCGGCGCCACGGGCGGCGTCGCGCCGGGTGCTGCGGGTTCGGCGCCGCTGAAGTTCATCACCGCGAGCGACGCCGGCGGCCAGACGGTGCGCATGGTGCCGGTGGCGGACGTGCTGTATTTCGAAGCCGCCGACAAGTACGTCCGCGTGCTCACGGCCACGCAGGAGCACCTGATCCGCACGCCGCTCAAGCAGTTGCTGCCGCAGCTCGATCCGCAGGCGTTCTGGCAGGTTCACCGGGCCGTGGTCGTGCGCAGCGATGCCATCGAGGTGGTGCAGCGCGACGAATCGGGCCGTCTCTTCCTCCAGTTGCGGGGCCGGCCCGAAAAGCTCACTGTCAGCCGGCTCTACGCGCACCTGTTCAGGGCCATGTGACGCCCCAAGCAAAACGCCCCTCGCAAGGAGGGGCGTTGCGGAGCGGACCGGAGCCCGCGTTGCTCAGCGGTAGCCGCGGCCGTGATGGCCACCCCCGCCGTGGTAGTGGCCGCCGCCACCGTGGTAGTAACCACCGCCGCCACGGTAATACCCGCCGCCACGGATGTAGACCGGCGCCGGACGATAGTAGACGGGCGGCGCGCCGTAGTAGACCGGCGCCGGGCGCACCACCACCGGGGGCGGCGCATAGTAGACCGGTGCGGGCGGATAGTAGACGGGTGCCGGTGCGTAGTAGCCGGGCGCCCCGGCACCGACGACGACACCAGGCACGCCGATGCCCACGGACCAGGCCACGCCCGCCGATGCGGTGCCGGCAGCAGCCAGCGCGCCGGCCGCGATCAGCGAGGCGGCCGACCACTTCAAGAAGGAAGTAGAAAGTTTCATGGTGGTTTCTCCTGGAGGCCCGTAGACCCCATGTTTCCTATTGAACGCGCCATGTGTAAATCCCGTGCACGCTGCAACGTGAAGTTGGTGTGAAGAGGTAACAAGGGACGCGGCCTTCTAGAATCCGACAATGAATTCCGCTGCCGACAAAGAAACGGCCAAACCCAGCAATTTCCTGCGCCAGGTCATCGAAAGCGACCTTGACCGAGGCGCGTTCTCCAATCGTCAATGGGGCGGCTCGCCAGGCGACGCCGCGCATCACGCCCAAGGCATGCCCGACCCGGCCCGCGTGCGCCTGCGCTTCCCGCCCGAGCCCAATGGCTACCTGCACCTGGGCCACGCCAAGAGCATCTGGCTGAATTTCTCGCTGGCCGAGCAATACGGCGGCGTGTGCCACCTGCGCTTCGACGACACCAATCCCGAGAAGGAAGAGCAGGAATACGTCGACGCCATCCGCGAAGCCGTGCACTGGCTGGGCTATGGCACCTCGATCGCCGACGACCCGGCGCATCCGGGTGCGCTCAACTCGCACCAGTACTTCGCGAGCGACTACTTCGACTTCATGTACCGCGCGGCCGAATACCTCATCGGCGTCGGCCTGGCCTACGTCGACGAGCAGAGCGCCGACGAAATGCGGGCCAACCGCGGCGACTTCGGCACGCCCGGCGTGGAAAGCCGCTTCCGCAGCCGCACGCCGGCCGAGAACCTGGCGCGCTTTCGCGAGATGCGCGACGGCAAGCTCGCCGACGGCGCCGCCGTGCTGCGTGCCAGGATCGACATGGCCAGCCCCAACATCAACCTGCGCGATCCGGCCCTCTACCGCATCCGCCGGGCAACGCACCACAACACCGGCGACAAGTGGTGCATCTACCCGATGTACACCTTCGCGCATCCGATCGAGGACGCGCTCGAGCACATCACGCACAGCATCTGCACGCTGGAATTCGAGGACCAGCGGCCGTTCTACGACTGGCTTCTGGACCACCTGGCCGAAGGCGGCCTGATCGCCCGGCCGCAGCCGCGCCAGCACGAATTCGCGCGCCTGAATGTCACGCATGTGGTGACCAGCAAGCGCCGGCTGCGCCAGCTGGTGGAAGAAGGCCATGTCGACGGCTGGGACGACCCGCGCATGCCGACCCTGGCCGGCCTGCGCCGGCGCGGCTACACGCCAGATGCGCTCAAGCTGTTCTGCGAGCGATCGGGCGTCACCAAGGTGGGTGGCTGGATCGACTACGTCAGTCTCGAGGCCGCGCTGCGCGACACGCTCGACCCGGTCGCGCCGCGCGCGATGGTCGTGCTCGATCCGGTACGCCTGCACATCACCAACTGGGGCGAACTGATGGGCGGCGACGACGCGCTCGACGCCTGCAGCGCGCCGGTGCATCCGCACCATCCGGACATGGGCGTTCGCCGCTTCAAGCTGGGTCGCGAGATCTGGATCGAGCGGACCGACTACGAAGACACGCCGCCCAAGGGCTTCTTCCGCCTGTTCCCGGGCAACAAGGTCCGGCTCAAGTACGGCCACGTGATCGAGTGCACCGGCGCCTTGCGCGACGCCAACGGCCACCTGGTGGAAGTGCAGGCGAAGCTGGTGCCGGACACCAAGAGCGGCACACCCGGGGCGGACGCCATCAAGGTCAAGGGCAACATCACCTGGGTGGCCCTGGCCGATGCCGTGCCGGCCGAGGTCCGCCTGTACGAGCGCCTGTTCGCCGCGCCCCATCCGGGCGGCGGCGAACTGAAGGACGAGCTCAACCCGAACAGCCTGGCGCGCTGCGCCGGCTACGCGGAGCCTGCGCTGGCGAAGGCCGGATCGGGCGTGGCCTTCCAGTTCGAGCGCCACGGCTATTTCGTGCTCGACACTCATGCCGGCCGGGACGGCCAACCGCTGGTGTTCAATCGCGCCGCCACGCTGCGCGACAGCTGGGGCAAATAGCGCCGCGCCTGCCCGCGGGGCGCGATGGCGGCGCTGGCGCAGTCCGACATCCAGGACCGCGCCGCGCCGCTATCCTCGGCGCATGAGCCAACAGATTCCCTTGCATTGCCGCGTGCAGCCCGACCGGGCAGCCGGCCGGCTGCACTCCCGGCGCGAATGGCTGGCGATGGCGCTGGCCGCATCCGCCGGCAGCGCCTGGCCGGCGCTTGCGGCGGCCGCCTCCTCTGCCGAAAAGCGCGAACCCGAGTTGTGGCCGCAGCCGCTGGCCGTGCCCGGCGGCGTCGCAAGGGTCGCGCTGGGTCCGGCGCCCGAACGGCCGCGGGCCCGCACGGCGCAGGACGTGCCCCTGCTCGTGGTCGGCGACATGATCGCCTGGACGGCGCTGGTCGGCATCCCCCTGTCGGCGCAGACCGGCGCATCGCACATCGAGGTGCAGGGCAGCGCGGCCGAGCCGGCGCGGCGCCTGGCCTTTCGCATCGCCCCCAAGAAATACCGCGAACAGCAGCTCAAGGTGCCGCCGCGCACGGTCGACCTGTCGGCCGAGGACATGGCCCGCTACGAGCGCGAGCGCGATCACCAGAAAGAGGTGATGGCCACCTGGACGCCGCCGCCCGCCGGGCCGTTGCAGCTGGCGGTGCCGGTGCCGGGGCGGCGTTCGAGTTCGTTCGGCCTGCGGCGCGTGTTCAACGGGCAGCCGCGCAATCCGCACAGCGGCATGGACATCGCCGCGGCCACCGGCACGCCGGTGCATGCGCCGCTGGACGGCCAGGTGATCGATACCGGCGACTACTTCTTCAATGGAAACACCGTCTGGATGGACCACGGCGGCGGCCTGCTGACCATGTACTGCCACCTCAGCCGCATCGACGTGCGCACCGGCGACCGCCTGGCCACCGGCCAGGTGCTCGGCCAGGTGGGCGCCACCGGCCGCGTGACCGGGCCGCATCTTCATTGGGGCGTGATGCTCAACCGGACCATGGTCGATCCCGCGCTGTTCATCGAGACCTGACGCGGTCGTCGCTTGCGGCGCCGCGCCGTTGCTTCAGGCCCGCCCCGGCGCCCAGCGCAGCCCCAGCGCCACCGCGGCCGACACCGAGGCGAGCACCACCACGCCGGCCCAGCCCGCCACCGACAGCATGAGGCTGCCCAGTCCGGCGCCGAGTGCCATGCCGGTGAACATGCCGACGAACAGCACCGCGTTCAACCGGCTGCGGGCGGCCGGCTCGATGCCGTACACGATGGTCTGGTGTGCCACCAGCATGGACTGGAAGCCCAGGTCGAAGACGATGGCCGCCACCACCACCAGGGCGAGCTGCCCCGCCAACGGCAGCAGCGGCATCGCCAGCATCGCCGCGAACGACACCAGCGCCATCGCCGCGCCGATGCGCGTCACGCGCTCGGGCCCGCGCCGATCGGCCGCCCTCCCCGCCAGCGGCGCGGCCAGCGCGCCAGCGGCGCCGGCCAGGCCGAACGCGCCGGCGACGGCACTGCCGAGGTGGAATGGCGCGCCGTGCAGCATGACCGCCAGCGTGGACCAGAACGCGCTGAAGCCGATCGCCAGCGCGCCCTGCGCCAGCGCCGCGCGCCGCAATGCGGGGTGGCGGCGCCACAGCTCGCCCAGCGAGCCCAGCAAGGCACCGTAGGACAGCCGCGTGGTCGGCGCGAACGCCGGCAACCCGCGCCACAAGGCGCACCCGAGCAGCCCGACGGCAATGGCTGCGCCAAGGAACATGCTGCGCCAGCCGAACAGCTCGGCAACCACGCCGCTGACGACGCGCGAGAGCAGCACGCCGAGCAGCAGGCCGGTCATCACCGTGCCGACGATGCGGCCGCGGTGCGCCTCGGGTGCCAGCGTGGCGGCGGCCGGCACGATATCCTGCGCCACCGTGCCCGCCAGGCCGATCGACAGGCTGGCAGCCAGCAGCACGCCGATGTGCGGCGCCGCGGCGGCCGACAGCAGGGCCAGGATGAGCAGGGCCACCTTGCAGAGGATGATGCGCCGGCGATCGAAACGGTCGCCCAGGGGCGCGAGCAGCAGCAGCCCGAGCGCGTAGCCCAGCTGCGTCAGCGTGGGCACCCAGCCGATCTGCTGCGCGGTGGCATGCAGATTCGCGCCGAGCACGCCCAGCATCGGCTGCGCGTAGTAGAGGGAGGCGACCGATACGCCCGCGGCGCCGGCCAGCAGAAGGACCAGCCCGCTGGACAGAGCGCGCGGCGCCCGATCATTCGCACATTGAATGGAACCAAGGGTTTCCCCGGTGGAAATGGAAGTCATGGCGGCGAGTGTCTACTCGCTGACGCTCCAACGGTAGTAGCGCTTTTCGAACAATGGCTATACGCTTGGCGTATGCAAACGTCACTGACGCAGCGGCTGGACCTGCTGCAGACCTTCGTGCGCATCGTCGAGGCCGGCAGTCTCTCGGCCGCCGCGGCGCAGTTGCACACCACGCAGCCGACCGTCAGCCGGCGGCTGCAGGCGCTCGAGCGCTCGCTCGGGCTGCGCCTGCTGCAGCGCTCGACCCATGCGATGAAGCTCACCGAGGACGGTCAGCGCTGCTACGAGCACGGACGCGACCTGCTGGCCCGCTGGGAGCGCTTCGGCGAGGACCTGCGCGGTCCGGCCGACGAGCCGGAAGGGCATCTGCGTATCCAGGCCCCGCATGCCTTCGGCCAGGACCTGCTGATGGCGCCGGTGGTCGAGTTCCTGCGCCGCCACCCACGGGTCACCATCGAATGGCTGCTCAACGACCGCACGCCCAACTTCATCGCCGAGGACGTCGACTGCGCGATCCAGGTCGGCGACGTGCCGGACCCGTTGCTGGTGGCGATCCGGCTGTGGGCGGTGCCGCGCATCGTCGTGGCCGCGCCGTCCCTGATCCAGGGGCGGGCGCTTCCGCGCCACCCGTCCGAGCTGGCCGACCTGCCGTGGCTGGCGCTGCACACCTTCTACCGGCATGAACTGATGCTCAGTCCGGTGGCGGGCGGAGAGGCTTTCCGCCTGCCGATCCGTCCGCGCATGAGCACGGACAGCCTGTTCGCCATGCGCACCGCGGCCCTGATGGGGCTGGGTGCCTGCGCCGCCTCGGCGTGGACGTTGACGGAAGACGTGGCCCAGGGCCGCCTGCTGCACCTGGCCCCGCAGTGGCAGACCGCACCGCTGCCGGTGCACCTGATCTACCCGCCCGCGCGCTTCCTGCCGCTGCGGCTGCGGCGCTTCATCGATGCCATGCGGCATGCGCTGCCGGCGGCCATGGCAGGCCACGAAGGCGCCAGCACCGTTGAAGCTACGCGAGGGGCCGGGTGAGGTAGACCGCCTCGCGTCCGACGATCGGCTCGCGCGTGGGCATGAAGACGGTGCACCGGTCGCACGGCGCTTCGATGCGTGTCTGGCCATCGGTGGCGATCAGTTCGCCCGCGTCGAAGGTCTCGAAGCCCACCAGCGGGCGCACGAAGCGGAACTGCGGCGTGGTCACCATGCAGGTGCGCAGCAACTCGAAGCGGCGCGGCGCCGCCGGCAGCGCCGAAGGCGCGTGCTCGATCAGCCCGAAATGCGACAGCAGCCGCAGCGTCACCTCGGTCGCCACGAGCGCCGAGGAGCGCCGGAAGTGCTGTCCGCATTCGGCCACCAGCGCGGCGCCAGGCGCCAATTCGCCGGCATGCGCGCCGTGCTGGATCAGGGGCGTGCCCGAGCCCAGCCCGCTCGGCATGACCAGGTGCACCGCCGGCAGGCCGACGGCCAGCGCCACGCGCGCATTGCGCTCGAACCCGGGATAGACCCAGAAAGGCTCGTTGTCCTGGCTGGTGGAATGGATGTCGAGGATGTGGTCGGCCGCCGCCACGACAGGACGCAACTCCCGCGCCCGCCGCAGTTCCGGGCTGTGCTCGCTGCCACCGAGCAGCTCGTCCGACCAGATGCGGTTGAGGTTGTGCTCGATCTGGCGGTTGGCGAAGGGCCTGGACGGATCGAAGGCGTTGTAGGCCTCCACATGCGCGAAGCTGATGGTGAGCGTGCCGATCAGGGGCCGCACGCCGTTGTCCAGCAGGTGCGTGGCCGCCACCATGCCGCAGATCTCGTTGCCGTGGGTCAGCGCATTGATGAGCACGTGCGGACCCGGCCTCCCCGATTCGAACCGATGAACGTAGGGGATGCCGATGTTGCCCTGCGCGTACGCGGACAGATCGCGCGGCAGGACTTCCAGGACCGGAACGGATTCGGACATGTTCGACGCCAAAGTGCGAATGGTGCCAGCGAGGCTACCAGAGTCGCTGCCGTCGCGCTGGACCGATGCTATGTTTTCGATAGCACAAGGCGCGGCGTGGCTGCGGCCTGCGCGCGGTGAGGGTCGATCTATTGCTTGTGGATTCGTTCCAGGAACACATACACTGCAGAAACGTAAACCTCGGTTACACCAGCCCTGCCATGAAGGACTTCGAGCCGGACCGTCGTGCACCCCGAAGCGCCAGCCCGGCCGGCTGGATCGTCGCCCTGCTGGGCCTGCTCGTGCTCGTGGCCAGCTACCGGCTGGGTCCGGACAGCGAGTTCGGGGCAGCCTCCTCGGGCCTGCGCGTGGTGGCATGGCTGGGCATTGCGCTGGGACTGCTGCTGGTCGTGTTCATGCAGCGGCGCCGGTCGCACGGGGTGGGCCCGCGCATCGAACCTTCTCACGACGTGGACGACGACGCCCAGGCGGGCATGACACGCCCGTCGGTGCTGGCGGCGCTCGGCGTGGCGCGGGCGCCGTCGGTGCCCGAGCCCTCGTTCGTCGACACCATCGCGGTCATGCCGCCGGAAGCACAGGACGCCGAAGATGACATGGGCGACGCCGAAGGAGCGCCTGCCGAACGGGCACCGGTGCGTCTGAGCCCGCTGCTGCTGCAGCATCTCGACTGGCAGCATTTCACCGCCTTGTGCCGCAGCTTCTTCGCCCAGGCCGGCTTTGCCACCAGTGTGGCCGGCGGCGCGGACGAACAGCATGGCGCCGACGTGTGGGTGCAGTCGCGCCACATGCCCGAGCCGCGGCTGGTCCGCTGCCGCCAGTGGCAGGACGCGCCGGTGGACGCGCGCGAGATGCGCGAGTTCCTGCGCGCCATGAGTGCGCAGGGCCTGCAGCACGGCACCTACGTCTGCGGCGCCACCTTTACCGCCGAGGCCGCCGACTTCGCCAAGGCGAACGGCATCCAGGTGCAGGACGGCGCCGCGCTGCTGCGGCTGATCTCGCACCGCACGGCCGAACAGCAGCGCCAGTTGCTGGCCGTCGCGCTGGGTCAGGAGCCGGCGGCACCGACGACTGCTGCCGGCTGACCCGGCCGCGCGGTCGGCGCGGCGCCGATGGCCTGGGGCGCTGCCGGCGCCACGCCGAGCGCCTTGCTCACCGCCACCAGGTCGAGCGACAGCCGGCCGGTGCTGTCGGTCCGCGCCCGCTGCGCCTGCAGCAACGTGCGCTGCGCATCCAGCGCCGGCAGCAGATCGGTCAGGCCGTGCGCATAGCGCGTCCGCGCCAGCTCCCAGGCGTCGCGGCTGGCACCTTCCATGTCGCCCAGGCGCAGGTTGCGCTGGCGTTCGGCGGCGTAGGCGTTGAGCGTGTCGTCGATCTCGTGCCAGGCTTTGAGCACGGTCTGCTGCCAGGCAACCGCCGCTTCCTGCTGCTGCAGCTCCCGCAGCGCCACCGTGGCGCGGCGCCGGCCGCCGTCGAACAGGGGCAACTGCAGGCTCGGGCCGATCGACCAGCGGCGGCTGCCCCAGTCGGTGAACGTGTCCGCATCCACCGATTCGAAGCCGAACTGCGCGCCGATGGTGATGCGCGGATAGAGGTCGGCCTGCGCCACGCCGATGCGCGCGGTCGCGGCATGCAGCCTGGCCTGTGCCTGCTGGATGTCCGGGCGGCGAAGGGCCACCTCGGAAGGCAGGCCCAGCGAAAGATCGGGCGCGTTCGCCGCAGGGTGCGCCGGCGGCGCCGCCAGCAACGAGGCGAGCGCGCCCGGCCGCTCGCCGACCAGCAGCGTGAGCTGGTTGACGGCCTGCGCCTCCTGCGCGAGCAACGGCGGCAGGCGCGCCCGCGCATCGGCCACCTGGGCGTCCTGCATGCGCAGGTCGGTGTCGGTGCCGCGTCCGCGCGTCGTGCTGGCGGCCACGAGTTCGCGCAGTTCCTCGCCCAGTGCGACTTCCTCGCGCGCCAGCGCGATCTGCTGCTGCGTGCTGCGCACCTCGAAGTAGCGCCGCGCCACTTCGGCCTGGACGCTCAGGCGCACCTGCGCCAGCAATGCCTGCGCGGCGCCGTCGTCGGCGTCGGCGGCCTCCACCGCGCGCCGCACGCGGCCCCACAGGTCCAGCTCCCACGACGCATCGAAGCCGGCCTGGTAGAGATAGTGCGGCTCGGCAATGATGGGAACGATCTCGTCGATGGCGCCGGGATTGATGGCGCCGATGACGCGGCTGAAGTCGCCGTTTTCGCTGGCGCGCACGCGGCTCTCGCCGGCGGACAGGCCCAGTTGCGGCATGCCGCCCGCACGGGTGGCATCGCCCATGGCGCGGCTCTGGGCAAAACGCAGCGTCGCGGTGCGCAGGTCTGCATTGGCCTGCAGGGCGCGGGCCTGCAGTTGCGCGAGCACCGGGTCCGCGAACAATGCCCAGCCTGCCGGCGCCAGCGGCGCGGCCTGCCGCGGGGACGTCGCCAGCAGTTCGTCGGAGCCGCCGTGCCAGCTGGCGAAGTCCGGCGGCGCGGTGACCGACTGCGCCTGGAAGTCGGGGCCGGCCGCGCAGCCGGCCAGCACTGCGGCGCCACACAGTGCGAAGGCGCGGGCCAGGGCGGACGGCAAGGGCGTGTATGGGTGGGGCATGGCAGTCGGCTCCCGGCAACTTGGTTTCAGCTCAGGCGATGGCGGAACAGCCACGCCGCCAGCGGAAAAGTAAGCGCGGCCATCACCGCCAACGGCACGAGGTCGGGCCAGACCACGGACAGGCCCACTCCCTCGAGGTAGACGCGCCGCACCAGGTCGATGGCAAAGCGCAGCGGGTTGGCCAGCGTGGCGGCCTGCAGCGCGTCGGGCATGTTGCCCACCGGCGTGGTCAGGCCGGACAGCAGCATCAGCGGCATCATCAGCACGAAGGTGGTGAGCATGGCCTGCTGCATGTTGGCCGCCACGGCGGAGATCGACAGGCCGATGCCCACGCTGGCCACCGTGAAGCACAGCAGGCCCGTGTAGAGCGTGACGATGGAGCCGGCCAGCGGGATGCCGAACCACAGCGTGCACACGCCCAGCACCAGCGTCGACTGCACCAGCCCGACCAGCACCGGCGGCACCGCCTTGCCGATCATGATGGCGGTGGGAGACAGCGGCGTCACGAGCAGTTGGTCGAAGGTGCCCTGCTCGCGCTCGCGCGCCACCGACAACGCGGTCAGCAGCAGCGTCTGGAGCATGCTCAGCGCCGCGATCAAGGCCGGCATGAAGTTCCAGCGCGTCTCGAGGTTCGGATTGAACCAGGCACGCGACTCGATGCGCACCGGTGGCGACAGGCCGCCATGGCGCGCACGCCATTCCTGGTTGAAGCGGCCGACCGCCTGGGTCACGTAGCCGACGGCCGCAGCGGCCGTTGTCGAGTTGCGCGCATCGGCGATCAGTTGCACCGGCGCCTCGCGGCCGGCGGCCAGGCGCTGCTCGAAGTCCGGGCCGATATGCAGCGCAAGCAGCACCTGCTGATTGTCGACCGGTGCGGCAACCTGGCTGGGCGAGGTCAGGGTCATGGCGCGGCGGAACACGCCGCCGCCTTCGAGCTTCGCGACCAGTTCGGTGGCGGCGGCGCCATGGCTCTGGTCGAGCAGCGCATAGTCGACCCGCGTGAGGTCGTAGGTGGCCGCGTAGCCGAAGATCAGGCTCTGCATGATGGCCGGCGCCACCAGCACGACCCGGCTGGCCGGGTCCTTGAGGATGACGAGCAGCTCCTTGCGGCACAGGTTCAGCACCCGCAGGACGAAGTCGATGAAGCCGGCCATGTCGTCAGTCCAGCCGCTTGCGCGTGACCGCCAGCGCCACGGCCATCAGTCCCACGGCATAGGCGGCGAGGATGAGGCAGTCGCGAATCACCATCGGCCAGATGTTCCCGGCCAGGAAGAGCGAACGGATCAGCTCCATGAAGTAGGTCGCCGGCAGCAGGTGGCCGATGTAGTACACCACCGTGGGCACGTTGCGCAGGTCGAACAGGAAGCCCGACAGCATCAGCGACGGCAGGAAGCTCGCCATCAGCGCGACCTGGCTGGCCAGGAACTGGCTGCGCGTGACGGACGAGATCAACAGCCCGATCCCCACCGCCACGATCAGGTAGAGCATGGAGGCGAACACCAGCACCGCCAGCGAGCCGACCATGGGCACCTCGAACAGGTAGCGCGCGGCCAGCAGGCACAGCGCCAGCCCGATCATGCCGATGACGAAGTAGGGAATGATCTTGGCCAGCAGGATCTCGATCGGCCGCACCGGCGTGACGAACAGCGCCTCGAGCGTGCCCCGCTCCCACTCGCGCGCCATCACCAGTGCGGTGAGGAACGCGCCGACGAGCGTCATGACCAGCACCACCAGGCCCGGCACCAGGTACCAGGTGCTGCTGTTGGCGGCGTTGAACCACATCCGCGGCTCGAGCGTCACGCTGCCGATCCCGTCGGGCGACGGCGCGTCGCGGTGGCGTCCGGCGCGGTCGGCGTCGCGCACGGCCCCGGCGCCGATGGCGGCGCCCGCATAGCCGAGGATGGTCGTGGCCTTGTTCGCGTCGGCCCCGTTGACGACGATCTGGATGCGCGCATCGCCCCTGGCCAGGCGGCTGGAGAAGTCGGCCGGCACGCGCACGATGCCGTCCACGCGGTGCGCCTCCATCAGCGCCTCCGCCTCCTGCATGGAGGCCATCGGCACCGCCGAGATGTAGGGCGTCAGCGAAAGGCCCGCTACGGCCTGGAACGCGCCGGGCGAGCTGTCTTCCATGACCACCGCCAGCGGCGCATTGCGCACGTCCAGCGACAGGCCATAGCCGAACAGGAGGATCAGCAGCATCGGCAGCAGCACGCCGATGGCCAGGCTGCTGGGATCGCGCAACACCTGGCGCGTCTCCTTGCGCGTGAGTGCCGCGACGCGCGACATCGCACCGCGCAGCCCGGCGCCGGGCCGCGGCGCGGATGCCGCCGTCGCGGGCCGTTCGGCCTTCATGCGTGCGCCTCCTCGCCGGCCGGCGCCGGCGCCTTGCCAGCACTGCGCGCACGGGTGACGATGCCGATGAAGGCCTCCTCCATGCTCGCGTGCCCGCCGGCCTGCACGTGCGCGGCGCGGCGCACTTCCTGCGGCGTGCCGATGGCCAGCAGCCGGCCCGCGTCCTGGATCAGGATGCGGTCGCAGTACTCGGCCTCTTCCATGAAATGCGTGGTGATCACCACCGTGACGCCGGCTTGCGCCAGTGCCGTGATGCGGCGCCAGAACTCTCGCCGTGCCAGGGCGTCGGCCCCGCTCGTGGGCTCGTCCAGGAACAGGATCTCGGGCTCGTGCAGCAGGCCGGCCGCCATCGCCAGCCGCTGCTTGTAGCCGCCGGGCAGCTGCCCGCTGGGGGCGTGCTGCTGGCCGGCCAGGTCGAAGTCCTCGAGCACGGCACCCACCCGCGTGCGCAGGCGCTCGCCGCGAAGGCCGTAGGCGCCGCCGAAGAACTCGAGGTTCTCCAGCACCGTGAGGTTGCCGTAGAGCGCGAACTTCTGCGAGACATAGCCGATGCGGCTGCGTGCCTGGGCCCGCGCGTGGCGCAGGTTGACGCCTGCGACCTCGAGAAAGCCGCTGCTGGCCGGCAACAGGCCGCACAGCATGCGAAAGGTGGTGGTCTTGCCCGCGCCGTTGGGGCCGAGCAGGCCGAATATCTCGCCGCGGCGCACCGTGAAGCTGGTGCTCGCCACTGCCGTGAAGTCACCGAACTTGCGCACCAGGTCGCGCACTTCGATCACGACGTCGTTGCCTTCGTCCGCGGCGCCGCCTGGCCCACCAAGGCCCGCGGCGCGGGCAGCCGGTGGCGCCGGCAAGGCTGGCGGCGCAGCTGGGGTGCCGGTCTGCGCATGCATGCCGCCGCGCTGGTCGGCCGCCTCCGCCCGGTGCGCCCGCAGCAGCACCATGAACCCGTCCTCGAGCCGGGCCGGCACGGCCTGCGCGTGCGTGCCCTGCAGCAGGTCGCCGATCGCGCCCGCGTCGGCCTCGGGCCTGCGGATGAAATGCACGTCGCCCCCTTGCGGCACCGCGTCGACGATCAGCCGCTGCGCGTCCAGCAGCCGCGCCTGCAGCACACGCGCCGGCGTGCCCTCTGGCACGCGCGCCACGAAGGTCATGCCTTCGGCCTTGTCGCGCAGTGCTTCGGGCGTGCCCGCGGCGATGATGTGCGCCTCGTGCATGACGAAGACCTGCGCGCAGCGCTCGGCCTCGTCCAGGTACGAGGTGCTGACGATCACGCTCATCCGCTCGTCGGCCAGCAGTTGCTGCACGATTTCCCACAGCTCCCGGCGCGACAGCGGGTCGACGCCGACGGTGGGCTCGTCCAGCAGCAGCAGGTCGGGCGAGCGCACCAGCGTGCAGGCCAGCCCGAGCTTCTGCTTCATGCCGCCCGAGAGCTTGCCGGCCGGCCGCGTGGTGAAGCGCGCAAGGTCGGTCATCTCCAACAGGCGTGCAAAGCGCGTGCGGCGCACGTCGCGCGGCACACCGTGCAGGTCGGCGTAGAGGTCGAGGTTTTCCTGCACGCTGAGGTCTTCGTACAGGCCGAAGCGCTGCGGCATGTAGCTGATGCGGTCCTGCACCGCCTGCGGGTCCTGCGCGACGTCGATACCCAGCACGTGCAGATGCCCCGCATCGGCACGCAGCAGCCCGGCGGCCAGGCGCAGCAGCGTAGTCTTGCCCGCGCCATCGGGCCCGACCAGCGCCGTCAGACTGCCGGCGGGCACTTCCATCGAGACGCCGTCGAGCGCAACTGCCGGCGGCTGCCCGCGGGCGACGAAGCGCTTGCGCAACTCGTGCGCCACCAGCACCGGGCCGGCAGGCGGCGAGCTCACCGGCGCGGCTCCGCCGCAGCGTCCAGCGGCAGGTGCACCGTGGCCGGCATGCCCAGCCGCAGGCGGTTGTCCGGGTCCTGCGCCAGCACGCGCACTTCGTAGACGAGGCTGGTGCGCAGCTCCTCGGTCTGCACCGACTTGGGTGTGAACTCGGCTTCGGACGAGATATAGCCGATGCGACCGTCCAGCGGGTGGCCGGGGTCGCTGTCGATGCGGATGCGTGCGGCCATGCCCGGCCGTATGCGGCCCAGGTCGGGCTCGGCCACGTAGGCGCGCACCCATTTCGGGTCGACGATGGCGAGCGTATAGACCGGCCGCTGCGGCGAGGCCATGTCGCCAGGCTCCATCAGGCGCGAGCGCACCACGGCGGCGACCGGCGCCTTGAGCGTCGATTCGTCGATCTGATGCTGCAGCAGCGCCAGCGCGGCGCGCGTGGCCTCCAGCTGCGCACCGGCCTGGCCGACGTCTTCCTTGCGCGCGCCGGTCACGACCAGGCGCTGCGCCTGCTGGGCTTGCGCCAGCTGCGCCTGGGCCACCTTGCGCCGTGCCTGCGCGGCTTCGAGGTCCTGCTGGCTGACCGCGCGCGCGGTGGTGCTGCGCCGGATGTCCTGCAGCCGCTCGAGTTGCTGGCGCGCCAGTTCGGCATCGGCACGCGCGGCCTCCACCTTGGCGCGGGCCTGTGCCACTTCTTCCGGACGGCTGCCGTTGTTGAGCCGGTCCAGGGCCTGCTGCTGGACTTCGATTTGCGCACGCGCCTGATCGGCGCGCAACTGCAGGGTACGCGTGTCCAGCTGGCCCAGCACCTGGCCGGCCTGGACGCGATCGCCCTCCTGCACCGCCAGTTGCGCAATGCGCTCGCTGCCGTTGAATGCGAGCGACACCTGCCGCAGGTCGACGTTGCCGTACAGGACGATCTCCTGGCGCTCGGCCGGGGCGCGGTGGAACCACCAATACGCCAGGCCGGCGGCGACGAGCAGGAGGACGACGACGCCGATGGCGGGCTTCTTGTTCATGGCGAAGAGGACCGGTTGTAGGGCGTCTTGTAGGCACGTCGCCCGGACGCTAGACTGCATGATAGTGAATTTGAATTCAAATTCAAGACGAACCTAGCCCCGCCGACCTGCCCACCAGATGCGCCGCCCCGCCGCCACTTCGCCAAAGCGAGCTTCGCCGAGCCGCCCGCTGACCGAGCCGCCCCTGGCCGCGCCGCGCCGCGGCGAAGCCACCCGCCGGCACCTTCTGGAGACGGCCGGGCGGGTGTTCGGCGAATTGGGTTTCGCCGGCGGGACCACCAAGGAGATCGCGCGCCGCGCCGGCACGCCGATGGCATCGGTCAACTACCACTTCGGCAGCCGCGAGGCCCTGTACGAAGCCGTGCTCATCGAGGCCCACGGCCAGCTGCTGGCCCTGGACGAGTTGCGCGACATTGCTTCGAGCGGCCAGGCACCGATGGAGCGCCTGCGCCGGCTGCTCGTGCACCTGGCGAGCATGGCGGCCTCGCCCTCGCCGCCGTGGGGGTTTCGCGTCCTGGCGCGCGAGACGATGTCGCCGTCGGCCGTGCTCCCCGCTTTGATCGACAAGGCAGCCCGGCCCAAGGTCGCCCTCGTGCGTCCAATGATGGCCCAGGTGCTGGGAATGGACGCCGAAGACCCGGCCGTGCAGCGAGCCATGGTTCTGTCGGTCCTGCCGGCCATCGTGCTGATGATCGCGCCGCGCCAGGCCTTGCGCGACCTATTGCCAGGCGTGCTGCAGGACCCGCAGGGTCTGCAGGACGATCTGGTGCGCTACGTGCAGGGCGGCCTGGCGGCCGTTGCGCGCGCGCGACGCCCGGCGCCGGCGGCAAAAGGGCGACCGGCAGGCAAGGCGCGTTCGCCGGGCAAGCGCGGCTGAACGCGCACCCCGTCAGTCGGGGTCGCCGGCGTCCGTCGCGCGCATGCCGCTGCGGCGCGCCTTGCGTTCGGCCTGCTGCGCGTCCAGAAGCGCCTTGCGCTCGGCTTCCCGCGCAAGCGCCTCGGCCAGCCATTGCGCGTATTCCTCGGGCGTCTCCAGGCTGATGCGGCCGATGCTGCCGGCGCGCAGTTCGGTCAGGACGATCTCGGCGGCCTTCTGCGTGTTCAGGCGACCGCCGGGCAGCAGCGCGCCGCGGCGCCGGCCGATGGCCTCCAGCACCTCTTCGTCGCTCAGGTCGGCGATGGGCATGGGCAGGCTGAATCGCGCCTCGAGTTCGGCGGCGTAGTGCCCGCGCAGATAGGCCAGCAACTCGAGCACGACCTCTTCCTCGTCGTAGGCATTGCGCCCGACCGCGCCACTGGCGGCCAGGTTGTAGCCGCTCTGGTCGACGATGATGCGCGGCCACAGCATGCCCGGCGTATCCCACAGGTAGAAGTCGTCCGCCAGGACGATGCGCTGCTCCTCGCGGGTGACGCCGGCCTCGTCGGCGGCCTTGGCCTGGCGCTTGCCCTTGAGCGTATTGATCAGCGTCGACTTGCCGACGTTGGGCACGCCGCAGATCATCACGCGCATCGGCTTGGCCATGCCGACGCGGTGCGGAGCCAGCGCGAGGCAGGCGCGCACGATCTGCTGCGCCGGCGCGCGTTCGCTCGCGTCGAGCGCGATGGCGCGCGTGTCGGACTGCGCGTTGTAATGCGCCAGCCAGCGCTCGGTCACGGCCGGATCGGCCAGGTCCTGCTTGTTGAGCACCTTCAGACGCCGCTTGTTGCCGCTGAGCGCCTGCAGCATCGGGTTGGCGCTGGAGCCGGGCAGCCGCGCGTCGAGCAGTTCGATCACCACGTCGATCAGCTTGAGCCGTTCGGCGATCGCCTTCTTGGTCACGTGCATGTGACCGGGGAACCATTGGATCGGCATGCTGGGGCTCGTCAGATGGACTGGGCGGCCTTGGCGCCCTGGTAGGCGCTGTACAGGCGCTGGAATATCGGACCGGGCCGGCCCTCGCCGATCGGCTGGCCGTCGAGCAGCGTCACGGCAAGTACTTCCTTGCTGGCCGAACTGAGCATCAGCTCGTCGGCGCCATGCACCTGCGCCGCGCTGATCGGCTGCAGCGCGAAGGGAATGCCCTCCTGCGCGCACAACTCGCGGATCAGCTCGTAGCGGATGCCTTCGAGCACGTGCCCTCCCTTGGGCACGCCGAACACCGCGCCGCTCTGGACGATCCAGACGTTCGAGGCCGACGCCTCGGTCAGCAGCCCGTCGCGGAACAGGATGGTCTCGGTGGCACCGACGTCGGCCGACACCTGGCGCGCCAGCACGTTCCCCAGCAGAGAGATGCTCTTGATGTCGCCGCGTTCCCAGCGGAAGTCGTCGGCGGTCACGCAGGCCACGCCCTCGCGCACGGCATGCGTTGCCGGCCGGTGCATCGGCGAAGCCATCATGAACACCGTCGGCGCGATGTCCGGCGGCATCGCGTGATTGCGCAGCGCGACGCCGCGCGTGACCTGCAGGTAGACCGTCTGGTCTTCGGCCGGATGCGCGTCGATCAGCACGCGGCAACGCTCGAGCCATTCGTCCCGGCTGTGCGGATTGGCCATGCGCACCTTGCCCAGGCTGCGGTCCAGGCGCTCGATGTGCTGGTCGAAGCGGAACAGCCTTCGGCCATAGACCGGCACCACGTCGTAGACGCCGTCACCGAACAGGAACCCGCGGTCGAGCACGGACACCTTGGCCTGGTTCAGCGGCAGGTAGGCGCCATCGAGATAGCACAAGGTGTCGGGCAGGTGGGACATTCGCGTGGGGCGGCTGTGGTCCGGTCGATGTGATGCGCGCGCTCAGCCGCGAGCGGCCATGCCCTTGGCGGCCTCGTTGCCGCCTTGCGCGGCGCCGCTTTGCGGCACCTGCTCGCCGGCACGGTCGGTCACCTCGGCCAGCCGCTGCGCCAGTGCCTCCGGCGCATGCGCGCCGATGCCGATGAATGCGCCTTCGGTGAGGGTGATGTGCGCCGCCTCGAAGGTGCCGGCGCCGGCGCACAGGATGGTGCGGTTCGGTGCGTCCTGGCCGGCCAGCACGAGCATGGCCGGCACCACCGCCTCTGGCCGGAAGGCCTCGAGCATTTCCTTGGGGAACAGGTCTTCCGTCATCCGGGTGGCCGCGGTCGGCGCCAGGCAGTTGACGCGGATGTCGTTCCTGGCGCCTTCCAGGCTCAGCGTCTGCATCAGCCCGACCAGCGCCAGCTTGGCGGCGCCATAGTTGCTCTGGCCGAAATTGCCGTACAGGCCCGAGGACGACGTGGTCATGACGATGCGGCCGTACTTCTGCTCGTTCATCAGGGCCCAGACCGCCTTTGTGCAGTGCACGGCGCCCATCAGGTGGACGTCGAGCACGGTGCGGAAGTCCTCCAGATCCATCTTGGCGAAGCTCTTGTCGCGCAGGATGCCCGCGTTGTTCACCAGGATGTCTACCCGGCCGAATGCCTCGACCGCCTGCGCCACCATCGCCTGCACTGCGGCGAAATCCGTCACCGACGCGCCATTGGCGATCGCCTCGCCGCCGGCGGCCTTGATCTCGTCGACCACCGCCTGCGCCGCCACGGGCGAACCGCCGGTGCCGTTGACCGTGCCACCCAGGTCGTTGACCACCACCTTCGCCCCACGGGCGGCCAACGCCAGCGCATGCTGGCGGCCCAGGCCGCCGCCGGCGCCGGTGACGATGGCCACGCGGCCCTTGAAATCGAGGATGGCGTCGGAACTGCTCATGAAAAAAATTCCTTGTCGATGAATGCGAAAGCGGCGTGCTCGGCAGCGTGGCCGCGGCCGGCGCCGGCGTCCGCCAGGGACGACGGCGGACTGCCAGTCCCGGACTTTAAAGCGCCGTGACCGCTCGCGGCCGGCGCAGTCCGAGCCGATCGGCCGAGACGTACTGCTGGCGGTAGATCTCGAACGGCATGGTGTCGTTGGCCTCGATCTGCGTCTGCTCGTCGATGGACGCCTGCGTCATGGCCTCGAAAGCCGCCTGCGCGTCCGCAGGCCACGGCAGGCCGAGCAGCAACTCGCGCGTGGCCTCGGAACGTGCGCGCACGAACGACACGAACGAATTCTGGTGTTCCTGCGCCATGGCCGCCAGTACCCGCGCCGAAGGCAGGCGATCGGGCGCCTGCAGCGACGCCTGTGCGTCGCGTACCGCGTCGGCATGGGCGCAGCCGCCATGGGCCGCATCGAGCGCCGCGGCAATGGGCAGGCACTGCTCCAGCAGTTGCGCGCCCCATTCTGTGAGCGCCACTTCGCGCCCGCCGCGCTGCAGCTTCACGCCGGGCTGGCGCCCGCGCTCGGCGGTGAGCTGCTGGTTGCGCGCCAGTTCGGCGATCTCGGCCGGCGTGTCCTGCGGGCTGTCGCTGAGCAGGCAATGCAGCAGGAAGACATCGAGGAAACGAATGGTCTGCGCCCGGATGCCGACCGGCTCGAAAGGATCGAGGTCCATCAGGCGCACCTCGATGTACTCGACGCCGCGCTCGCGCAACGCGTGCAGCGGTCGCTCGCCGGGACGGATCACCCGCTTGGGCCGGATGGTGCCGTAGAACTCGTTCTCGATCTGCAGCAGGCTGGTGGCGAGCTGGTTGTATTCGCCGCCCGGGCTGCTGATGCCGAACGCCTCGTAGGCCGGCCAGGGGCGGGTGAGTGCGTCTTCGAGCGAGGCGCCGTAGCCCTCCAGGCTGTTGTAGCTCACCGCCAGCGAGGCCTGCGCGTCGCTCTGGTAGCCCAGCCGTCCCATGCGCAGCGAGGTGCCGTGCGGCATGTACATGCTGCCCTCGCCCAGCGGCTGCAACTCGTGCTGGCGTCCGGCCACGAAGGTCGAGCACAGCGCCGGCGAGGCGCCGAACAGCACCAGCAGCAGGAAGGCATGGCGGCGGAAGTTGCGGATCAGGCCGAAGTACTGCGCATTGTCCAGCCCGGGCAGCGACCAGTTGTAATGGATGCCGGAGATGGTCTGCATGCGCCGGCCGTAGCGATGCGCCAGGCCCATGCGGTAGACGCTCTTGGCACGGCCCACGTTGGAACTGCCATAGCGGCCGATGGGAATGGTCTCGTCCGCCGGCAGTCCGCACGGCATGCTCGAGACCCACAGGCGCTCGTCGTTGGGAGCCAATGCGCGGTAGACGAACTGGTGCACGCGCGTGAGTTCGTCCAGGCATGCCTCGACGTCGCCATGCACGCTGGTGATGAGTTCGACCTGCGATTCGCTGAAGTCGGTGGTGATGTGCGGATGCGTCAGCGCCGAGCCGAGTTCGGCGGGGTGCGGCGTCAGTGCCAGCTTGCCGTCGGCCTGGGCGCGCAGGCTTTCCTTCTCGATGCCGCGCCGGATGCCGTGCAGCCGGTCGGGCGAGAGCGCGCCAAGCCGCTCCTCCAGTGTGCTCTTGTCCATAGGCTGGTCGTGTTGTCTCCGGTGCGGCGAGCCGAGCTCCGGACGGTGTGTGGGGCCGGAAGGTAGCACGGCCGGCCAAGTCTTGCTCGTGCGCGGGGCAAGCGCCTTATGGCAGGGCCCGCATCGCCCGCGGGTGCCGGCGGGGGCCGCGGGCGCCCCCGGAACGCGTCAGGCGGCGAGCACGCGCAGCAGGAACGCGTTCAGGTCGGCCACCTCTTCCATGCAGACGGAGTGGGCCATCGGGTACTCGTGCCATTGCACCGCGTAACCCAGCGCCACGAGCGCATCGCGCGAAGCGCTGGCACGGGCCAGCGGCACGACCGGGTCGCCGGTGCCGTGGGCCATGAACACGGGCGTGTCGTGGTTGGCCGCATGCCGCTCGGCCGCCAGCATGCCGGCCAAGGGCAGGTAGCCGGACAGGCCGACGATGCCCGCCAGCCGCTCGGCATGGCGCAGCCCTGTCATCAGCGCCATTGCGCAGCCCTGGGAGAAACCCGCCACCACGATCCGCCGGGCCGGAATGCCGCGCGCCTTCTCGTTGGCGATGAGCGCCTCGATGGCGGCCTGGGAATTGCGCAGGCCGGCTTCGTCCTCGCGCTTGGCCAGATCGGTGCCCAGGATGTCATACCAGGCAGGCATGCGGTAACCATTGTTGATGGTCACGGGAATCACCGGCGCGTTGGGGAACACGAAGCGCACGGGCCCGACGCTGCGCAGGTCGAGTTCCTGGGCAATCGGCACGAAGTCGTTGCCATCTGCGCCCAGGCCGTGCATCAGCACGATGGATGCGGTCGGGTTCGGGCCGGTTTCGATTTCGATGGGGGGCTGGGACATGGTCGTTGGATCCGGTGGAAACTAGGAAAGGCTCACTGCTTGGCGCGGCGCTGCCGCGCCCTGCGCACCTGGCGGCTGTCGTTGGCTTCGCGCTCGGCGCGCCGCTGCGCCTCTTTTTTCGCGCGTCGCCGGGCCGACAGCTTGCGGCCGACATAGAAGCTGATCGCGCCACTGACCAGCAGGAGGAGCATGCCCAGGGCCTGGCCGTCCATGGCCTACAGCACCCGTTGAATGCCGGCGGGCTTGAAGCCCAGGTCGGCCGCCTTGCCCTTGCGGCCGCGCGCGGCCCGGGCGTTGTTGAGCGAGCGGATCTCGAGCGTCTCCTCGCGTTCCTTGCCGCCGCGGCCGACGCCCTCGATGCGCACGCTGCGCGTGTAGGCCGCGGCGCCGGCCAGCGTGTCCTTGGCGTCGAGGTCGATCAGCGTGAGGCCGCGGCCGCCCTTGGGCAGCGCCTTGAGCTCGGCGATCTCGAAGCTCAGGATGCGTCCGCCGGCCGACGCGCAAGCCACGTGCGTGGCCGGCGGCAACGGTTCGGCGCCGCCTGCGCCGCCCACCAGCGACGGCCGGTTGAGCTGCCCGCCCTCGCCGACGTCGATGAAGGACTTGCCGCCGCGTTGGCGCGACACCATGTTCTCGACGGAGGCGATGAACCCGTATCCGCCGCTGCTCGACAAAAGCAGGCTGGCGCCGGGCGGCCCGGCAAAGAAATGCGTGACGTGCGTGCCGCTTTCCAGGTCGATCAGCGAGGTGACCGGCTGGCCGTCGCCGCGACCGCCGGGCAGCGAAGCCACCGCCACTGTATAGACGCGCACGCCGCCTTCCTTGGCGCTGCCGAACACCAGCAGGGTATCGACCGAGCGGCACTCGAAGGCGCCGTAGAGGCCATCGCCCGACTTGAAGCTGTATTCCGCCGCGCCGCCGTTGCCGGCGCGCTCGCTGGCCCAGCCCTTCTGCGTGCGCACCCAGCCCTTCTGCGAGACGATCACGGTGACCGGCTCGTCGATCACCTTCACCTCGGCCACCGCGCGCTTCTCGGCCTGGATGAGCGTACGGCGCTCGTCGCCGAAGGTCTTGGCGTCCGTCTCGATCTCCTTGACCATGACGCGGCGCAGCGCGGCCGGGCTGCCGAGCACTTCCTCGAGCTTCTTCTGCTCTTCGCGCAGGCTCTTGAGCTCCTGCTCGATCTTGATCGCCTCGAGCCGCGCCAGCTGGCGCAGCCGGATCTCCAGGATGTCCTCGGCCTGGCGATCGCTCAGGCGGAAGCGCTCGATCAATGCCGCCTTCGGCTCGTCCGAGTTGCGGATGATCGCGATCACCTCGTCGATGTTCAGCAGCACCAGCTGCCGGCCCTCGAGGATATGGATGCGGGCGAGCACCTTGTCCAGCCGGTGCTGCGAGCGGCGCTGCACGGTCCGGGCGCGGAACTCGATCCACTCGGTGAGCATCTGCCGCAGCGACTTCTGCACCGGCTTGCCGTCGATGCCGACCATCGTCAGGTTGATCGGCGCCGAGTTCTCCAGCGAGGTGTGCGCCAGCAGCGTGGTGATGAAATCGTCCTGGTCGATCCGGCTGGTCTTGGGCTCGAACACCAGGCGCACCGGCGCGTCCTTGCTGGACTCGTCGCGCACCACGTCGAGCACCGACAGCATCGCCGCCTTGAGCTGCGTCTGCTCGGCGGTCAGCGCCTTCTTGCCGGCGCGCACCTTCGGGTTGGTGATCTCCTCGATTTCCTCGAGCACCTTCTGCGTGCTCACGCCGGGCGGCAGCTCGTTGACCACCAGTTGCCACTGACCGCGCGCCAGGTCCTCGATCTTCCAGCGCGCCCGCACCTTGAGCGAACCACGTCCGGTGCGGTAGGCCTCGGCGATGTCGGCCGCGCTGCTGATGATCTGCGCGCCGCCGGGATAGTCCGGCCCGGGAATCAGCGCGAACAGTTCCTCGTCGCTCATCTTGCCGCCGGCCTTGACCATGGCGACGCAGGCTTCGGCCACTTCGCGCAGGTTGTGGCTGGGGATCTCGGTGGCCAGGCCGACGGCAATCCCGCTGGCGCCGTTGAGCAGCACGAATGGCAGGCGCGCCGGCAGCACGGCGGGCTCTTCGGTGCTGCCGTCGTAGTTGGGCACGAAGTCCACCGTGCCTTCGTCGATCTCGTCGAGCAGCAGGCTGGTGATGCGCGCCAGCCGCGCCTCGGTGTAGCGCATGGCCGCCGCGCCGTCGCCGTCGCGGCTGCCGAAGTTGCCCTGGCCGTCGATCAGCGGGTAGCGCTGCGCGAAATCCTGCGCCATGCGCACCAGCGCGTCGTAGGCGGCCTGGTCCCCGTGCGGATGGAAGCGGCCGAGCACGTCGCCCACCACGCGGGCGCTCTTTACCGGCTTGGCGCCGGCCGTGCCGTTGGCCCCGCCGAAGCCCAGGCCCATGCGGGACATCGAGTACAGGATGCGCCGCTGCACCGGCTTCTGGCCGTCGCTCACGTCGGGCAGCGCGCGCCCCTTGACCACGGACAGGGCGTATTCGAGATAGGCGGTCTGCGCGTAGTCGGCCAGCGTCAACGCGGTCGGATCATCGGGCTCCTGCAAGTCCAGGTCCGGTTGAATGTTGTCGTCCATCGGGAATCGTTCGAAAGGGTTCTGGGCCTTGGCGGCGGCACGCATCGCGCACCGGCGCCGGCCGCTCACTGCATTGGGGGTTTGCTCACGCGCTCGAGTTCCGCCCGCGCCTCGTCGAGCTTGGACTGGCGCTTGGCGATCTTGTCGGCGTCACCCGTGCGCTGCGCCGAGCGAAGGTCGGCTTCGCGCTCGGCGACTTCCTTCCTGGCCTTGCGGATGTCGTCCTCGCGTTCCTTGGCGAGCGAGGCATCCGTGCAGTTGGCCCGGTTGGCGTCGAGCGCCTTCTTCAGGCCACGCACCTCGCGCGCCTGGCCGCGGGCCTGGGCGTCGGCCAGCGACGCCTCGATCTCGGCGCGCTTGGCCTCGCACGCCGGCGATGCGGCAGCTGCAGCCAAAGGCACGCCCAGCATCAGCGCACAAGCAGCAGCAAATGAAGCGAAGCTCATTCGCGAGCATCCGCGGACCCGGCTTTCCCGGGCCGCCGGAGGCCTCCCCTCGAAGGGGGTGGGCGGATCTGCGAAGCAGGGCAGCCTGGGGGTGGTCATACGTCGATCTCCACATCGTCCGCGCGCAGCTCCATCAGTTCGCGCCGCGCGGCGGCCTCGCCCTTGCCCATCAGCTTGGTGATCTCGCCGCTGGTCTGGTCGAAATCGAGGCGCCCCAGGCGCACCTGCAGCAGGCGCCGGGTATCGGGATTGAGCGTGGTCTCCCACAACTGCTCGGCGCTCATCTCGCCCAGGCCCTTGAAGCGGGAGATGGCCCACTTGTTCTCGGACACCCCGTCCTTTCGCAGCTTGTCCAGGATCGCGGTGAGCTCGCCCTCGTCCAGCGCATACATCTTGGCTGCCGGCTTCTTGCCGCGCGCCGGCGCATCGACCCGGAACAGCGGCGGCCTGGCGACGTACACGTGCCCGGTCTCGATCAGCTTGGGGAAATGGCGGAAGAACAGGGTCAGCAGCAGCACCTGGATGTGCGAGCCGTCGACGTCGGCGTCCGACAGGATGCAGATCTTGCCGTAGCGCAGGCCGCTCAGGTCGGGCGTGTCGTTCTGCCCGTGCGGGTCGACGCCGATGGCAACCGAGATGTCGTGGATCTCGTTGTTGGCGAACAGCCGGTCGCGCTCGACCTCCCAGGTGTTGAGCACCTTGCCGCGCAACGGCAGGATGGCCTGGCTTTCCTTGTCGCGGCCCATCTTGGCGCTGCCGCCGGCCGAGTCGCCCTCGACCAGGAACACCTCGTTGTGCGCCGTGTCCTTGCTTTCGCAATCGGTGAGCTTGCCCGGCAGCACCGCCACGCCCGAGCCCTTGCGCTTCTCGACCTTCTGGCCGGCGCGCTGGCGCGTCTGCGCTGCCTTGATGGCCAGTTCGGCCAGCTTGCGACCATAGTCGACATGCTGGTTGAGCCACAGTTCCAGCGCCGGGCGCACGAAGCTGGACACGAGCCTCACCGCGTCGCGCGAATTCAGGCGCTCCTTGATCTGCCCCTGGAACTGCGGGTCGAGCACCTTCGCAGAGAGCACGTACGAGGCGCGCGCGAACACGTCCTCGGGCAGCAGCTTCACGCCCTTGGGCAGCAGCGAGTGCATCTCGATGAAGCTCTTGACGGCATTGAACAGGCCGTCGCGCAGGCCGCTCTCGTGGGTGCCGCCGGCGCTGGTGGGGATGAGGTTGACATAGCTCTCGCGCACCGGCTGGCCGTCTTCGGTGAACGCCACGCACCACTCGGCGCCCTCGCCTTCAGCGAAGTTGTCGGCGTTCTTGTCGGCGTATCCGGCGCCTTCGAACAACGGGATCACGGGATCGCCGTTGAGCGTCTGCATCAGATAGTCGCGCAGCCCGCCCTTGTAGAGCCATTGCTGCTGGTCCTTGGTCTTCTCGTTGACCAGCGTGACCGTCACGCCGGGCATCAGCACCGCCTTGCTGCGCAGCAGGTGCGTGAGTTCGCCCAGCGGCAGCGCCTGCGACTCGAAGTACTTGCCGTCCGGCCAGGCGCGCACCGTGGTGCCCTGGCGGCGCTCGCCCGCCTCGGCCGCGCGCACCTGCAGCGGCTCGATCACGTCGCCGGCGGAGAACGCCAGCCGCGCCACCTTGCCTTCGCGGTGCGACTGCACCTCGAGCCGCCTCGACAGCGCGTTGGTCACGCTCACCCCGACGCCGTGCAGGCCGCCGGAGAAGCTGTAGGCGCCGCCGGCGCCCTTGTCGAACTTGCCGCCGGCATGCAGCCGCGTGTAGACCAGCTCGATCACGGGCGCGTTTTCCTCCGGATGCAGCCCGAAGGGTATGCCGCGGCCATCGTCTTCCACGCTGACCGAGCCGTCGCCGTGGACGGTGACCTTGATCTTCTTGCCGAAGCCGGCCAACGCCTCGTCGGCAGCGTTGTCCAGCACTTCCTGAATGATGTGCAGCGGGTTGTCGGTTCGGGTGTACATGCCCGGCCGCTGCTTGACCGGCTCGAGCCCCTTGAGGACGCGGATCGAGCCTTCGCCGTAACTGCCTGGTTCCTTGCTTGCCATGGCGCGGGATTCTAGGCGCCGCTGCGGACCGGCCTGCGCGCGCCGGCGGCACCCATGCGCCACGCGCATCAATCGGGCCAGCGGATTTCAACAATCGCGCTTGCCCTGCGCCCTGCGCGCGCAGCCGCTTTTGGGTACATTGCGCCCCACCATGCAATCCCCCCCTACCCTGAGCATGCGGCAAGTGCTGCTGTGCGGCGCCCTGGTCGTGACCCTGTCGATGGGCATCCGCCACGGCTTCGGCCTGTGGCTGCAGCCGATCACCCAGGACCAGGGCTGGACGCGCCAGACCTTCTCCCTGGCCATCGCGGTACAGAACCTGGCCTGGGGCATCGCGGGCGTGTTCGCCGGCATGGCGGCCGACAGGCTGGGCGCCTTCCGGGTGCTGCTGCTGGGCTCGGCGCTGTACGCCGTCGGCCTGGCGGGCATGGCGCTGTCGCCCACGCCGCTCATGTTCGGCCTGACCGCCGGCGTGCTGGTGGGCATGGCCCAGGCCGGCACGACCTACGCGGTCATCTACGGCGTGATCGGGCGCCAGATCAGCGCCGAGCGGCGCTCCTGGGCAATGGGCGTGACGGCCGCCGCCGGGTCTTTCGGGCAATTCTTCATGGTGCCGGTGGAAGGCCAGCTGATTCTGCAACTCGGCTGGAAGAACGCGCTGCTGGTGCTGGCCCTGCTGGCGCTGGTGATCGCCGCCCTGGCCTTCGGCCTGCGCGAGCAGCGCAGCGCAGGCGCGGCCGCGCGGCGCGAGCAGACCATCGGTCAGGCGCTGTCCGAAGCGTTCCGCTACCGCAGCTTCGTGCTGCTGATGTCCGGGTATTTCGTGTGCGGCTTCCAGGTGGTGTTCATCGGGGTGCACATGCCCAGCTATCTGCGCGACCACGGCCTGGCGCCGGAGGTGGCCAGCTACGCGCTGGCGCTGATCGGCCTGTTCAACGTGGTCGGCACCTACGTGGCGGGCTCGCTCGGCCAGCGGCTGGCAAAGCGCAAGATCCTGGCGGTCATCTACCTGGGCCGCGCGGTGGCCATCCTGGTGTTCCTGCTGGCGCCGCTGTCGCCGCTGTCGGTCTACCTGTTCGCCGCCGTCATCGGCGCGCTGTGGCTGTCCACCGTGCCGCCGACCAACAGCATCATCGCCGACATCTTCGGCGTGGCCCACATGTCGATGCTCAGCGGCTTCGTCTTCCTGAGCCACCAGATCGGCTCCTTCCTGGGCGTGTGGCTGGGCGGCTTCCTGTACGACCGCACCGGCAGCTACGACGTCGTCTGGTGGATTGCCATTGCCCTGGGCGTGTTCGCCGCGGCGGTCAACATGCAGGTGCGCGAAGGGCCGATCCTGCGGCCGGGCGCCCGTTCGCCCCAGCCAGCCTGAGCGCGTACCATCGCCGCATGTCCGAGACGAACCACCCGCACCCCCGACTCGAACGTGCCGCCTGGATGGCGGCGGCGCTGGCTGCGCTGGTCGGCACCTTCGTGCTGTACGCGCGGCCGGCCTTCCTGGTCACGCTGATCGACCAGATCTGGTCATGCTTCTGACGCCGCACGAGCGGCCGAGGCCGCCCCGGCCGCTGTATCCCCCCTCCTCCTGGATCGTGCGCTGGAGCCACCTGGCGCCTACGGGCGGCACCGTGCTCGATGTCGCCTGCGGGCCCGGCCGGCACCTGTACTGGTTCCACCGCCACGGCCTGCGCGTGGTCGGCGTCGACCGATCACCCGAGGCCATCGCCAGTGCGGCGCCGCTGGCGGAGCATGGCGCCGAGATCGTGCAGGCGGACATCGAGGACGGCCCCTGGCCCTTCGAGGGGCGCACCTTCGACGTCGTCGTCGTGACCAACTACCTGTGGCGCGCCCGCCTGCCCGACATCGTGGCCGCGGTGGCGCCAGGCGGCGTCCTGCTGTACGAGACGTTCGCGCAAGGCAACGAGACCGTGGGCAAGCCCTGCCGCGCCGAGTTCCTGCTGCAGCCCGGCGAATTGCTGCGCGCCTGCGCCGACCTGCGCGTGGTGGCCTACGAGGACGGTTTTCTCGACGTTCCCGACGAGCGGTTCGTCCAGCGCATCGCCGCCGTCCGCGCCGCGCCGGCGGATGCCACCGCGGCGCCGGTGCGCCATCCGCTGGAGCGCTGAGCGGGGCGCCCGGGCGCCCCGGGGACGAAGAGATCGCCAGTCTCCGCCTCCCATCGGTAAAATGCGGACTTTTGTCCAAAAGGGACCTCCCTTGCAGCAACTGACAGGCAGCATCGTCGCACTCGTGACGCCCATGCACGATGATGGCAGCGTCGACTACCCGGCCCTGCGCCGGCTGATCGACTGGCACATCGAGGAAGGCACCGATTGCCTGGGCGTCGTCGGCACCACGGGCGAATCGCCCACCGTCGACGTCGAGGAACATCGCGAGATCATCCGCGTCTCGGTCGAGCAGGCCCGAAAGCACACGCACAAGCGCGTGCCCATCATGGCCGGCTGCGGCGCCAACTCCACGCGCGAAGCGATAGAACTGGCCCGCTACGCCAAGGACGTGGGCGCCGACTCGCAACTGCAGGTGGTGCCCTACTACAACAAGCCAACGCAGGAAGGCCAGTACCGCCACTTCAAGGCCATCGCCGAGGCGGTGGGCGACCTGCCGATGGTGCTGTACAACGTGCCCGGCCGAACCGTGGCCGACATGGCGCACGACACCGTCATGCGGCTGGCGCAGGTGCCCGGCATCATCGGCATCAAGGAAGCCACGGGCAACATCGAGCGGGCCCAGTGGCTCATCCGCGAGAAGCCGGCGGACTTCGCCGTCTATTCCGGCGACGATCCGACGGCGGTCGCCCTGATGCTGTGCGGCGGCCAGGGCAACATCAGCGTCACCGCGAACGTCGCGCCGCGCAAGATGCACGAGCTGTGCGTCGCGGCCATTGCGGGCGACGCGCGGCGCGCCATGCAGATCCAGATGGAACTTCTGCCCCTGCATCGCCATCTGTTCGTAGAACCCAATCCCATCCCGGTGAAGTGGGCCATGTCGCGCCTCGGCCTGTGCGGCGGCGCCATGCGCCTGCCGCTGACCGAACTGGCGCAAGAGGCTCGCCCGGTGGTCGAAGCAGCGTTGCGCCAGTGCGGCCTGCTCAAGGACTGACCGGTTGCGCCCGCGTGTTGCCTGTCGATCGGTCGGGCGCGGTGCTCCAGTGCGTCCGTCCCAAGCCTGCGCGCCGGCCCGGCAATGCCGACATTGAATCGAGCGACATCTCTGTCCCAGGAAAATGATCTTGAAAACCCCTTCGCGCCTCGTCCTGCTGGTTCTCGCCGCAAGCCTTGCGGCCTGCTCCGCGCTGGAAAGCGACAAAATCGACTACAAGAGTTCCGGCAAGGCACCCTCATTGGACGTGCCGCCGGACCTGACGCAACTGACGCGCGACAACCGCTACGCCATTCCCGGCAACGGGCCGGTCTCGGCCAATGCCCTTCGCGCCGGCCAGGCCAACGCGCCGGGCGCGCCGACCGCCATCCAGTCGGCGGGCGACGTCCGCATGGAACGCTCCGGCACGCAGCGCTGGCTCGTGGTCAACCGCGCGCCGGACCAGTTGTGGGATTCGATCCGCGACTTCTGGCAGGAAAACGGCTTCCTGCTCACCACCGACCAGCGCGACCTCGGCATCATGGAAACCGACTGGGCCGAGAACCGCGCCAAGCTGCCGCAGGACATCATCCGCTCCACGCTCGGCAAGCTGATCGATTCGGTCTACTCGACCGGTGAACTCGACCGCTTCCGCACCCGGCTCGAGCGCACGCCCAGCGGCGGCACCGAGATCTACGTGACGCACCGCGGCATGGAGGAGGTCTACTCCAACAGCACCAAGGACCAGACGGTCTGGCAGCCGCGTCCGGCCGATCCCGCGCTGGAAGTCGAGTTCATGCGCCGCATGATGGTCAAGCTCGGCGTGTCGCAGGAGCAGTCCAAGGCGATGACCGCCTCCACCGGCGCCCAGGTGCAGCCGCGACGCGCCACCGTGACGACGGTGGACGGCCTGCCGGCCGTGCAGGTCAACGAGGACTTCGACCGTGCATGGCGCATCGTCGGCCTGACGCTCGACCGGACCGGCTTCACGGTGGAAGACCGTGACCGTGCCGCCGGCACCTACTTCGTGCGCTACGTGCCGCCGGACCGCAAGGAACCGAGCACCTGGGCCAAGATCATCTCGCTGGGCTCGGCCAGTTCCGACACCAAGCCGCTCAAGCTGCGCGTGGTGGTCAAGGGCCAGGGCAACGTCAGCACGGTCACGGTGCAGAACGAGCAGGGCGCACCCGACGGCTCGGACAATGCCAAGAAGATCGTCCAGGTCATCGCCGACGACCTGAAGTAGGCCAGGGGATGCTGCGCTTTCGCAGCCTCGGCAGCGGCAGCGCAGGCAACGCCACGCTGGTCGAGGCGCGCGACGGCACGTGCGTCACGCGCGTGCTGGTCGATTGCGGCTTCGGCCTGAAGCAGCTCGAGGAACGGCTGGCCCGCGGTGGCCTGGCGCCGGCGGATATCGACGCGGTGTTCGTCACGCATGAGCACGGCGATCACGTCGGCTGTGCCCATGGCTTCTCGCGGCGCCACGGCGTGCCGGTCTGGATGAGCGAAGGCACCTGGCGTGCCACCGGCGAGCGCGACTATGCCGATCGCCTGCATTTCGCGCGCGACGGCCAGGCCATCGAGATCGGGGCGTTGCGCCTGTCGCCCTTCACCGTTCCGCACGACGCACGCGAGCCGCTGCAACTGCGCTGCAGCGACGGGGCGCGCCATCTCGGCCTTCTGACCGACCTCGGGCATGCCACGCCGCACGTTCTGCAGCAGTTGTCAGGACTGGACGCGCTGCTGCTCGAGTTCAACCACGACGTCGATCTGCTGGCCGGGTCGAGCTACCCCCACTCCCTCAAGCGGCGCGTCGGCGGCGATTGGGGCCACTTGTCGAACGCGGCCGCGGTGGCCATTGCCATGGCGCTCAGGCACGCGGGCATGCGCCACCTGGTGGCCGCCCACCTGAGCGAACAGAACAACCGGCCCGAGATCGTGCGCGAGGCGCTGGCCGGGGTGCTGGGCGCCCGGGCCGACGACATGCTCACCGCAAGTGCGGCCGAGGGCACGCCGTGGCTCGACCTGTAACCCAATAACGCAATTTTCATCGTCGGCTATCCGACAAAAAAAGGCCGCTTGCGGCGGCCCTGGGTTGGATTGCGCGAACGCGTGGCGCGGCCGCACGGGCCGCGCCTGTCTCACTGCTTCTTCTGTGCGTCCTGCGCGGCCTTGCGTGCGGCCTCGGTGGCCTTGTTGGCCGCGTCCAGCGCCGGGTCCGTCGCCGCGCCGCTCGGCGCCGGAGCCATTGAACCTGACGCCGGCGCAGCGGGCGCCGGCGTCACCTCCGGTGCCGGCGCCGGTGCGGGGGCCGGCACCGCGGCCGGAGCGGGGGCCGGCGCGGTTGTCGGCGTGGGCTGTTCCTTGCCGCAGGCCGTCAACGCGGCAGCGGCAATGACGGCGGCGATCCAGGTGGTGTTGCTTTTGTTCAGCACGGATTCTTCTCCTTGGACGGAAATCGGGTTGATCGAAACGCCCGCCGTCTCGGCGATGTGACACAACGCGCGGCGGGACGCCCGAATTCTGGGGTTCGGCATCCCCATGCGTGTATCAAAGTGTGGGCTCGCTTCCGGTCAGAGCCCGAGCGTGGTCACCGGGAATCCCGGCCGGCTCTGCCGCACGCACTCGTCGATGGCTTCGCGCAGTTGGCGCCGCGCGAGCGGATCTTCGCTGCTGGCCCCGTGGCAATGTTCGACGTCGAGCCGGCGCAAGCACCAGGTCGCGGTCCAGATCGCGCTCGGCACTTCGGGCCGCCCCGGGCCCTTGCAGATTCTTGCCTCGACGATGTGCGACCACATGCGCCGCCAATGCACGAAGCGCACGTGATGCCGCTCGAACACCCCGTAGTCGCGCGCCAGCAGCACGAGCTGCCGTCCGGACGCGGCCCAGCGCTGCAACGCGTCGGCCACGCTGCGCTCGCCCAGTGGCCAATCCGCGAAGTCGGGATCGCTCCAGACCATCTCGCGCCAGCCCGCCTCGGCGGCTGCCTGGGTGGCATCCCGGATGCATTGCGCAAATGCCTGCGGCCCGCGGAACGGCCCGTGCGGCAGGCGCAGGGCGTGGGCCGCCGGCGGCGGCGGCGCTTCAGCGGGCATGGGCCCATCCGGCATCGCACCAGTCGCGCAACAGGTCGCGCGCCTCGTCGCTGACCGCCGCAAGCTGGCGGGCGTCGAGTTCGCGGCGGTCGGCCAGCCGGCGCATCAGCGTGGCGTCGCGGCCACCGGCGCGAAAGCTCTCGCCATTGATGTAGACATGGCGCGCGTCATACAGCATGCGCGTGCGCCGATCGAGCGCGAGATGCTGCCAGTCGGTTTCCGGCACCGGCGTTTCAAGGTCGAACCACACGTTGGGCTTGGGCTCGGTCATGGCCTCGCCCAAGGCCCGCTCGACCGAGCGAGGATCGCGAAGCGCGCGGGCGACCGCCTCCTGCGCGAAGGCCTGCAACTCGGGCGGAATGGCCCCGGGCGACGCGACGGCCTGCTGGCCAGGGTCGCGGTAATGGACGTCGGCGCCGCCCGCTCCGTCCGCCAGTTCCTCGGCATGCGCCTCGGCCACACGGGCCAGGATGTCCGCACCCAACGCGGCGCGCGCAGGCGAACGCAGGCCGATCGAATACGTCATGCAGTCGGCACCCTCGGCCACGCCGTCGTGGGCATAGCCCGGCGGCAGGTACAGCATGTCGCCGGCTTCCAGCACGAAACTCTGCTCCGGCGCGAAGCCTTCGATGATCTTGAGCGGAAGACCCTCCCGCAGACGCGCCCCGGGCTGGCGGCCGAAGGACCAGCGGCGGCGCCCGGCCGCCTGCAGCAGGAACACGTCGTAGCTGTCGAAATGCGGGCCGACCCCGCCCTGGTCGCTCGCGTAGCTGATCATCAGGTCGTCCAGCCGGGCATCGGGCAGGAAGCGGAACTGGCGCAGCAGCGAATGCACCCCGTCGTCGTGCAGGTCCACGCCCTGCACCAGCAATGTCCAGCCCGGCTGCGACACCGGCGGCAGCTGCCGGCGCCCCAGCGGCCCGTGGCGCAGCGACCAGCCAGGCGCAGCGGCGATGCGGCGGATCAGGCGCGACTCGACACCCTCCTGCCCGGCAAGGTCGAACAACTGCGCGCGCGAGATCGGTGGCACCATGTGCGGCACGGCCGCGCGCACCAGCAGCGGCTTTTTCTGCCAGTGGCGACGCATGAACTGCTGCGGGCTGAGCCCGCCCAGCAGCGCCAGGGGTGTTTGTATGTCCATGGGAGAATTCTCGTATGGAAATCTCAAGACATTGCGTGGTCGCGCTGACCTGGACGCTGCGCGACACGCTCGGCGAAGTGCTCGACGTGCTGGACGAACCGGTGGAATTCCTGGTGGGCGGCAACGACCTGCTGGCTGCCATCGAAGATGCGCTGCAGGGCCACGAGCCCGGCGCGCAGGTACAACTGCACCTGGAGCCCGAGCAGGCCTTCGGCGACTACGACGAAGACCTCGTGTTCCTCGAGGCGCGCAGCCTGTTCCCAAAGGAACTGGAAGAAGGCATGACCTTCGACGGCAGCGCCTTGCCCCAGGGCGTCAGCAAGGACATGCCGGTCGACCGGTTCTACACCGTCACCGAGATCTATCCGGAACACGTCGTGCTGGACGGCAACCATCCGCTGGCGGGTATCGCCTTGCGGCTGGCGCTGAAGGTGGAAGCGGTGCGCGAGGCAACTGAGCAGGAAGTCGGCGGCGGCACCACCGGCTCCGGCTTCTTCAAGGTGCAGGCCGTGCTGCCGGGCAACGACACGCTGCACTGACGCGCTGGCCGTCAGGGCTCAGCCGCGCGCCTCGCCTGCTCGCGAGATCTGCCCGTTGCCGTCGATGCGCACGCGGTCGCCGATGCGCAGGTCGCCCGGGCTGGGCACGTCGAATGCGCGATAGCCGCCATCATCCGTCTGCACCGAGACGCGATAGTTCTGGTACACGCGCGGCGCGTTGTTGTTCGATTCGACCGTGTTGCCCAGGATGGCGCCACCAAAGGCGCCTGCGAGCGTGGCGGCGGCACGTCCTCCGCCGTGGCCGATCTGGTTGCCCAGAAGGCCCCCGGCCAGGCCGCCGATCACCGCGCCGGCCCCGCTGGGGGGTGCGCCGGAACTCTGGGTCTGGATCACCTCGATGTTGACCACGCGGCCGTAGCTGACGTAGGGCGACTGCGCGGGATACGGCGCGGCCTGGTAGACCGGCTGGTAGGGATACGCGGTCGTCTGGTAGTACTGGGGAGGCGCAACGCAGGCGCCCAGGGCTGCCAGCGCCGCCATGCCAAGGCCGAGACGGCCGATTCGGAGCAATTTGCTGTTCATGTTGGTCTGTTCCTCGCGGGATGGCTGGGGGCGGGCCTCATGCCGTACGCCTTTGCCCGCACCCGTGCAAGGTATACAACGCACACCCCGCTCGTTTGGAGCACAGGGTGAATCGCCCGGTTCCGGCCTTTACCTCGCGGAAACAGCCGAAACAAATTGCCTGGCAGGCCAAAAGCAGGCGTGCCGCCAAGGGAGCGGCGGAAAGCGCCGTGGTCAGTGCTTGCCGGTCGACCCGTAGCCGCCCTGGCCGCGCGCGCTGGGCGGAAATTCGGACACCACGTTGAAGCTGGCCTGCACCACCGGCACGATGACCAGTTGCGCCAGCCGTTCCATGGGTTGCAGCACGAAGGGCACGTTGCTGCGGTTCCAGGCGCTGACTTTCAATTCGCCCTGGTAGTCGCTGTCGATGAGGCCGACGAGGTTGCCCAGCACGATGCCGTGCTTGTGGCCGAGACCGGAGCGCGGCAGGATGAGGGCGGCGTAGCCCGGATCGGCCAGGTGAATCGCAATGCCGGTGCCGACCAGTTGCCAGCCGTTCGGCTCGAGCGTGACCGGCGCGTCCAGGCAGGCGCGCAGGTCCAGGCCGGCGCTCCCGGGCGTGGCATACGCGGGCAGCTGATCCTGCATGCGCGGATCGAGGATGCGGACGTCGACTTTCATGTTTTCCTGGGATGTTTCGCGTTGCGGGCGCTGCGTTCAAGGGATTCCCTCAGCGCGCCGAGCGCGGCCGTCAGGCCGCGTGTGAAGGGTTTGTCGGGCGGCAATTGTCCTGGGGAAAGCATCGGCTGCGGTTCGCCGTCGTCGCGAACCGCCGGCAGCGCCTGCGCCGCAGGCGATTCGTCGGCGTCGCCGTCGAAGCCGGCGGCGCGCTGCGGCGCAGGCGCGAACACCTGACGCGCGGTGCGCGCGGTAAGACGCTCGACGTAGGCGACGAAGTCGCCACCCGGCGGCGTGTTCCAGTTCGGATTCATGGCGAGTTCCAGCGCAGTTTTCCGGGATCAGGCTGCCAGACGCGCCGCGATCTCGGCCACCAGTTCGCGTGCCAGCGTCTGCTTGGGCGCGCGCGGCAGTTCACGCACGCCCGCCGCATCCACCAGCAGCAGCGCGTTGTCGTCCAGGCCGAAGGTCAGCGGGCCGATGTTGCCCACCAGCAGCGGGATGCCCTTGCGCTCGCGCTTGGCCTTCGCATGCGCCACCAGGTTCTCGCTTTCGGCGGCGAACCCCACGCAGAACAGCGCACCGCTTCGGGCGCGAGCCGATTGCGCCAGGGTGAACAGGATGTCGGGGTTCTCGACGAACTCCAGCGTCGGCGCTCGACCGCTGCCGTCCTTCTTGATCTTCTGGTCGCTGTGGCTGGCGGGCCGCCAGTCGGCCACCGCCGCCGTGGCCACGAAGATGTCGGCGTCGCCTGCGGCGGCCTCGCAGGCGGCCAGCATCTGCTGCGCCGACTGCACGTCGATCCGGTCGACGCCGCGCGGCGTGGGCAGATGGACCGGCCCGGCCACCAGCGTCACGCGCGCACCCGCTTCTCGCGCAGCCCGGGCAATGGAAAAGCCCATCTTGCCGGACGAGTGGTTGGTGATGCCGCGGATCGGGTCCAGCGCCTCGAAGGTGGGGCCAGCCGTCACCAGCACGTGCCGCCCCGCCAGCGCCTTCGGCTGGAAGAAGGCGACGATGTCCTCCATCAGCTCGGCCGGCTCGAGCATGCGGCCGTCTCCGGTCTCGCCGCAGGCCTGCCAGCCCTTGCCCACGCCCAGCACGTGCGCGCCGTCCGCAGCCACCTGCTGCAGGTTGCGCTGCGTGGCCGGATGGGCCCACATCTCGCGGTTCATGGCGGGCGCGACGAGCAGCGGCACGCGCTCGATCGGCCGCGCCAGGCACATCAGGCTCAGCAGTTCGTCCGAACGGCCCTGCACCAGCCGGGCGATGAAATCGGCGCTGGCCGGCGCCAGCACGATCGCGTCGGCCTCGCGGCTGAGGTTGATGTGCGGCATGTTGTTTGCCTCTCGGGTGTCCCACTGCGAGAGGTAGACCGGCCGGCCAGAGAGCGCCTGCATGGTCACCGGCGTGATGAACTGCGCCGCGCCCTCGGTCATGACCACCTGCACGGTGGCGCCGGCCTTGACCATCAGGCGGCACAGTTCGGCCGACTTGTAGCAGGCCACGCCACCCGTGAGGCCCAGGACGATGTGTTTGCCCGCCAGATCTTGCATGGTTGGCAAGTGTAAGAGGCCCGCCGTCGACGTGCCGGCGGCGGCGCGTGGCTGCAACATGGGCCGCGCCGTGTGGGGGCCATACGGGCGCGGCGGGGCACCGGCCTGGGGCGAACCCCTATAATTTCAATTTCCCACTGCCCGAATCAATGGCATTCGGTACTGGCATGACCAAATTCGTCTTCGTCACCGGCGGTGTGGTGTCCTCCCTCGGCAAGGGAATCGCCTCCGCTTCCCTCGCGGCACTGCTCGAGTCCCGCGGCCTCCAAGTCACCCTCATCAAGCTCGATCCGTACATCAACGTCGATCCGGGAACCATGTCGCCGTTCCAGCACGGCGAAGTGTTCGTGACCGACGACGGTGCCGAGACCGACCTCGACCTGGGCCACTACGAGCGCTTCATCACGACGCGCATGCGCAAGTCGAACAACTTCACCACCGGCCAGATCTACAAGTCGGTGCTGGAGAAGGAACGGCGCGGCGACTATCTCGGCAAGACCGTGCAGGTGATCCCGCACATCACCAACGAGATCCAGGAATACGTCAAGCGCGGCGCCGGCATCGGCACGCCGCACGAAGTGGACGTGGCCATCGTCGAGATCGGCGGCACCGTGGGCGACATCGAGTCGCTGCCCTTCCTCGAGGCGGTGCGCCAGATGAGCCTGCGCCTGGGGCCGAACCAGGCCGCCTTCGTCCACCTGAGCTACCTGCCCTGGATTGCCGCGGCCGGCGAACTCAAGACCAAGCCGACCCAGCACACGGCGCAGAAACTGCGCGAGATCGGCATCCAGGCCGACGCCCTGCTGTGCCGCGCCGACCGCCCGATTCCCGACGAGGAGCGCGCCAAGATCTCGCTGTTCTCCAACGTTCCTGAGTGGGGCGTCATCTCGATGTGGGACGTGGACACCATCTACAAGGTGCCGCGCATGCTGCACGAGCAGGGGCTCGACGGGCTCATCTGCGACAAGCTGCGCATCAACACGCCGCCGGCCAAGCTCAAGCGCTGGGACGACCTGGTGTACGAGGTCGAGCACCCGCAGCACGAGGTCTGCATCGCCATGGTCGGCAAATACGTCGACCTGTCGGACAGCTACAAGTCGCTCAACGAGGCGCTGCGCCACGCCGGCATGAAGAACCATGCGCGGGTCAAGATCGAGTACATCGATTCCGAGACGATCGAGCCGGACAACGTCACGCGCCTGTCCAAGTACGACGCCATCCTGGTGCCCGGCGGCTTCGGACAGCGCGGCGTGGAAGGCAAGATCTGCGCGGCGCGCTACGCACGAGAGCACAAGATCCCCTACCTGGGCATCTGCCTGGGCATGCAGGTGGCCACCATCGAATACGCGCGCAACGTGGCCGGCCTGAAGGACGCCAACAGCACCGAGTTCGACGCCAGCACGCCCTGCCCCGTCATCGCCCTGATCACCGAGTGGAAGGACGCCGACGGCAGCATCAAGACGCGCACCGCGCAGTCCGACCTCGGCGGCACCATGCGCCTGGGCGCGCAAAGCTCCGACGTGCAGCCCGGCACGCTGGCGCACAGCATCTATGGCGACGTGGTCACCGAGCGCCACCGCCACCGCTACGAGGCCAACGTCAACTACCTCGACCAGCTGCGCCAGGCCGGACTGGTGATCTCTGCGCTGACCCAGCGCGAACAGCTGACCGAGATCGTCGAGCTGCCGCGCGAGGTGCATCCCTGGTACATGGGCGTGCAGTTCCACCCAGAGTTCAAATCGACGCCCTGGAGCGGCCATCCGCTGTTCAACGCCTTCGTCTCGGCGGCGCTGGTGCACCAGAAGGCCGAGAACAAGCAGCCACTCAAGGTCGTCGCCTGAGGCCAGCCAAGGAGCCAGCATGAAACTGACCGGATTCGACGTCGGCCTCGACAGGCCTTTCTTCCTGATCGCCGGTCCCTGCGTGGTGGAGTCCGAGCAGCTGCAGATGGACACCGCCGGCACGCTCAAGGAAATCACCGCGAGCCTGGGCATTCCCTTCATCTTCAAGAGCAGCTTCGACAAGGCCAACCGCAGTTCCGGCACGAGCTTTCGCGGGCCGGGGCGCGACAAGGGCCTGGAGATCCTGGCCACCGTCAAGCGCGAACTGGGCCTGCCGGTGCTGACCGACGTGCACAACGAGGACGACATCACCGAGGCCGCGAAAGTGGTCGACGTGCTGCAGACGCCAGCCTTCCTGTGCCGCCAGACCGACTTCATCCGCGCCGCGGCGCAGTCGGGCAAGCCGGTGAACATCAAGAAGGGGCAATTCCTCTCGCCGCACGAGATGAAGAACGTCATCGACAAGGCGCGCGACGCCGCACGCGAGAAAGGTCTGCCCGACGACGTCTTCATGGCCTGCGAACGCGGCGCCAGCTTCGGCTACAACAACCTGGTGTCGGACATGCGCAGCCTGGCCATCATGCGCGAGACCGGTGCGCCGGTGGTGTTCGATGCCACGCACTCGGTGCAGTTGCCCGGCGGCCAGGGCACCAGCTCGGGCGGCCAGCGCGAAATGGTGCCGGTGCTCTCGCGCGCCGCGGTGGCGGTCGGCGTTGCCGGCCTGTTCATGGAAACGCACCCCGACCCGGCCAAGGCGCTGTCGGACGGCCCCAATGCCGTGCCGCTCAAGCACATGAAGGCGCTGCTCGAGACGCTCGTCGCGCTCGACGCAGTCGCCAAGAAGAACCCATTCCTGGAAAACAACTTCGGAGCCTGAACCATGGCAAGCGGATACGTCATCGCCCACGTAGAAGTCACCAACCCCACCCAGTACGAGGAGTACAAGAAGTGGTCCAGCGAGGCCATGAAGGCCCACGGCGCCGAGGTGTGCGTGCGCGGCGGCCAGGTGCAGGTATTGGAAGGCGACTGGACGCCCTCGCGCCTGGTGGTGCTCAAGTTCCCGAGCTTCGAGGCGGCCAAGGCCTTCTACGAGACGCCCGAATACCACAAGGCGCGCGAAGCCCGTGCCGGTGCCGCCGTCATGCGCATGGTGGCGGTCGAAGGGCTCTGAGCCCGCGCCTGTCGTCGAACGTGGCCCGCGTCGCGTTTACCAACATCAACTTCGTCACACATCCAAACAGACCATGAGCGCAATCGTAGACATCGTCGGACGCGAAATCCTGGACAGCCGCGGCAACCCAACCGTCGAGTGCGACGTGCTGCTGGAATCGGGCACCATGGGCCGGGCCGCCGTGCCCTCGGGCGCCTCCACCGGCTCGCGCGAGGCCATCGAGCTGCGCGACGGCGACAAGGGCCGCTACCTCGGCAAGGGCGTGCTCAAGGCCGTCGAACACGTCAACACCGAGATCTCCGAGGCCGTGCTGGGTCTGGACGCTTCGGAGCAGGCCTTCCTGGACCGCACCCTGTGCGATCTCGACGGCACCGACAACAAGAGCCGCCTGGGCGCCAACGCCATGTTGGCCGTGTCGATGGCGGTGGCACGCGCCGCTGCCGAGGAATCGGGCCTGCCGCTGTACCGCTACTTCGGCGGCATGGGCGGCATGCAGATGCCGGTGCCGATGATGAACGTCATCAACGGCGGCGCGCATGCCAACAACAGCCTCGACCTGCAGGAATTCATGATCCTGCCGGTCGGTGCTACCAGCTTCCGCGAGGCCCTGCGCTATGGCGCCGAGGTGTTCCACGCGCTCAAGAAGATCATCGACGGGCGCGGCATGCCCACGGCGGTGGGCGACGAAGGCGGCTTCGCGCCGAACGTGGAAAGCCACGAGGCGGCCATCCAGCTCATCCTGGAAGCCATCGACAAGGCTGGCTACGTGGCCGGCGAGCAGATCGCGCTGGGCCTGGACTGCGCCGCCAGCGAGTTCTACAAGGACGGCAAGTACGTGCTGGCCGGCGAAGGCGGCCTGCAGCTCGAGGCCGCCGGCTGGGCCGACATGCTGGCCACGTGGTGCGACAAGTATCCGATCATCAGCATCGAGGACGGCATGCACGAGGGCGACTGGGACGGCTGGAAGCTGCTCACCGACCGCCTGGGCAAGAAGGTGCAGCTGGTGGGCGACGACCTGTTCGTCACCAACACCAAGATCCTGAAGGAAGGCATCGACAAGGGCATCGCCAACTCGATCCTGATCAAGATCAACCAGATCGGCACCCTGACCGAGACCTTCGCCGCCATCGAGATGGCCAAGCGCGCCGGCTACACGGCCGTCATCAGCCACCGCTCGGGCGAGACCGAGGACAGCACCATCGCCGACATCGCCGTGGGCACCAATGCCTGCCAGATCAAGACCGGCTCGCTGTCGCGCTCGGACCGCATGGCGAAGTACAACCAGCTGCTTCGCATCGAGGAAGACCTGGGCGACGTCGCCAGCTACCCCGGCCGCGCGGCTTTCTACAACCTGCGCTGAACGGCGCGGACCTGTAGCAGCAGTACACCACCGACCGCACTTCGCGCAGAACCGGCCACTTCATGCGCTCGCGCATCGTTCCGATCGTCATGGTGGTGCTGCTCGTCATCCTGCAATACCAGTTGTGGAGCGGACGCGGCAGCATCCCTGACGTGGCGCGCCAGCGCGCCGAAGCAGACGCGGCGATCGCCGCCAATGCCAAAGCCGCCGCCGCCAACGCGCGGCTGGAATCCGAGGTACGCGATCTGCAGGAAGGCCTGGAAATGGTCGAGGAACGCGCCCGGACCGAGTTGGGCATGGTCAAGCCCAACGAGGTGTTCGTCCAGACGACGAAGTAAACCCCCAGGCTACCCTGCTTCGCAGGTCCGCCACCCCCCTTTCAGGGGGCACCATCTGCGGCCCGGCTGAGCCGGTTCCGCGATGGTCCCGAACGGGCTTCGCTTCGCTTGCCGGGTGTTGGGCGCATCTTTCATGGCCGGTGTACTTACTGTTGTGCTGATGAGCGGCGATGCCCGGCGGCGTGCGGCGCTGGGACGGGCGCTGCGCGAGCGGGCGCTGGCAGCCGGCGTAGCCGTCGCGGTGCTGGACTCGGTGCTGGCGACACCAGGCGACAGGGCCTTGCTGCACCTGCTTCTCGGTGGCGGCGTGGAGGACGCGCATTGGCGCGGCTTACTACAGCGCGAAGGGCTGGGCTATTCAGTGCTCCACGGCGACGCGACGCAGCAGACCACAGCCGCCTGGGCGCTGCTGGCGCCTTTGGCGGGGCTTCCGCTGGCCGGGACGGACGCCGCACCCGAGCGCAGTGCGGCGGCCTGGCGATGCGAGAAGTGCTCCGACCCCGAATGCGAGCACCGGCTGTTTCGCGACCTGCTCGCCGGGCGCGACGCCAGCAGCTGACGCGCGCGTTCCGGCCGCATCATCGCGCCGCCGGAGCCGGCGGCTTACTGGACCGTCTGGCTGCCGGGCAGCTGGTCGCCCGGGGCGGTGAAGATCTGGGCCACGTCGACCGGGTCGAAACGGTACTGCTTGCCGCAGAAGTCGCAGCCGACCTCGACGTCGCCGCGCTCGGCGAGGATCCCTTCGGCCTCCTGCACGCCGAGTCCCCGGATCATCTGGGCCACCCGCTCGCGGCTGCACGTGCAGCGAAAGTGCGGGCCGAGCATGCCGGTCTGCGGGGGGAAGCGCAGGAGCTTTTCCTCCCAGAACAGGCGGCGCAGGACGGTCTCCACGTCGAGGCTGAGCAATTCCTCGCGGGTCAGGCTCTTGGACAGGATCGAGATGCGGCGATAGTCCTCGTCGGGATCGTGGTTCGCCTCCAGCGCGATGCCGTGCGACGCCGGCGCGCCCTGCGCTCCGAGGTTGCCGGCGCCCTCGAGGGGAAGCCGCTGGATCAGCAGGCCGGCGGCCACCTTGTCGTTGGCGGCCAGCACCAGCGTGGTCTCGAGTTGCTCGCTCTGGCGCATGTAGTGCTCGAGCACCTCGGCCATGTCGGCCAGCGGGCGCTGCTGCCCATCCACCAGCGGCACCACGCCCTGGTAGGGCTGCTGGCCCGGCTGGCGCTCGGCCGGCTCCAGCGTGATGGCGCAGCGACCCTTGTGCCTTGCGTTGATCATCTCCTGCAGGCCGCTGCCGTCCGCCACCGCTTCGGCCACGCTGGCGGTGGCGCGCAGGCTCAGGTCGGGCCGCGCTTCGGCCACGGCAACACGTACCGGACCGTCGCCGAAGACCTGCAGGATGAGCGAGCCCTGGAACTTGATGTTGGACTGCATCAGCGCAGCCGCCGCGGTCATCTCGCCGAGCAGCTCTGCCACCGGCTGCGGATAGGCGCCGGTCGCGGTGTTGGAGGCACGGCGCGCCAGGATCTCCTGCCAGGTATCGGTCAGGCGCACGATCATGCCGCGCACCGGCAGGCCGTCGAACAGGAATTTGTGAAGTTCGCTCAAGTCGAAGTGTCCTTGCCGGCGCACCGGCGTTTTCTGTCAACCAATCCGGCGCAGGCCCTTGGCGAATCGCTGGCTGTTGCGGATGTAGTGTTCGGCATTGGCGCGCAGGCGCTCGACCGCCGCGTCGTCCAGGGTTCGCACGACCTTGGCCGGTGCGCCGATGATCAGCGAGTTGTCCGGGAACTCCTTGCCCTCGGTCACCACGCTGCCGCTGCCGACGATGCAATTGCGGCCGATGCGGGCCTTGTTCAAGACCACCGCGCCGATTCCGATCAGCGAGTTGTCGCCGATGGTGCAGCCATGCAGGGTCACGGAATGCCCGACCGTCACATATTCGCCGATGGTCAGCGGCACGCCGGCGTCGGAGTGCAGGGCCGACAGATCCTGGATGTTGGTGGCGCGGCCGATGCGCATGAGCTCGTTGTCGCCGCGCACCACCACGCCGAACCAGACGCTGGCGTCCTGGCCGAGGTGCACATTGCCGATCACCTGCGCGCTGTCGGCGACCCAGGCGCCCTCGTCCAGTTGCGGCGCCATGCCGTCGAGTTCATAAACGGCCATCGGGGACGTCCTTTTCGTTCTGGTTTGAGGTCTGCCCGCCGCAGGTGGGCGGGCGCTTACCTAGAATTGTAGGGATGCACCCTCGTCTGCGCGCCCTGGAGGCCTTGCGCCTGACCGACCCCGACCGGAAGATCGCCGCCACGCGCGCCCTCGCGGACAGCGCAGACCCGGCCCGCCTGGGCGACGGCGCTGCGGTGCGCGTGCCCGGCGACGAGGCCGGCGTTCCCGGCCGGCCCGAACGCCCGGAGCGTGTGGGCGCCACGGCCGTGCCGCGCCGCTCGCCCTTCACCGCCGAGGGCCGTGCCGCGCTGGTGCATTCCATCTGCCACATCGAGTTCAACGCCATCAACCTGGCGCTGGATGCGTTGTGGCGCTTCGACGGCATGCCGCCCGCGTACTACCAGGACTGGCTGCGCGTGGCCGCCGAGGAAGCCGGGCACTTCGCGCTGCTGCATGCGCACCTGCTGTCGCTGGAACACCGCTACGGCGACTTCCCCGGTCATGACGGTCTGTGGACCATGTGCGAGAAGACGGCCGGAGACGTGCTGGCCCGCATGGCGCTGGTGCCGCGCACGCTCGAAGCGCGCGGCCTGGACGCCACGCCGCTCATCCAGGCCAAGCTGCGCCGGGTAGACACCCCGGACGCGCATGCGGCCGTGGCCATCCTCGACGTCATCCTGCGCGACGAGGTCGGTCACGTGGCGATCGGCAACCATTGGTATCGCTGGCTGTGCGCGCGCGCCGGCCAAGACCCGGAGGCGCTCTATCCGCAACTGGTGGCGCGCTACGAGGCGCCGCGCCTGAAGCCGCCCTTCAACCACGAAGCGCGGCGCCGCGCCGGCTTCAGCGCGGGCGAACTGCGCGCGCTGGACGACGCCGCCGCCCCGCGCTGAAGCGCACGCCTGCGGCGCGCTATTCGGCCTTGATGCCGGCGGCGCGGATGATGCGTCCGTTCGCCTCGCGCTCTCGCGCGATGTCCCGCACGAACTCGGCGGCACTGCCGCCCACCGGCTCGTTGTCCGTGGCCTTGAGCTTGGCGACGATCTCTTCGCTGGCCAGGGCCTTGTTGAACTCCACGTTGTAGCGGGCGAGCAGTACTTCCGGCACGCCGGCCGGCGCGAAGATGCCGAACCGCGACGACAGGTTGGCCGATGCGTAGCCCAGCTCCGCCAGGGTGGGCACGTCCGGCAGGCTCGGCAGGCGCGACGGCGCCCCCACCGCGAGCGGACGCAGCCGGCCGGTGCGGATGTGCGGCGTCAGCGTCGGTCCGGCATTGGTGGACAGGATCTCGAACTGGCCGCCCAGCGCGTCGTTCATCTGCTGGCCGCCGCCCTTGTACGGCACGTGCGTGATGTCCACCCCGGTCTGCGCACGCAACTGCTCGAGCATGATGTGCCCGAGCGACGCCTGGCCCGACGTGGCCCAGCGGATGGCGCCAGGCGCTGCCTTGGCTTCCTGCATCAGGCCGGCGAAGTCGCGGCTCCTGGCCGCCGGAGTCGCCAGGATGAGCACCGGCGAGACCATGACGTCGACGACCGGCGCGATGTCCTTGTCCGGATCGAACGGCGACGCATGCAGGAACGGATTGAGCGACAGCGGGCTGACGGCCGAGAAGCCGATCACGCTGCCGTCCGCCGGCGCCTTGGCCACCGCATCCATGCCGATGGTGCCGCTGGCGCCGGCCTTGTTCTCCACCACCACCGCCATGCCGGTCTGCAGGGCCAGCTTGTCGCCCAGCGCCCGGGCGACGACGTCGCTGACACCGCCGGTGGGATAGGCCACGATGATGCGCAGCGTCTTCGGCAGGGCCTGCGCCCGAGCGCCCGCGCTCCACAGCGCCGCGGCGGCAATCGCCCCGCCCGCAAAGCGCCGGCGGGACATCCCGCCGGCGAAATCGTTATGAATCAAGACTCGCTCCTTCTCTTCTCGTATCAATCACTCAGGGCGATATTTTCCGGCAAGCGCAGCGCAGCCGGTTCGGGGCCAACGCGGAACCGGCTTTTGCCGGGCCGCAGATGGCGCCCCGTCGAAGGGATGGACCAAGTCACCCCCTCGGGTGGTGCTGCGCATGCAACTGGCGCAGCCGCTCGCGCGCGACGTGGGTGTAGATGGTGGTGGTGGAGATATCGGCATGCCCCAGGAGCATCTGCACGGCACGCAGATCGGCGCCATGGTTGAGCAGGTGCGTGGCAAAGGCGTGGCGCAGGGTGTGCGGCGACAGCGGCGCCTGCACGCCCGCGGCGAGCGCGTGCTTCTTGACGATCATCCAGAACATCACGCGGGTCATGCCGGCACCGCGCGCGGTCACGAACAGGTCGGACGTCTGCTGGCCGGCGAGAATCTCCGCGCGCGCCTCGCGCAGGTAGCGGTCGATCCAGCGCCGGGCCTCGGCGCCGAATGGCACCAGCCGCTCCTTGCCGCCCTTGCCGGTCACCCGCAGCACGCCGTCGGCCAGGCTCAGCTCGAAAGTCTTGAGCGTCACCAGTTCACTCACGCGCAGGCCGCTGGCGTACATCAGCTCGAGCATGGCGCGGTCGCGCAGGCCCAGCGGCGTGGCCAGGTCGGGCGCGGCCAGCAACTGCTCGACCTGGCGTTCGGTCAGCGTCTTGGGCACCCGAAGCGCCTGGCGCGCAGGCACCAGCCGCAGCGTCGGGTCGGCGGCGATGCGCTGCTCGCGCAGCGCCCACCGGAAGTAGCGCTTGAACACGGTCAGGCGCCGGTTGGCCGAGGTGGCCTTGCCCTTCTGCGCAAGCCGCGCGCCCATGTAGGCCTGCAGGTCGTGCTCGCGCGCGGCGTCGAGGCCGGCGCCGCGCTGTTCGCGCAGCCAGTGCGCGAGCAGCGCCAGGTCGCGCCGATAGGCCGCCAGCGTGTTGCTCGACAGGCCATGCTCGAGCCACAGCGCGTCGACGAACGCGTCGATCTCGGGCGTGTCCGGCGCGCCCGGGCTGCGGACGGCGGCCGAGCGGCTCACGTCACTCGATGCTCAGCTTCTGCTTGGCCACCACCTGCTTGTAGACGGCGTACTCGGCCTTGATCTGCGCGGCGAACTCGTCCGGCGTATTGCCGACGATCAGCGAACCGGTCTCCTCGATGCGCTTGCGCGTGGCCGGATCGGCCAGGGCCTGCCGGGCGGCGGCGCTGATCTTGTCGACCACGTCCTTGGGCATGCCCTTCGGGCCGAGGATGCCGTAGTACGCCATCCGGTTCACCGGCTCCAGGCCCACCTCCTTGAACGTCGGCACGTTGGGCAGTTCCTTCAGGCGCTGCGGCGCGGCCACGACGATCGGCACCAGGCGGCCGGCCTGGATGAAGGGCAGCGCCGACGGCAGGTTGTCGAAGATCATCGGGACCTGGCCGGCCACGGTGTCGTTGAGCGCCGGGCCGGCGCCGCGATACGGGATGTGCGTGACGTAGGTGTCCGACAGGCTCTTGTACAGCTCCATCAGCAGGTGCCCGATGCCACCCGTGCCCGAGCTGCCGTACGAGTATTTGCCCGGGTGGCGCTTGAGCTCGGCGACGAACTCCGCGTAGTTCTTGGCCGGGAAGTTCGGGTTGACCGCGATCACGTTCGGCGTGGCCGCCAGGTTGATGATCGGGGTGAAGTCGCTCACCGGGTCGTACGGCACCTTCGGGTTGATGGCCGGGTTGGCAGCCGTGCTCGACACCGTGGCCACACCCAGCTTGTAGCCGTCCGGCGCAGCCTTGGCGGTCTCGTTCGCGCCCACGATGCCACCGCCGCCGGCCTTGTTGACCACCACCACGGGCTGGCCGAGTGCCTTTGCCAACGGCTCGGAGATGACGCGGGCAACGATGTCGGTGGTGCCGCCGGGCGCAAATGGCACCTGCAGTTCGATCGGCTTGTTGGGATAGCCCTGGGCCAGGCTGGTTCCGGCGGCGGCCAACAGGAAGGCACCTGCGGCGAGAGCGGTCAACTTGCGGCGTTGCATCATGTTCAAACAGTTCCTCAAAATGTAAAAGGCTGTGAAGCGGAGCTCGAATGCTAGCGGCACGCGCCCCCGCTTCGGCAATACCCGGACACCCTTATGCTCGGAATGTGAACTTTGCGCAGCTTCTCTTTCCCGACTTTTCCCTCATTGCCTGTGGCTGGGCCTTGTGCCGATACACCGCGCTGGACCGCCGGGTGTGGGACCAGGTGGAAAGCCTGGTCTACTACTTTCTGTTTCCGGTACTGCTTTTTCATTCCATCGTGCGCAGCCCGCTCGATTTCGGCGCCACGTCGAGCCTGCTGGGCGCCGGCGTGCTGATGAGCCTGGCGGGCATCGGCCTGTCGTACAGCCTGCCGTGGCTGCCCTGGCTGCGCCGGCACATCGACCGCAGCGACCATGCCGCCAGCGTCCAGGTGGCGTTCCGCTTCAATTCCTTCATCTGCCTGACGCTCGCCGAACGGCTGGCCGGCGCCCAGGGGCTGCTGTTGATCGCCGTGCTGATCGGCGTGTGCGTGCCGTTGCTCAATGTGGCGTCGGTGTGGCCGATGGCGCGCCATGCGCAGACCGGCTTCGTGCGCCAGCTGGTGCGCAACCCGCTGATCATCGCTACCGCCTCGGGCCTGCTGGCCAACGTGCTGGGCCTGACCGTGCCGACCTGGCTGCAGCCGACGCTGACGCGCATCGGCGGCGCATCGCTGGCGCTGGGCCTGATGGCGGCCGGCGCAGGCATGCAGTTCGCCATGCTCGGGCGCGGCAAGGCGCTGGCGGTGGCCGTGCTGTCGATCCGCCACCTGGTACTGCCGCTGGTGGCCTGGGGCCTGGTCCACGCCCTCCGGCTGGATGCGGCGCAGGGCGCGGTGCTGATGGCCTTTTCGGCCGTACCCACCGCCTCCAGCGCCTACGTGCTGGCCGCGCGCATGGGCTACAACGGCCCGTTCGTTGCCGGCCTGGTAACGCTGTCGACGCTGCTGGGGGCGCTGAGCCTGCCGTTCGCGCTGGCGCTGCCCAGATAGGCCCGCCGCGCTCGCCGGCAGACGACGCGCCGTCGCGCGTTACGCCTGCGTGTAGGCGGTCTTCACGGTGGTGAAGAACTCCTGCGCATAGTGCCCTTGCTCGCGCGGCCCGTAGCTCGAGCCCTTGCGGCCGCCGAAGGGCACGTGATAGTCGACGCCGGCGGTCGGCAGGTTGACCATCACCATGCCGGCCTGGCTGTGGCGCTTGAAATGCGACGCGTACTTCAGGCTGGTGGTGGCGATGCCCGCCGACAGGCCGAACTCGGTGTCGTTGGCAGTCGCCAGCGCCTCTTCGTAGTTCTTCACGCGGATCACGCTGGCGACCGGCCCGAAGATTTCCTCGCGGTTGATGCGCATGCCGGCGGCGCTCTCGCTGAACAGGGCCGGCGCCATGTAGAAGCCTTCGGTGCCCAGCGCCAGCCGCTCGCCGCCCATTGCCAGCGTGGCGCCTTCAGCCCGCCCGATCTCGACGTAGCCCAGGTCCTGCTCCAGCTGGCTCTGGCTGGACACCGGGCCGATGTCGGTGCCCTGCGCCAGCGCGTCACCGACCTTGATCCGGCCCATGCGCTCCTTCATCGCCTCGATGAACTTCGGGTAGATGCCTTCGGTGACGATCAGCCGGCTGGACGCGGTGCACCGCTGGCCGGTGGAATAGAAGGCGCTCTGCACGCTCAGTTCGACCGCCTGCGCCAGGTCGGCGTCGTCCAGCACGACCTGCGGGTTCTTGCCGCCCATCTCCAGCTGAACCTTCTTGCCGCTCTTGACGCATTCCACGGCGATGCCGCGGCCCACGCCCACCGAGCCGGTGAAGCTGACTGCATGGACGCCCGGGTGCTGCACCAGCGCGTTGCCGATGACGCTGCCGCGGCCCATGACCAGGTTGAACACGCCTGCCGGGATGCCGCTGCGGCTGATGATCTCGGCCAGCGCCCAGGCGCAGCCGGGCACCAGGTCGGCCGGCTTGAGCACCACGCAGTTTCCGAAGGCCAGTGCCGGCGCGACCTTCCACGCCGGAATGGCGATGGGGAAGTTCCACGGCGTGATCAGCCCGACCACGCCGACCGGCTCGCGCGTGATCTCGATGCCGATGCCGGGCCGCACCGACGGCATGAGCTCGCCCGACAGGCGCAGGCATTCGCCGGCGAAGAACTTGAAGATGTGGCCCGCGCGCGTCGCCTCGCCGATGCCTTCGGCGCGGGTCTTGCCCTCTTCGCGCGCCAGCAGCGTTCCCAGCTCTTCCTTGCGCGCCAGGATCTCGTTGCCGATCCTGTCGAGCGCATCGGAGCGTGCCTGCACGCTGCCGGTTGCCCAGGCCGGGAAGGCCGCCGTGGCGGCAGCGACCGCCGCCTCGACGTCGGCCGCATCGCCCTGCGCGTACTCGGCAATGATGTCGCCGAGATCGGACGGGTTCAGGTTCGGGCTGTAGCGCTGGCCCTTGCGCCACTCGCCGCCGATGAAGTTGTCGTGCTGCTGCATGTCGATACCTGCTGGTTGAAGGCCGGGTTATTGCGGGCCGAGTTTGTCGATCAGCGCCTTGAGCATCTGCACCTCGTCGTCCTTGAGGTCGGTCAGCGGCGGGCGCACCGGACCGGCGTCGTGTCCGACCAGCCTGGCGCCGGCCTTGACGATGCTCACGGCGTAGCCGGGCATGCGATTGCGCAGCTCCAGGTAGGGCATGAAGAATTCGCGCAGCAGCCTGTGCTGCGTGGCCTGGTCGTCCGCGGCCACCGCCTTGTAGAAGTCCATGGCGGTCCGGGGAATGAAGTTGAACACCGCCGACGAATACACCGGCGTGCCCAGCGCCTTGTACGCCGCGGCGTAGACCTCGGCGGTCGGCAGGCCGCCGAGGTAGGCCAGGCGCTCGCCCATCTTCATGTAGACGGAGTTCATCAGCTCGATGTCGCCCACGCCGTCCTTGAAGCCCACCAGGTTCGCATTGCGCTCGGCCAGCCGCGCCAGCGTGTCGGGCAGCAGGCGGCTGTTGGCGCGGTTGTAGACGATCACGCCGAACTTGACGCTGCGGCACACCGCCTCGATGTGCGCAGCCAGGCCTTCCTGGCCGGCTTCGGTCAGGTAGTGGGGCAGCAGCAGGATGCCGTGGGCGCCGGCCTTCTCGGCCGCCTGCGCGCACTGGATGGCAAAGCGGGTCGGCCCGCCGGCGCCGGCAATGATCGGCACCACGCCGCGGCAGGTGTCGACCGCGGTCTTGATGATGTCCGGGTATTCCTCGCCGGTGAGCGAGAAGAACTCGCCGGTGCCGCCGGCGGCGAACAAGGCGCTCGCGCCATAAGGGCCGAGCCACTCCAGCCGGCGGATGTAGCCGGCCCGGTTGAAGTTGCCTTCGCCGTCGAAGTCGGTCAGCGGGAAGGACAGCAGGCCGGAGCCCATGATGGACTTGAGTTCTTGCGGATTCATTGCTCGGATCGTTTTCAGGATGACAGGGGTCTGTGATGGGGATGGGGCTCAGTCGAGCCGGATGTCGGCGGCGCGCACGACCTGGGCCCAGCGCGCACGCTCCTTGTTGAAGAACTGCTCTTCCTCGGCCGGCGTCATCGTCACGACTTCGGCGCCCTGCCCGGCCAGGCGCGAGCGGATGTCGGGCGAGCGGATGGCCGTGACCAGGGCCTGGTTCAGGCGTTGCACCACGGCATCGGGCGTGCCGCGCGGGGCCTTGACGCCCTGCCAGGTACCGGACTCGAAGCCCGGCACGCCTTGCTCGGCGATGGTCGGCACGTCGCCGATCAGCGGCATGCGGGTGGCCTTGGATACGCCCAGGACCTTGAGCTTGCCGGACTGCACGTGTGGCAGCGTGGCCAGCATGCCGTTCATCAGCACCTGCGTCTGGCCGCCCACCGTGTCCTGGATGGCCTGAACGCCGCCCTTGTAGGGCACGTAGGTCCACCTGGCATCGACGGCGCGCTGCAGCGCCACGCCCGCCAGGTGCGGCGCGCTGCCGGTGGCGGTGACCGCGAAATTGAGATCGCTCGTCTTCGACAGCGCCACCAATTCCTTCAGGTTGCCGGCCTTGACCGACGGATGCACCACCAGCAGGTGCGGCGAATACGCCAGCATCGTCACGCCGCGCAGGTCTTTGCTGGGGTCGAACGACAGCTTGGTGTAGACCGACGGGCTGATCGCCAGCGCCCCCACGTCGCACAACAGCAGCGTGTAGCCGTCCGGCGCGGCCTTGGCAACGAAGTCGGCGCCCAGGTTGCCATTGGCCCCGGGCTTGTTCTCGACGATGACCGACTGGCCCAACGCCGCCGACAGCGGCTGGCTGATGGAGCGGGCAATGATGTCCGACGACCCACCCGGCGGATAGGGCACCACGAGCTTGATGGGCTTGCTGGGCCAGGCGTCGGCGGCCAGCGCCTGGCCGGCGGCCGGCAGGCAGCCGGCGACGGTGCCGGCAATGAGCAGACTTCTGCGAGTCAATGACATGGTTGTCTCCAAGGGTCGGAAGAAAGGTGCGGCCGGCGTTGCCCTGCCCTCACCCGCGCATGCTCAGTCTTGTAGTTGTCAGTTGTCTGATGACTTGAAATGTACTTGTCCGCGCCGCGGATGTCCAGCGTCTGCAGGCAAAACCTTGGCAGGCCGGGCAGCATGCCCGCCGGCTCAGGGGCTCGAAGTGGGGCCCGCGCCGCCGGCGGCAGGCGCGGCCGGGTCGTCAGTCGCCGGACTGGCCGAGCCCGCCGCCTTTCGGGCCGCTTCCTGCGCGACGCGCAGGCGCTCGCGGCTGTTGGTCAGGTGGATGCGCATGGCCGCCCGCGCCGACTCGGGGTCGCCGCGCGCGATGGCCGCGTAGATCTCGTCATGCTCCCGATTGACCCGGCCCAGGTACTCGCCGCTGCGGTCCTGCGCGCGAATGGCGTGGATGCGCGTGCGCGGGATGATCGTCGTGCCCAGGTGGGTCATGATGTCCGCGAAATACGGATTGCCGGTGGCCCGGGCGATCTGCAGGTGGAAGCGGAAGTCGGGACTCACCGTGTCCTCGCTGGCACTGCGGTTGCGCTCGAAGTCGTCCAGCGCGCCGCGCATCACGGCCAGGTCGTCCGGAGTGCGGCGCAGGGCAGCCAGGCCGGCCGATTCGGTCTCCAGGCTGATGCGCAGTTCCAGCACCGCCAGCACGTCGACCGACGCGGCCGCATCCACCGGATCGAGCCGGAACATGCCCACGGAACGCGGGGGCAGCACGAAGGTGCCCACGCCGTGGCGCGTCTCGACCAGGCCTGCCGCCTGCAGCTTGGACAAGGCCTCCCGTACCACCGTGCGGCTGACGCCGTAGGCCTGCATGACGACGGTTTCGGTGGGCAGTTTGTCGCCGGGGCGCAACTCCTGGTTGCGGATCTTCTCGCCCAGGTCCTCCACCAGCCCGTTGGCCAGGCCGCGGGCTCGCTGGCGCGGGCGACCGACGAAAGCGGGGGCCGCGGGTTCGCTTTCCGACACTAGGGGGAATCCCGCAAGCGATTTGGACATGCGGCGATGATAATCGCCATCGGTTGTATGACGACTGATAACAAACCCCTAGAGAGCAAGCGCCAAATGACTCCGAGTTCCCCCTCCTCGCCCGCGCGGGTGTCGCGATTGCTGCTCACCGGCGCCGCCGGCGGGCTGGGCAAGGTCCTGCGCGAACGCCTGCGCCCGTTCGCCGACGTGATCCGCCTGTCCGACGTGGCCGAGATGGCGCCGGCGGACGGGCCGCACGAGGAAGTCGTGCCGTGCGACCTGGCTGACAAGAAGGCGGTCGACGCCCTGGTGGCCGGGTGCGACGCGATCGTCCACCTCGGTGGCGTTTCGGTCGAGCGGCCGTTCGAGGAAATCCTCGAAGCCAACATCAAGGGCGTCTTCCACATCTACGAGGGCGCGCGCCGGCACGGCATCCGGCGCATCGTGTTCGCCAGCTCCAACCACGTGATCGGCTTCTACCGGCAAAGCGAGCGGCTGGACGCACACGTGGCACGGCGGCCCGACGGCTACTACGGCCTGTCCAAATCCTTCGGGGAGGACGTGGCGCAGTTCTACTTCGACCGCTACGGCATCGAGACGGTTTCCATCCGCATCGGCTCGTCGTTCCCGGAGCCGGCCAACCGCCGGATGATGAGCACCTGGCTGAGCTACCGCGACCTGACGGATCTCGTCGGGAAGTCCCTGTTCACGCCGGACGTGGGCCACCTGGTGGTCTATGGCGCCTCGGCCAACCGCGACCAGTGGTGGGACAACCATGCCGCCGCCAAGCTGGGCTTCGTCCCGCAGGACAGTTCCGAGCCCTTCCGCACCAAGGTGGAAGCGCAGCCGCCGGTGGCCGCGAACGACCCCAACGCCGTCTACCAGGGCGGCGCGTTCACCGCGCAAGGCCCCTTCGAATAACGGCACCGCGACATGCCCCTCCCCCCGCGAGCGCGCCGCCGGCAGCTGCGCACCCCATTCACCACTGATTCGTCCATCAACCCAGGAGACAAGACGATGATTTTCCGCCGTACCCTCATTGCCGCGAGCGCGGCCACGGCCGTGCTGGCCGGCCTGGTCCTGCCAGGCACTGCAGGCGCTGCCGACAAGATCGTGCTCAAGGCAGCCGATGTGCACCCGGCCGGCTATCCCAACGTGGTCGCCATCGAACACATGGGACAGAAGCTGGAGAAGGCCACCAACGGCCGCATCACCATGAAGATGTTCCCCGGCTCGGTGCTCGGCGGCGAGAAGGAAATGATCGAGCAGACGCAGGTCGGCGCGATCGACATCCTGCGCACCTCGCTCGGCCCGGTCGGCCCGGTCGTGCCCGAGGTGAACGTGTTCAACATGCCGTTCGTGTTCCGCGACGAGGAGCACATGCGCCACGTGATCGACGGCCCGATCGGCCAGGAGATCCTGGACAAGATCACCGCTTCGCCGGCCAAGATGGTCGGCCTGGGCTGGATGGACGGCGGCAGCCGCAGCCTCTACACCAAGAAGCCGGTGCGCAAGCCCGAAGACCTCAAGGGCATGAAGATCCGCATGATGGGCAACCCGCTGTTCGTCGACACCATGAACGCGATGGGCGGCAACGGCATCTCGATGGGTTACGGCGAAGTGTTCACCGCCATCCAGACCGGCGTGGTCGACGGTGCCGAGAACAATCCGCCCACCCTGTACACCGCGCACCACTACCAGGCCGGCGCCAAGTACTACACCCAGACCAACCACCTGATCATTCCCGAGATCTTCGTGATGTCCAAGGTCACCTGGGCCAAGCTGTCTCCGGAAGACCAGGCGCTGGTCAAGAAGTTCTCGCGCGAGGCCCAGATGGAGCAGCGCCAGCTGTGGGACAAGAGCGTTGCCGAGTACACCAGCAAGCTCAAGTCCGAAGGCGTGGAGTTCATCAAGATCGACAACAAGCCCTTCTTCGACGCCACCGAGCCGGTGCGCCAGAAGTACGGCTCGCAGTACGCGGACCTGATCAAGCGCATCGAAGCAACCAAGTAACCGTACGACCAAATCCGCCCGCGGCCGCGCTTGCCGCGGGCATGCCGCAAAGCGCTCCTGCCCCAGCGCTTCGGCTTCCCCTGAAGCGTCTCGCCTTCGCGAAAGCTCCGATATGGATCCCCTCTTCGTTCGCCTGTGCGACCGGCTCTACCTGGCCTGTATCTGGGTTGCCGGCTTCGCCATCTTCATGATGTCCGTGATCATCCCCTGGGGGGTGTTCACCCGCTACGTGCTGGGTACCGGCTCCCAGTGGCCCGAGCCCATCGCCATCCTTTTCATGATGGTGTTCACCTTCATCGGTGCCGCCGCGGCCTACCGGGCCGGCGCGCACATCGCGGTGACCATGCTCACCGACCGCCTGCCCGGTCCGTTCAAGGTGCTGGACCGCATCCTGGTGGATCTGCTGATGATCCTCATCTGCAGCTTCGTGGCCTGGGCCGGCACCCGCCTGTGCATGGAAACCTGGAACCAGAGCATTGCCGAGCTGACCTGGCTGCCGGTAGGCCTGACCTACGCGGCCATGCCGGTCGGCGCCGCCGCCACGCTGGTGTTCGTGATCGAGCAGATGATCCACGGCAGCCAGTCGCAACGCGACCTGGTGCGCTACGAGGAAACCGCCGGCAACAACAAGGAAGGAGTCGCCTGATGGACATGTTCGTTCTCCTGGGCAGCTTCGTCCTGCTCATGGCGGTGGGCATGCCCATCGCGTATGCCCTCGGCCTGTCGTCGCTGGTCGGCGCCTTGTGGATCGGCATTCCGCTCGACGCGGTGATGATCCAGCTCGCTTCCGGCGTCAACAAGTTCGCACTGCTGGCCATTCCGTTCTTCGTGCTGGCCGGCGCCATCATGGCCGAGGGCGGCATGTCGCGCCGGCTGGTGGCCTTCGCCGGCGTGCTGGTGGGGTTCATCCGCGGCGGCCTGTCGCTGGTCAACATCCTGGCGTCGACCTTCTTCGGTGCCATCTCCGGCTCGTCGGTGGCCGACACCGCTTCAATCGGCTCGGTGCTGATCCCCGAGATGGAGCGCAAGGGCTACCCGCGCAAGTTCGCCACCGCGGTGACGGTGAGCGGGTCGGTGCAGGCCATCCTCATCCCGCCCAGCCACAACGCGGTGCTGTACTCGCTTGCAGCGGGCGGCACGGTGTCGATCGCCAGCCTGTTCATGGCCGGGGTGCTGCCCGGCCTGCTGATGGGCCTGACGCTCGCCGTGATGTGCCTGGTCATCGCCAAGCGCGAGAACTACCCCAAGGGCGAGGTGATCCCCCTCCGCCAGGCGCTCAAGATCGCCGCGGACGCGATGTGGGGCCTGATGACCATGGTCATCATCCTGGGCGGCATCCTCTCGGGCGTGTTCACTGCCAACGAATCGGCCGCCATCGCCGTGGTCTGGGCCTTCTTCGTGACCATGTTCATCTACCGCGACTACAAGTGGCGCGACCTGCCCAAGCTGGTGCACCGCACGGTCAAGACGGTGACCATCGTCATGATCCTGATCGGCTTCGCCGCCTGCTTCGGCTACCTGATGACGCTGATGCAGATCCCGATGAAGGTCACGGCCTTCTTCACCAGCGTCTCGGACAACAAGTACGTCATCCTGGCGATGATCAACGTGCTGCTGCTGATCCTGGGCACGCTGATGGACATGTCGCCGCTCATCCTCATCCTCACGCCGATCCTGCTGCCGGTGGTCAAGATGCTGGGCGTGGACCCGGTGCATTTCGGCATGATCATGATGGTCAACCTGGGCATCGGGCTGATCACGCCGCCGGTGGGCACGGTGCTGTTCGTGGGCAGCGCCATCTCAAAACTTCCGATCGGAGTGGTGACGCGGGCCGCGGCACCTTTCCTGGTCGCGCTGTTCTTCGTGCTGATGGCCGTGACCTATCTGCCGATGCTGTCGTTGTGGCTGCCCCGTGTGCTGGGCCTGTGAGGCACGCCCCGACCATCGTCCGATGAAGCACATCGCCTACGTTTCCTGCGCCGAAAGCGGCGAGCTGCGCGTCTACGAACTCGATCGCAGCGGCCGGCTGCACGAACTGCAGTGCCTCGCCCCCGGCGGCATGCTCATGCCCATCGCCATCCGGCCGGACCGGCAGCGCCTGTACGTGGCGCGACGCTCCGAACCGCTGGCGGTGGTGGCCCACGCGATCGACCCGGCCGATGGCCGGCTGACGCCCCTGGGCGAGGCGCCGCTGGCGCACAGCATGGCCAGCCTGAGCGTGGACCGCAGCGGCCGCTGGCTGTTGAGCGCCAGCTACGGCGGCCACCTGATCGCGGTGAACCCGCTCGACGCGGACGGCCGGCCCGCGGCGCCGACGCAGAGCATCGCAACCGGACCGAACGCGCACTGCATCCTGGCCGACGCCAGCAACCACCACGTCTACGCCACCAGCCTCGGCGGCGGCGTGATCGGCCATTGGCGCTTCGACGCCGGCAGCGGCATGCTCACGCCCGACCCGGACCAGCCCACATTGGCCCTGCATGCCGGCAGCGGCCCGCGGCACTTCGTCTTTTCGTCCGATGCGCGCTTCGCCTACCTGCTCGGCGAGCTGGACGCATCCGTCACCGTGCTCGAGGTCGCGTCCGGCAGCGGCCGCCTGACGCCGGTGCAGACGATCTCCGCCCTGCCCGACGTGTTCCAGGGCAAGCCCTGGGCAGCCGACCTGCACCTCACGCCCGACGGCCGGCACCTCTACACCAGCGAACGCACCGGCAGCCAGCTTGCGATCTTCGCGGTGGACCCGGTCAGCGGCCGCCTGACGCTGCGCGGCCACCAGGGCACCGAAGCGCAGCCGCGCGGCTTTGCCATCGACCCCGAAGGGCGATTCCTGGTGGCGACGGGCCAGTTGTCGCACCATGCGAGCAGCTACTCGATCGATCCCGACAGTGGCGCGCTGGCCCTGGTGGACCGCGTCGCCACCGGCGGCGACCCCAACTGGGTCGAGATCATTCCAATCGACACCTAGAACCAGACTGCTTCCGAGCCCCACGACATGGCCGAGACCGCCGCATCCACCCCGCCCGCGACCGCCGCGCCGCTGCACATCCTCATGCATCCGGACGACAACGTCGCCATCGTCGCCAATGACGGAGGGCTGCCGGCCGGTACGGTGTTCCCGTCAGGCCTGGCGCTCATCGAGAAGGTGCCCCAGGCGCACAAGGTCGCGCTGGTGGACATTCCCGAAGGCGGCGCGGTGCTGCGCTATGGCGTCGTCATCGGCGAGGCACTCAAGCCGCTGCCCGCGGGAAGCTGGGTGCACGAGCGGCTGCTGCGCATGCCCGAAGCGCGCTCGCTCGAAGGCTTGCCGGTGGCCACCGTGAAGCCCGCGCCGCAGGCACCCCTGTCGGGCTACACCTTCGAGGGTTTTCGCAATCCCGACGGATCGGTCGGCACGCGCAACATCCTGGCCATCACGCAGACGGTGCAATGCGTCGCCGGCGTCACCGACTTCGCCGTGCAGCGCATCAAGGCGGAACTGCTGCCCAGGTACCCCAACGTCGATGACGTCGTGGCGCTGGAACACACCTACGGCTGCGGCGTCGCCATCGACGCGCCCGACGCCGTCATCCCGATCCGCACGCTGCGCAACATCAGCCTGAACCCGAACTTCGGCGGCGAGGTCATGGTGATCAGCCTGGGCTGCGAGAAGCTCCAGCCCGAGCGCCTGCTGCCCCCGGGCACGATCCCGCTGGTGGACGAGCGCAACGTGGCCGACATCGGCGCCTCTGCCGAGAACCAGCTGGACGTGGTGTGCCTGCAGGACGAGGCGCACGTGGGCTTCATGTCGATGGTCGAGTCGATCCTGCGCCAGGCCGAGGAACACCTCGAGCGCCTCAACGCCCGCCGCCGCGAGACCGTGCCGGCGAGCGAGCTGGTGGTCGGCGTGCAATGCGGCGGCAGCGATGCCTTCTCCGGCGTCACCGCCAATCCCGCGGTGGGCTTCTGCACCGACCTGCTGGTGCGCGCCGGCGCCACGGTCATGTTCTCGGAGGTGACCGAGGTGCGCGACGGCATCGACCAGCTCACCGCCCGCGCCGCGACGCCGGAGGTGGCCGAGGCGATGATCCGCGAGATGGCCTGGTACGACGCGTACCTGCAGCGCGGGCGCGTCGACCGCAGCGCCAACACCACCCCGGGCAACAAGAAGGGCGGACTGTCCAACATCGTCGAGAAGGCCATGGGCTCGATCGTCAAGAGCGGCTCGGTGCCGATCTCGGGCGTGGTGCCGCCGGGCGAGAAAGCCAGGAGCAAGGGCCTGCTGTATGCCGCCACGCCGGCGTCGGATTTCATCTGCGGCACGCTGCAGCTGGCCGCCGGCATGAACCTGCACGTGTTCACCACCGGCCGCGGCACGCCGTACGGCCTGGCCGAGGTGCCGGTGATCAAGGTGGCCACGCGCAGCGACCTGGCGCGGCGCTGGCACGACCTGATGGACGTCAACGCCGGACGCATCGCCGACGGCCAGGCCACCATCGAGGAAGTGGGCTGGGAGCTGTTCCGCCTGATGCTGGACGTGGCCAGCGGCCGCAGGAAGACGTGGGCCGAGCAATGGAAGTTGCACAACGCCCTGGTCCTTTTCAACCCGGCGCCGGTGACCTGACCGCGCCTGAACAGTGCAGGCCCGCGATTGCGAGCCACCCCGACGAAAGGAAACGACGCATGAAGGATCTCCAAGGCAAGACCGCGCTGGTCACCGGCGCCAGCACCGGCATCGGCGCCGCCGTGGCCGCCGGCTTCGCGGCGCACGGCATGCGCGTGGCCGTGCACTACAACAGCTCTGCCGACGCCGCCCACAAGGTCGTGGCCGACATCGCCGCGGCCGGCGGCGATGCGTTCGCGCTGCAAGGCGACGTGCGCGACACGGCCGCCATCGCGCGCGTGGTGCAAGAGGCCCATTCCCGCCTCGGCAGCATCGACGTGCTGGTGAACAATGCCGGCGGCCTGGTCAAGCGCGTGCCCATCGGCGAGATGCCCGACGCACTGTTCGACGAGGTGCTGCATCTCAATGCCCGGTCGGTGCTGGCGTTCTGCCGGGAAGCGGTGCCGCACATGCGCAGCCGCGGCCAGGGCGGCAGCATCATCAACGTGAGCTCGGTCGCCGCGCGGCACGGCGGCGGCCCGGGCGCCTATCTCTATGCCGGCGCCAAGGGCTTCGTGAGCACCGCCACCCGCGGGTTGGCCAAGGAACTCGTGGGCGATCGCATCCGTGTCAACGCGGTCGCGCCGGGCGTGATCCAGACGCCCTTCCACGACCAGTTCTCGACCCCGCAGATGCTCGAGTCCTTCCGCGCCACCATTCCGATGGGCCGCATCGGCACGCCAGACGAGTGCGTCGGCGCGTTCCTGTTCCTGGCCTCCGAGGCGCTGTCCGGCTACGTGACCGGGCAGATCCTGGAGGTCAACGGCGGGCAGTACATGCCCTGAGCGCCAGGCGGGTGCTCCCGTCGAACCATCGCAAAAAAAGGAGACTCCACATGCAACGTCGCACCCTCATCACCGGCGCCATCGCCGCTTCCGTCGCCACCTTCGGACTGCCGGCGCTGGCGCAAGGCAACTGGCCCACCGGCAAGCCCATCAACTACATGGTGCCCTTCCCGGCCGGCGGCACGACCGACGTGCTGGCCCGCCTGATCGCCCAGAAGCTGGGCCCGGCGCTCGGCGCCACCGTGGTGGTCGAGAACCGCGGCGGCGCCGGCGGCAGCGTCGGCTCCGAAGTGGCCTCGCGGGCGGCGCCCGACGGGTACACGCTGCTGGGCGGCACGGTCAGCTCGCACGCCATCAACGTCAGCCTTTACGCCAAGATCGGCTACGACCCGATCAAGTCGTTCGCGCCGGTGACGCTCATCGGCACCAATCCGACGGTGCTGGTGGTGCCGGCCAGCAGCCCGTACAAGACGCTCAAGGACATCGTCGCGGCGAGCAAGGCCAAGCCCGGCGGCCTGTCCTCCGCCTCGGCCGGCATCGGAACTTCGCAGCACCTGTCGCTGGAACTGCTGGCCTACAAGTCGGGCGTGAAGTTCAACCACGTGCCGTACAAGGGCAGCGGCCCTGCCATCCAGGACGTCATCGGAGGGCAGGTCGACATGATGTTCGACACCACCGTCGTGGCCGCCCCGCACATCCAGAGCGGCAAGCTGCGCGCCATCGCGGTCACGTCGCCCAAGCGGCTCGACTCGATGCCCGACGTGCCCACCGTGGCGGAGTCGGGCATTCCGGGACTGGCGGACTATTCGGTGCTGTCGTGGCAGGCCATCTTCGTGCCGGCCGGCACGCCGGCGCCGATCATCGACCGCCTGCATGCCGAGATCCGCAAGATCCTGGCCGAGCCGGAGATGCAGGACAAGCTCAAGGGTTTCGGCATGGCGCCGGCCGACATGAGCACCGCCGAGATCGCGGCCTTCCAGAAAGCCGAGGTCGAGAAATGGGCGCAGGTGATCAAGGCCGCGGGCATCAAGGCCGAGTGACCGACGGGGCGCCGCACCCGCCCGGGCCCACGACCCTAGAATCGCAGGCCCCGACTTCTCGCCGCGAGGCCGCGCCCTTGAGCTTTTCCGAACGCCTGTCCGTCTCGTCACAGCACCTGCTGCCCAAGCAGGCGCTGACTTCCTTCGCGGGCTGGGTCGCTGGCCGCCCGCACCGGCTGACGCCGTGGGTGATCGCGCGGTTCATCGAGAAATACCGGGTCGACATGGGCGAGGCGCTCGATTCCGATCCGACGCACTACGCCACCTTCAACGACTTCTTCACCCGCGCGCTCAAGCCGGGCATGCGGCCGATCGCCGACGCCGCGCTGGTGTCGCCGGTGGACGGCGCCATCAGCCAGTTCGGCGAGATCGACAACGACCAGATCTTCCAGGCCAAGGGCCACCACTACACGACGACCGCGCTGGTGGGCGGCGACGCCCGCCTGGCGGCGCAGTTCGCGCACGGCAGCTTTGCCACGCTGTACCTGAGCCCGCGCGACTACCACCGCATCCACATGCCGTGCGACGGCCGGCTGCTGCGGATGATCCACGTGCCGGGCTCGCTGTTCTCGGTCAACCCGGCCACCGCCCGCGGCGTGCGCGGCCTGTTCGCGCGCAACGAGCGCGTGGTGTGCGTGTTCGAGTCGGCGCACGGCCCGTTCGTGCTGGTGCTGGTCGGTGCCACGATCGTCGGCAGCATGGCAACTGTCTGGCACGGCGTGATCAACGCCCCGCGCGTTGCGCAGGTGCGCGAATGGCGCTACGACGACGAGCGCATTGCACTCCGGCGCGGCGAGGAGATGGGCCGGTTCCTGCTCGGCTCGACCGTGGTCATGCTGTTTCCCCCGCCCCGGCTGGCGTTCAACCCGGCCTGGCAGCCCGGCGGCGCGGTGCGCCTGGGCGAGGTCATGGTGCCGGCCTGGGCACCGCGCTCCGCCTGAGGCGGAGGCGGGCCACTGACGGCCGACCTTCCCTCGGAAGCCGCGGCCTGCCTGTCTTTGCAGCTACAAAAGTCGTAGCAGCAGCAGACCTTTCGCGCTATAGTCGCCGGCCCGCCGATGCACCGGTGCGCTGGTGCACGAGGGGGAGCGGCCCAGCCAAAACCACAGACAGCAGTTGCCGAGGAGACTCGACGCGAATGAGCACGAAGGAAACCGCGGCCATCAGCCAGCTGCTGGCGCTGCTCGAGGCCCGCTATGCCATGAGAGTGCTGTGGGCCTTGCGCGACGGCCACGCCCAGACGTTCCGGCTGCTGCAGGACAGCGTCGGCGGCGTGACGCCCAACACGCTCAACACCCGCATCAAGGAACTGCGCGAGGCCGGCATCCTGTCGCATGGCGGCGAGGGCTACTGCCTCACCGCCAGCGGCCTCGACCTGCTCAAGCGGCTGTCCGACCTCCAGGCCTTCGCCGTGCGTTGGCAGCAAGGCCAGGCGCGCAAGACGGCACCCGCGGTCAACCCGCCGCAGGCCGCGCCGGCGGCGTGAAGCAGGTTTGGGACAATCCCGTCCTTCGGTGGCGCCGTCGCCCCGGCGGCCTCCGGGCCGCCGCGCGGCCCGGCCGCGCCAGGGGCTTAGACTTGCCCGTTCAGCCGTTTTCCGAATTTTTCCGTAGCCATCTCAAGGACACATGACCATGCAAACAGCTCCCTCCGGCCTGCAATACGAAGACACGACCGTCGGCAGCGGTGACGAAGCCCGCCCCGGCCAGCAGGTCCAAGTGCATTACACCGGCTGGCTCTACAACAACGGCGTGCAAGGCGCCAAGTTCGACTCCAGCCGCGACCGCAACGACCCGTTCGTCTTCGCGCTGGGTGCCGGCCAGGTCATCCGCGGCTGGGATGAGGGAGTGGCCGGCATGAAGGTCGGCGGCCAGCGTACGCTCGTCATTCCGGCCGAACTGGGCTATGGCAGCCGCGGCGCAGGCGGCGTGATTCCGCCGAACGCGACGCTCAAGTTCGACGTCGAACTGCTGGCCGTGCGCTGAGCGTGGCTTGATATCCGGCGCCGCGGCGCCAAACTTGAAGAACAACAGCGGCCTACGGGCCGCTTTTTTCTCCGTTTCACGGGCGAATGCCCCTTGAAGTTGGCGCCCGCGCCCATACTTGAAGTGGCAATTGTCCCCCATTCAACCATTGCCTGACATTTCTGCCCGCCAATCGATGATGTCCGACCGACCCGACCCCGCCCAAAACCCGCTCCCCCAGGACGACCAGAACGAGCGCTCGCCGTTCGCCGACATGAGCCCGGAGGAACAAGAGGCCGCGCAGGCCGCCAACGAGGCCGAGTTGCAGGCAGCGCTCGCCAGCCTGCAGGAGGAAGTGGCCGCATTGCAGGCCAAGAACGCCGAACTGACCGACCAGGTCATGCGGACCCAGGCCGACATGCAGAACACCCGCCGCCGCGCCGAAGAGGAAGCGAGCAAGGCGCGCAAGTTCGCCATCGAGGCCTTTGCCGAGTCCCTGCTGCCGGTCACCGACAGCCTCGAGGCCGGTCTCGCGGTCCAGGACGGCACGGTCGAGCAGATCCGCGAGGGCGCCGAGGCCACCTTGCGCCAGCTCAAGAGCGCCATGGAGCGCAACAAGGTGCTCGAGATCGCGCCGGCGGCCGGCGACAAGTTCGACCCCAACCTGCACCAGGCGATCTCGGTGGTGCCGGCGCCCGGCCAGGAGCCCAACACCGTCGTGGGCCTGCTGCAGAAGGGCTTCACCATCGCCGAGCGGGTGCTGCGCCCGGCGCTGGTCACCGTCAGCGCGCCCAACTAATCGCCGCCGCACACATATTCACAGCCCACCCCCAAGTCATCCCTTGAATCCGACCGGGTTATCCACAAGTTCGACACAAGAAATTCTCTAGGAATCAGGAGCATCACAACATGGCCAAAATCATCGGCATCGACCTCGGCACCACCAACTCTTGCGTGGCGATCATGGAGGGCAACACGACCCGCGTGATCGAGAACTCCGAAGGCGCGCGCACCACCCCTTCGATCATTGCCTACCAGGAAGACGGCGAAGTGCTGGTCGGCGCCTCGGCCAAGCGCCAGGCGGTGACCAACCCCAAGAACACGCTGTACGCCGTCAAGCGCCTGATCGGCCGCAAGTTCGAGGAAAAGGAAGTGCAGAAGGACATCGACCTGATGCCCTACACCATCTCCAAGGCCGACAACGGCGACGCCTGGGTCGAGGTGCGCGGCAAGAAGCTGGCACCGCCGCAGATCAGCGCCGAGGTGCTGCGCAAGATGAAGAAGACCGCCGAGGACTACCTGGGCGAGCCGGTCACCGAGGCCGTCATCACCGTGCCGGCGTACTTCAACGACAGCCAGCGCCAGGCCACCAAGGACGCCGGCCGCATCGCCGGCCTGGACGTCAAGCGCATCATCAACGAGCCGACCGCGGCAGCGCTGGCCTTCGGCCTGGACAAGCAGGACAAGGCCGACCGCAAGATCGCCGTGTATGACCTGGGTGGCGGCACGTTCGACATCTCGATCATCGAGATCGCGGACGTCGACGGCGAAAAGCAGTTCGAGGTGCTCTCGACCAACGGCGACACCTTCCTCGGCGGCGAGGACTTCGACCAGCGCGTGATCGACTACATCATTGCCGAGTTCAAGAAGGAACAGGGCGTCGACCTGTCCAAGGACGTGCTGGCGCTCCAGCGCCTGAAGGAAGCGGCCGAGAAGGCCAAGATCGAGCTGTCCAACAGCGCGGCGACCGACATCAACCTGCCCTACATCACGGCGGACGCGTCGGGCCCCAAGCACCTGAACATCAAGCTGACCCGCGCCAAGCTGGAAAGCCTGGTCGACGAACTGATCGAGCGCACCATCGCCCCTTGCCGCACCGCCATCAAGGATGCCGGCGTGTCGGTCAACGACATCAGCGACGTCATCCTGGTCGGCGGCATGTCGCGCATGCCGAAGGTGCAGGAGAAGGTCAAGGAGTTCTTCGGCAAGGAGCCGCGCAAGGACGTCAACCCCGACGAGGCCGTGGCCGTCGGCGCCGCCATCCAGGGCCAGGTGCTCTCGGGTGACCGCAAGGACGTGCTGCTGCTCGACGTCACGCCGCTGTCCCTGGGCATCGAGACCATGGGCGGCGTGATGACGAAGATGATCACCAAGAACACGACCATCCCGACCAAGTTCGCGCAGACCTTCTCCACCGCCGACGACAACCAGCCGGCCGTGACGATCAAGGTCTTCCAGGGCGAGCGCGAGGTCGCGGCAGGCAACAAGCTGCTGGGCGAGTTCAACCTGGAAGGCATTCCGCCGGCAGCGCGCGGCACGCCGCAGATCGAGGTGAGCTTCGACATCGACGCCAACGGCATCCTGCACGTGGGCGCCAAGGACAAGGGCACGGGCAAGGAAAACAAGATCACCATCAAGGCGAACTCCGGCCTGTCCGAGGAAGAGATCCAGAACATGGTCAAGGACGCCGAGCTCAATGCGGCCGAAGACAAGAAGAAGGTCGAGCTCGCACAGGCGCGCAACCAGGGCGAAGCCATGGTCCACAGCGTGAGGAAGTCGCTCGGCGAGCATGGAGACAAGCTCGATGCCTCCGAGAAGGAAGGCATCGAGTCGGCGATCAAGACGCTCGAGGACGCGCTCAAGGGCGATGACAAGGCGGCCATCGAAGAGAAGACCACGGCGCTGATCACGGCCAGCCAGAAGCTGGGCGAGAAGATGTACGCCGACCAGGGCGGCGCTGCGGCGGCGGCCCAGGCGGCGGCTGGCGGCGGCGGCGACTCCGGCTCGGGCCCGGCGGGCGGCGACGACAACGTGGTCGACGCCGAAGTCAAGGAAGTGAAGAAGGACTGATCCCGGTCCCATTCGAAGGCTGGACCACCGCTGCCGGTGGCCAGCCTTTTTCCGTTTCCGGGCAAGCACGGCACCCATCACGCGATCGACCATGGCAACCAAACGCGACTACTACGAAATCCTCGGTGTTCCCAAGAACGCCAGCGACGACGAACTCAAGAAGGCCTATCGCAAGCTGGCGATGAAGCACCACCCCGACCGCAACCACGGCGACGGGGCGAAGGAATCGGAGGCCAAGTTCAAGGAGGCCAAGGAGGCCTACGAAATGCTGTCCGACCCGCAGAAGCGGGCCGCCTATGACCAGTATGGCCATGCGGGCGTGGACCCGAACATGCGCGGCCCCGGCGCGGAAGGCTTCGGCGGCTTCGCCGAGGCCTTCGGCGACATCTTCGGCGACGTGTTCGGTGGCGGCGCTGGACGCGGCCGCGGCGGCCGGCAGGTGTATCGCGGCAACGACCTGAGCTACGCCATGGAGATCACGCTGGAAGAGGCGGCCGACGGCAAGGACGCGCAGATCCGCATTCCCAGCTGGGACGAATGCGGCACCTGTCACGGCAGCGGCGCCAAGCCGGGCACCAAGCCGATCGTGTGCACCACATGCCACGGCCAGGGCGCGGTGCAGATGCGGCAGGGCTTCTTCAGCGTGCAGCAGACCTGCCCGCAGTGCCGGGGCACCGGCAAGATCATTCCCGAGCCCTGCGCCACGTGCCACGGCCAGGGCAAGATCAAGAACAACAAGACGCTCGAGGTGAAGATCCCCGCCGGCATCGACGACGGCATGCGCATCCGCTCCACCGGCAACGGCGAACCGGGCACCAACGGCGGCCCGCCCGGGGACCTGTACATCGAGATCCGCCTCAAGAAGCACGAGAGCTTCGAGCGCGACGGCGACGACCTGCACTGCGTCGTGCCGGTCAGCATGACGACCGCCGCGCTGGGCGGCGAGATCGAGGTGCCCACGCTCAAGGGCAACGCCGCCATCGACATTCCCGAAGGCACGCAGGGTGGCAAGCAGTTCCGGCTGCGCGGCAAAGGCATCAAGGGCGTGCGCTCGAGCTACCCCGGCGACCTGTATTGCCACGTGCGTGTCGAGACGCCGGTCAAGCTCACCGAGTACCAGCGCAAGCTGCTCAAGGATCTCGACGATTCGCTCAAGAAGGGCGGCGGCAAGCACAGCCCCAATGACAAGGGCTGGCTGGACAAGGCCAAGGAATTCTTCAGCTAGGCCAGCCGCCTGGCGATCAGGCGCAGGATCTCGGCGAACACCGCCTGCCCACGCGCCCGGGAGAAGTCCAGCACGTGGCTGACGCGGTAGTACGGGCTCAGGTCGAGCCCGACGCCGACGCCCGCGATCGCAATGTCTCCAAGCTGCTCGTGGCGGGCCACCACGTCCTGCAGGTGGTGGTCGAGGTAGTGATCGTCATTGGCCAGCGCGGTGGCGCTGTCCATGGGCGAGCCGTCCGACACCACCAGCACCAGCCTGCGCGACTCGGGCCTGGCTGCCAGGCGCGCGCATGCCCACTCGAGTGCCTCGCCGTCGATGCCTTCGCGAAACAGGTCCGGCTTGAGCAACGCCGCCATTGACGGCCGTGCGCGGCGCCAGCTTGCATCCGCATCCTTGAAGACGATGTGGCGGCGCTCGTTGAGGCGCCCCGGATGCGCCGGCCGCCCCTCGCGCTGCCACTCGCGCAGCGCGCGGCCGCCGTTCCACGCGCCGGTAGTGAAGCCCAGCACCTCGCAGGCGACGCCGGCCTGCTCCAGCGCACGCGCCAGCACGTCGGCGAGCATGGCCACCGATTCGGCATGCGCCTTCATCGAGCCCGAGCAGTCGATCAGCAAGGTGACCGCGCAATCGGCGCGTGGCTCGTACCGCTCGGTCCGGAACAGCCGGCGCTCGGTTGGCTTGGCCACCAGTTGCGAAAGCCGTCTGCCGTCGATTCGCCCTTCTTCCTGGCCGCTGTCCCAGTCGTCGGCTTCGGGGTGCGACAGCAGGCCTTGCAACGCCCGCGCCAGGCGCCCGATGTTGACGGCCTGGGCGGCCACGCGCCGGTCGAGTTGCTCGCGCAACTGGGCGAGCAACGCCGGGCGCACCAGCGAGGCGGCCGCCAGTTCCTGGTCGTAGGCCCGTGTGAAGACGCGGTAGCCGGCGCCCTCACCTTCCATCAGCACGCTGCGGCCCGAGGCCGCACTGGCGAACTGCTCCACCACTTCGCGCTCCATGTCCTGGACCAGGCTGAAGACGCTCAGGCGCTCGTCCTTCGCACCGTCCTGTTCCGGCTGGTCCTGCGCGTCGTCCGCGGACACGAGCATGCCGGCCACGACGGCCGCGACGGACCGCGCGTGCTGCGCATAGGCAGCCTGTTCATGCCGGTGGCGGCGCATGCCGGCGAGGTCGTGGCCCAGGCGCGGCGCCAGCGCGAAGCGCGTGGCTTCCATCAGGTCTTCGGTCAGTTCGAGCACCGGCTCTGCGCACACGCGCGAGCGGCTGATCTGCGCCACCGTGTAGAGGATCAGCCCGCGCACCGTATCCGTGTGGCCCTGGTGGTGGTAGGCCAGCGACCAGGCCTCGTTGCGGTGGCGCAGGTTCTGCCGCATGCCGGGCATGTCGGGCGGCGCCAGCGACTCGACGCGAAACTGCTCGAGCATCTCGAAGATCATCCGTTCGAGCGGATCGGCCGGGCGCAGGCTGTCGTGCAGCGCAGCGTCCGAGCGCGTGAGCCGCAGCGCCAGCCCGTCGGCAGCGCCGCGGAACGACGAGAAGTCATCCTGCCCCGGCGTCGGATGCAGGTGCGGGGCGAACCATGGCACCGGCATGCGGCCGCGGTGCAACCGCTGCCCGCGGAAATGCAGCGAGGCGTCCCCGCACCAAGCCCGCAGCAGGCCGGCGCACAGGTCGCTTGTCCGCTCCTGTTGCTGGCGCTCGTTCACGGCATCGCTCAGGACGCGGCCATCTGCTGCGATTCGGCCAGTTCCTGGTCGAAGCAACGCTGGAAGTACTCGGCCACGAGCGCGCGCTCGGCGTCGTCGCACTTGTTGAGGAACGACAGTCGGAACGCAAGCGCGACGTCGCCGAAGATTTCCAGGTTCTCGGCCCAGGTGATCACCGTGCGCGGCGACATCAAGGTCGACAGGTCGCCGGCTGCGAAGCCCTTGCGCGTGAGTTCGGCCAGCGCCACCATGGCATCGACCCGGGCATGCCCGGCAGCGTCCGCCATCGACGGCACGCGCGCCTGCACGATGGCGATCTCCTCCTCGCGCGGCAGGTAGTCGAGCGAGGCGACGATGTTCCAGCGGTCGATCTGCGCATGGTTCAGGCGCTGCGCCCCGTGATAGAGCCCGTTGAGGTTGCCCAGGCCCACCGTGTTGGCGGTGGCGAACAGGCGAAAGCTGGCGTGCGGCCGGATCACCCGGTTCTGGTCCAGCAGGGTGAAATGCCCGTCGCGCTCGAGGATGCGCTGGATCACGAACATCACGTCCGGCCGGCCGGCATCGTATTCGTCGAACACCAGCGCCACCGGACGCTGAAGCGCCCAAGGCACGATGCCCTCCTGGAACTCGGTCACCTGCCTGCCTTCGCGCAGCACGACCGCATCACGACCGACAAGGTCGAGCCGGCTGACGTGGCCGTCCAGGTTGAGCCGCACGCAAGGCCAGTTCAACCGGGCCGCCACCTGTTCGATGTGGCTGGACTTGCCGGTGCCGTGCAGCCCCTGGACCATGACGCGCCGATTGCGCATGAAGCCCGCCAGGATGGCGAGCGTCACGTCCGGGTTGAAACGGTAGGCCGGGTCGATCTCCGGCACATGGTCCTCGCGCTCGGCGAAGGCGGCTACTTCGAGCGTGCTGGGGAATCCGAACACGTCGCACACGCGCAGCATGCGCTGCGGTTGAAGGGAAGCGAGATCAGTCACGGCCGGTGCGGTCCTACGAAAAGGGTGAGATTGAAGCGGGCTCAGGCGTCGCCGTCCTCGGCGTCGCGGCCATCCGGGGCGTGTTCGCCGGCACGCTGGGCGGCATCGGCCTCGACACGCGCGAGCGCCTCCACCGCCTGGCGCAGTGCCGGCAGCAGTTGCTCGGCGCGCGCCCGGTCGAGCCGTACCAGCGGCGCCTGCACGGCAACGCACAAGTTCGACAGGCCGCCGTGAGGCGCGGGGACCAGCATCGCGATGCACAGCAAGCCCGGCAGGAATTCCTCGTTGTCCAGCGCGAAGCCCTGCGCCTTTACCTGGGCGATCTCGGCCTCGAACTGCTCCATCGACGTGAGCGTCTGCGGCGTGTAGGCCTCCAGGGCGCCGGCGGCGAGCAACCGGGCGCGCTGCGCCTGGCCCATCTGCGCCAGGAACACCTTGCCGCTGGCCGAGCAGTGGACCGGCACGCGCGAGCCGGGGTGCAGGTAGAAACGCAGCGGAGCCGCCGTTTCCACCCGGTCCAGGTACACAACCTCGCCGCCCGACAGCGCCGTCAGGTTGCAGCTTTCGCCCACCTGCTCGACCAGCTTGCGCAGCACCGCATGGCGTGCGCCGTGCAAGCTGTCGTTGAGCAGCAGGCTCTCGGCCAGCCGGCGCAGGCGCGAGCCCATGCTGTAGAGGCGCCCGCCGTCCTCTCGCTGCAGCAGGCCGCCGGCCTCCAGTTGCTGCAGCATGCGGTGCACGGTGGGCTTGGGCAGGCCGATCTGGTCGACCAGGCCCTGCAAGGAATAGCGACGGTCGCGCGCGGCGATGGTCTCGAGCAGCGAGAAAAGGCGCAGCGCCGGCGTGTCGGCGCCGGTGACGCCGGCTTCGGCTTGGGCGCGGGGCAAGGATGACATGGCACGCATCATAGAGAAATTCCATTTATCAGTACACCAGGTACCGTTTTTCGGAATTTCCGTTGACCCACGTGGAAGTGAGGCCTATAGTCGGCCGGCGTCTCACGAAATTATGGAACTCTGAGTTCCGTTTTATGAGACATTTATTTCCATCCAGTTGCGACCCGCATTTTTTTAATGGAGACCTTGGCCATGACCCAACAGCCCCCCGCCACCGCCGCCGCCCGCACCGCCGTGCAGGGCGTGCAAAAGATGACGCCCTCGGAAGCCTTCGTCGAGACGATGGTGGCCAATGGCGTGCGCCACATGTTCGGCATCATGGGCTCGGCGTTCATGGACGCCATGGACATCTTCGCGCCGGCGGGCATCACCCTGATCCCGGTGGTGCACGAGCAAGGCGCCGCCCACATGGCTGACGGCTATGCGCGCGCCAGCGGCCAGCATGGCGTGGTCATCGGGCAGAACGGGCCCGGCATCAGCAACTGCGTCACCGCCATTGCCGCGGCCTACTGGGCGCACAGCCCGGTGGTCATGATCACGCCCGAGACCGGCACCATGGGCATGGGCCTGGGTGGCTTCCAGGAGGCCAACCAGCTGCCGATGTTCCAGGAGTTCACCCGGTACCAGGGCCACGTGAACAACCCCAAGCGCATGGCCGAGTACACGGCGCGCTGCTTCGACCGCGCCATCTCCGAGATGGGTCCGACGCAGCTGAACATCCCGCGCGACTACTTCTACGGCGAGATCGAATGCGAGATCCCGAAGCCGATGCGCGTCGAGCGCGGCAGCGGCGGCGAGCAGAGCCTGAAGGAGGCGGCCGAACTGCTCGCGTCGGCCAAGTTCCCCGTCATCCTGTCCGGCGGCGGCGTGGTCATGGGCAACGCGGTGGAGGAATGCAAGCAACTGGCCGAGCGCCTGGGTGCGCCGGTGTGCAACGGCTACCTGCGCAACGACAGCTTCCCGGCCAGCCATCCGCTGTGGGCCGGCCCGCTGGGCTACCAGGGTTCCAAGGCTGCCATGAAGCTGATCAGCCAGGCCGACGTGGTCATCGCGCTGGGCTCGCGCATGGGGCCTTTCGGCACCCTGCCCCAGCACGGCATGGACTACTGGCCCAAGACCGCCAAGATCATCCAGGTGGAGGCCGACCACACCAACCTGGGCCTGGTCAAGAAGATCCAGGTGGGCATCCACGGCGACGCCAAGGCGGTCGCCAAGGCGCTGCTGGGCATGCTGGCCGACAAGGAACTCGCCTGCGATGCCACCAAGGCCGAGCGCGCCCGCAAGATCGCCGACGAGAAGGCGGCCTGGGAAAAGGAGCTGACCGAGTGGACGCACGAACGCGACACGTACAGCCTGGACATGATCGAGGAAGCCAAGGGCGAGAAGCCGTTCTCGGGCGGCAAGTACCTGTCGCCGCGCCAGGTGCTGCGCGAGCTGGAAAAGGCCATGCCGCCGCGCGCGATGGTGTCCACCGACATCGGCAACATCAACGCCGTGAGCAACAGCTACCTGCGCTTCGAGGAGCCGCGCAGCTTCTTCGCGCCGATGAGCTTCGGCAATTGCGGCTACTCGCTGCCGACGATGATCGGCGCCAAGCTGGCCTGCCCTGACCGCCCCGCGATCGCCTACGCCGGCGACGGCGCCTGGGCCATGAGCATGGTCGAGATCATGACCGCGGTGCGGCACGACATACCGGTGACGGCGGTCGTGTTCCACAACCGCCAGTGGGGCGCCGAGAAGAAGAACCAGGTGGATTTCTACAACCGCCGCTTCGTGGCCGGTGAACTGGAAAGCCCCAGCTTCGCGGGCATCGCCAAGAGCATGGGTGCCGAGGGCATCGTGGTGGACGACATCGAACAGGTCGGTGCGGCCCTGAAGAAAGCCATCGACATGCAGATGAACCAGAAGAAGACCTGCGTCATCGAGATCATGTGCACGCGCGAGCTCGGCGACCCCTTCCGCCGTGACGCATTGGCCAAGCCGGTGCGCCTGCTGGACAAGTACAAGGACTACGTCTGAGGCGCTGGTGAACGCAACGGTGCGCCCCATGCAACTGCCACCCCTGCCAGCCGAGCCGCCGCCCGCGCTGCCGGGCGACGCGCCCTGGGCGCATCCGCGCCTGGCGGCCCTGGCCGCCCGCGCGCGCGCCATGGCGGCCGTCCGGGCGCCGGTGATCGCCATGGTCTACCCATGCGACGAACTGGCCCTGGAGGCGGCCCGGGAAATGTCTCGCGAGGGCATCGCCCACCCCATGCTGGTGGGCCCGCGCGCACGCATCGAGCGTGCCGCGGCCGAAGCCGGAATCGACATCGGCGCCTGGCCGCTGGAAGACGTGCCGGACCCGCCGGCAGACTCGGCCCGGCGAGCCTGCGCACTCGCACGCGACGGGCGGGTGCAGGCGCTCATGAAGGGTTCGCTGCACACCGACGAACTGATGTCCCAACTGGTGGACCGCACGCACGGCCTGCGCGGCCATCGCCGCATCAGCCACCTGTTCCTGTTCGACCTGCCGCGCTATCCGCAACTTCTGGGCGTGGCCGACTGCGTGGTCAACATCGCACCCAACCTGAAGACCAAGGCCGACATCCTCGGCAATGCGGTCGAGGCCCTGCAGAAGATCGGCATCGCCAGGCCGCGCGTGGGCATCGTCGCTGCGGTGGAGACGGTCAACCCGGCCATTCCGGCCACGGTGGACGCGCAGGCCCTGGTCGAGCGCGCCCGCGCCGGCGAGTGGCCGGGCGCCATCGTCGACGGGCCGTTCGGCTTCGACAACGCGATCTCCGCCGCCGCTGCGCAAACCAAGCACATCGAGTCGCCCGTCAGCGGCCACGCCGACCTTCTCATCGTGCCCGATCTCAATGCCGGCAACATGCTCTACAAGAGCTTCGTCTACATCGGCGGCGGCGAATGCGCCGGCATCGTGCTGGGCACGCAGGTACCGGTGGTGCTCACCTCGCGCGCCGACTCGCTGGCTTCGCGCGTGGCGTCGGTCGCATTGGCAGTGCTGGCCGGCACGCCGACGCCTCGGTCCGCTTCCTCTGCCTGAAGGTCACGGCGCAGCAGCCCCGGCCACTCGATCGAGAAAGGCGTCCATCGCCGCGCCGACCGTCGCCTCGCGCCCATCCTCGAGACGACGCGCGCGTGCGTCGGCCGGATAGAAATGCCCACCCCCGGCCACGCACCAGCTTTCGCTGCCGCGTCCGGCGCGTGCGAAATGGCGCGCCATCGCCGGCATCTGCCGCGCCACATAGTCGAGGTCGTCATCGCCGTGCACCAGCAGCGCCGGCGGCTCGCCGGGGCCGCCATGGACACAGCGCGCCAGATCGTCGTCGGCCATGTACCCGGACAGTGCGATCACGCCGGCCGCCGGCACCCGCTCACCGTAGGCTGCGCCCAGCGCGATGCGCGCGCCGGCGGAAAAGCCGCCAATCACGATGCGCGCCGCATCGATGCCCCACGCGTCGGCATGGGCCTGCACGTAGCGAAAGGCCAGTGCCATGTCGTCCGTGGCTGCCTCGATGCCGCGGCACAGCGTCATCGCGTCGATCGGTGGCAGGCCGAGCCACTGGCGCACCTGGTCGACGCGCGACATTGGCACGCGAGTGGGCGACCCGATCACCGGCGTGCTGCCGGGATCCGGGTCTTCGCTCACCAGGCGGTAGTCGATGGAACAGGCCACCCATCCGCGCCGCGCAGCTGCCTCGCAGTAGGCCGCAACCGGCGTATTGCGGTGCTCGCCCTCGCCGAACTCGTCGTTGCGCCGATCGCCGCGGTGGAAGGCGCCGCCGAAGGCCATGATCAGCGCCGGCCTGGGTCCGTTGCCATCATCGGCAGGGGCATAGCGGTCCAGGCGCAGCGAGCGCAGCACCGGCGTTCGGCCCGCATGAATGCGCCCTTCGCCGTAGACGATGTCGGGCGTCAGGGCGACGGCCGTCGTTTCTCCAGTGTTCATGCCGGCTCCACCCCGGCCATGCGCGCAGCTTCGGCCCACTGGCCAACCTCGCGACGCGCCTGCGCGGTCCATTGCGCCGGCGTCAGCGGCGGCTCGATGGGCACCGAGCCGCCTTCGACGATGCGCTTGTGGATGTCCGGCCGCGCCAGCGCCTTCACGAAGGCCGCGTTCAGCCGGGCCACCGCCGCCGTCGGCGTGCCGGCCGGCGCGAAGGCGCCATGCCAGCCGACGGCATCGAAGGGAATGCCCAGCTCGACCAGCGTCGGCAGCCCGGGCAACGCCGGCAGCCGGCGCGGACCGGTCACGGCCAGTGCGCGAAGCCTGCCCTGCTGCACCAATGGCGTCATCGACACGGCGTCCAGCAAGCCCAGGTCGACCGAGCCGGCCACGATGTCCGGCAGCGCCTGCATGCCACCCTTGTAGGGCACGTGCAGCATCGAGATCTTCGCGTGGTGATTGATGGCCTCGCCGATCAGGTGCGAGGGCGTGGCGTTGCCGAAGGAGGCGAACGACAGCGACTCTCCCCGTCGGCCCGCCGCCAGCACATCCTGGAATGTCTTGAAGCGGCTGGTCGGCGGAACCACCACCAGCAACGGCACGATCGCGATCTGCGCCACGCCGACGAAGTCCTTGGCCGGGTCGTAGCCGGGCGACCTGAGCACCGACGGCCCGATCACGAAGCCCGCCGCGGTGACCAGCACGGTGTGCCCGTCGGCGGCGCTGCGCGCCACTTCGGCCGCGCCCACGGCGCCACCTGCGCCCGGGCGGTTCTCCACCACCACCGCCTGGCCGAGATCGTCGCGCATGGCTTCGGCCAGCACGCGCGCCATGATGTCGGTGCCGCCGCCCGGCGGGTAGTTCACCAGCAGCCTGACCGGCCGCGAAGGGAAGGCATCGGCGGCGCGCACGCTGCCGGCCGACAGCGTCGATGCCAGCATGGCGAGCAATGCCTTGCGGCGGGAGAGAGTGAAGTTCACGGCAGCTCCTCTGGAATGGATGGACTCACTCTAGGCGCCAGCCACATAATTTCCAACTTGGAAGTTCTTCTCGATCCATCAGGAAATCCTAATGGCCCATGTCGATCCGGATCCGCTTCCTTCGACCGCGTGGGCGCGCCGCCTGCGCCTGCGCCAGCTGCAGTTGCTGCAGGAACTCGCGCGGCGCGGCAGCCTCACCGCCGTGGCCGATGCCCTGCACCTGACCCAGCCTGCGGTGTCGCAGCAATTGGCCGAGATCGAGTCGGCACTGGGCGTGCAGCTGTTCGAGCGCGCGCGCGGCCTGCGGCCCACGCCGTTCGGCCAGGCCGCGCTGCGCTGGGCCGCCCAGACCCTGGCCGGCGCCGAGCGGCTCGACGCCGAGCTGCAGGCGCTGCGCGAAGGGGCCTCGGGACGGGTCCGTCTCGGCGTGATGCTGGTGGCGGCGCTGGAACTCGTGCCGCGCGTCGCGGCCCGGGTGGCGCGCGAGGATCCGGCGCTGCGTCTGGCGCTGCATGAGGACATCCTGCAAGGGCTGTGGCCACGCCTGGTGGACGGCGAGCTGGACCTGATGGTCGGCCGCATCGACGATCGCGTGCACGCGACGGGGCTTCCCAACCTGCCACTGGTTGCCGACCGCCACTGCGTGGCCCTGCGCGCCGGCCATCCGCTGGCGCGGCGGCGCCGTCCCTCATGGGCCGATACGCTGGCCTATCCGTGGGTGCTGCCCCCGGACGACACCGCCTTGCGCCGGGCCGTCGTGGGCACCTTCAGCGCGGCCGGCCTGCCGGCGCCACGGCCGCAGGTCGAATCGAGTTCGCTCGCCGCGACGCAGGCGATCCTGCGCGACAGCGATTGCCTGGGCGTCATGTCGGGCACCGCCGGCCGGATCGCGCAGGCCGACGGGCTGCTGCGTACGCTGCCGCTGGCACTGGCCGGACATGACGCGCCGGTGGGGGTCGTGTGGCGAGATGCGCATCCGGCGCCGGCCGTGCTGCGCGTGATCGACGCGCTGCGCACCGAAGGCGCACTGCTCGCGCAACAGGCCCGCTGACGCCGCGCACGGCGGCTGCGATCGTCTCCGCGCCAACGGAAGGCCCCCTTCCTGAATCGCAAAGCCGCGCCCGATACCGGCTGGCATACTGAATCGCGCTTCAGGACAACAAGGGCCAGACGAATGCTTGAGAACAAGGTGGTGGTGGTCACGGGCGCAGGCGGCGGCATTGGCCGCGACATGGCTTTGGCCATGGCACGCCATGGCGCGCGCGTGGTGGTCAACGACATCGGCGCCGCGGTCGATGGCGCGGGTGGCAGCGACGGTCCGGCGCAGCAGGTGGTCGCCGAGATCCGCGAGGCCGGTGGCCAGGCGGCGGCGAGTACCGACAGCGTCTGCGAATCGGCCAGCGCCGCGCGCGTGGTGCAGTGCGCGCTCGATCACTTCGGCCGCATCGACGCGGTCGTCAACAACGCCGGCATCCTGCGCGACCGCTTCTTCCACAAGATGTCGACCGACGAGTGGGACGCGGTGCTCAAGGTGCACCTGTACGGCTCCTACTACATGAGCCGGGCCGCGGCCAACCACTTCAAGGAGCAGGAGAGCGGCGCCTTCGTGCACATGACCTCCACGTCAGGGCTGATCGGCAACCTCGGGCAGGCCAACTACTCCGCAGCCAAGCTGGGCCTGGTGGGGCTGTCGAAATCCATCGCGCTGGACATGCAGAAATTCAAGGTGCGCTCGAACTGCATCGCGCCGTTCGCCTGGAGCCGCATGATCGGCGCCATTCCGGTCGACACGGAGGAGCAGCGCGTGCGCGTGGCCAAGATCCAGCAGATGACGCCGGCCAAGATCGCGCCGCTGGCGGTCTACCTGCTCAGCGACCAGGCAGCACACGTCAACGCACAGGTCTTCACGGTGCGCAACAACGAGATCTTCCTGATGAGCCAGCCGCGCCCGGTGCGCTCGGTCCATCGCGCCGAGGGCTGGACGGCCGAGACCATTGCAGAGCACGCCATGCCGGCGCTGCGCGCCTCTTTCTTCGACCTGGACCGCTCGGCCGACGTGTTCAGCTGGGACCCGGTCTGAGCAAGCGCTTCGCTGGCCGCTGAGGGACAATCGCGGGCTGGCAACCAAGCTGCGAACCGGCCCCAAGTGAACCTCCACGTCGACCTCTTCGACCTCAAGCTCTTTGCCGCCGTCGCCGAGGCCAAGAGCCTCACGCGCGGCGCGGAGAAAGCCTGCATCTCGCTCACCGCCGCCTCCACCCGCATCAAGCAGATGGAGGAATCGGTGGGCGCCAAGCTGCTGTATCGCAATGCGCAAGGGGTCGACCCGACACCCGCCGGCCTGGCCCTGCTCTATCACGCCAAGCGCGTGCTCCAGCAGATGGAGCACCTGCGCTGCGACATGCAGGACTTCGGCAAGGGCATCAAGGGCCATGTGCGGGTGTTCGCCAACACCACCTCGATCACCGAATACCTGCCGGAGAAGCTGGCCGGCTTTCTCACGCGCCATCCCACGGTGCAGGTCGACCTGCGCGAATTCCTGTCCGAGGAGATCGTGCGAGCGGTGGGCGATGGCGAGGCCGACATCGGCATCCTGGCGGGGGACGTGCACACGGGCGAGTTCGAATCGCGACCGTTCGGCAGCAACCAACTGGTGCTCGTTGTGCCGGCGGCGCATCCGCTCGCCGGCGCCGCGTCGGTGGCGTTCATCGACACGCTGGACGACCAGCACGTGGGCCTTCATCATGGCAGCGCGATCCACCGCTTCCTGCAACTGCGCGCCGAATCGGCGGGGCGCAACTTCAATCCGCGCATCCAGGTCAACAGCTTCGAGGCCATCTGCCTGATGATCGAGGCCGGCGTCGGCCTGGGCGTGCTGCCCGCTTCGTCAGCGCGGCGCCTGGCGCGAGCCATGCGCATCGCCATCGTTCCGCTGCAGGAAGCCTGGGCCAGCCGCGACCTGAAAGTGGTGGTGCGCAACCGCGAGACGCTTCCCGCCGCGGCGCGCGAACTGTTCGACCACCTCTGCGGCGAGCAGCCCTGAGCCGCCGCTCAGGCCAGCCAGCGGCCCACCTCGGGCGCCTGCTCGAGCTGCCAGACGCGCTGGCACAGCGCCTTCGCCTGCTCGGCAGTGACGCCCTGGCCGTAGGCTGCGAGCCGGCGCATCTTGTCCTCCAGCTCGGGGCGGCTGAGCGTGTTGCCCGGGTCGCCCTTGGGCTCGTCCACGCGCCCGTCGAACCGGCGTCCGTCGGTCGTCGTCAGCGTGACCTTGCCGATCCATCGCGCCGGGTAGGCGGCGTCGACCTCGGGGTCGAGCTGCATCTTCACGCGATCACGCACGCGGGCCACCGCGGGCGCCAGGAATTCGCTGTCGAAGTCGGCCAGGCCGGCACGGCCATGCACCGCAATCAGGCCCAGGACGGTGCCCATGGAAAACTTGGCCTGGTGCACGGTGGCCGGCACGACCACGCGCCCGAGCACGTCGATCGCACCCTGGTGCACGTGCGCCGTGACCTGCTCGACGTCGGCGGCCGTCAGGCCGTTCGCCCGCATCACCTGCAGCAGCGCGTCGGCGGCCGGGTGCGTGTGACGGCAGGACGCATGGAACTTGAACGAAGTCTCCGCCAGTGCCCAGCGGGTGCCGAGACCGTCGGTCAGGCGTGCCGGATCGGCGTCGGTGGACATGCCCGCGGCCAGCCCCTGCGCGCCTTCCAGCACGCGCCGCGCGCCGGTGAATCCGTCCTTGGCCAGGTAGGCCGACATCAGGCCCGCCGATGCCGCATGCGCGCAATGCAGCTGCTTGGAATCGGCCGCGTCGCGCAGGAACTCCCACAGGCCGCCCGACTGCGTGCCGGCCGAGCCGAAGGCGTGCAGCATCTGCGCTGCGTCCAGGCGCAGCAGGCGCCCGACGGCGGCGGCAGCGGCCAGGGTGCCGGCTGTCGCGGTGGTGTGGAAGATGACGTAGTGCGAGCGCCCCAGGAATTCGCCCACGCGAATGCCGACTTCGTAGCCCGCCACCACTGCCGCGAGGAACTCGCGCCCACTGGCGCCGATGGATTGCGCCACCGCGAGCGCGGGCGCGATGACGACCGCAGCCGGATGGAACACCGAGCCGTTGTGCACGTCGTCCTGCTCGACGAAATGCGAAGCCGCGGCGTTGACCAGCGCAGCGAACAACGGCGACGTGGTGCGCGCCGAGCCGAACACTTCGCTGTCGCCCTGCGCCGTACCCATGGCCTGGGCGAATGCATCGATGCTGCGCACCGGGCGGGCCTGGCGTGCGGCGAGCACCGAGCCGAGCCAGTCCAGCACGAGATCCTCGGCGCGGCGCAGCACCGGCGCGGGAATGTCGGCGGCATCCAGCCGGGCTGCGAATTCCGCCAACACCTGGCTGGGATGGTCGCTGTTGGAGTTCATGGAAGTGTCCTTGGAAAACGGGTACTCGGAGTTCAGACCACGCCGGCCTCGCGCAGGCGGTCGACTGCCTGCGCGTCATAGCCGATCTCGGCGAGGATCGCGTCGGTGTGGGCGCCCAATGCGGGCACCGGGTCCATGCGCGGCTGCCACTCGCGCGGCATGCCGGGTGGCCACAGGGCGGGAATGGGACCGGCGCTGGTGTCCACCTCGGTCCAGCGCTCGCGCGCGCGCAGTTGCGGATGGGCCCACAGGTCGGCCATGGTGTTGACCTGCGCATTGGCGATCTGCGCGGCCTCCAGCCGGGCGACGATCTGCTCGGCGGTGAAGGGTGCGAAGGCCTGCACGATCAGCGCCCGCAATTCCTCGCGCGCGGCCACGCGCAGCGAGGTGGAGGCAAAGCGCGCATCCATGGCCAGGCCGGGCTGCTCGAGCACCTTGGTGCAGAACGCCTGCCATTCGCGCTCGTTCTGCAGGCCCAGCATGACCAGCTTGCCGTCACCGGCCGGGAACGGCCCGTACGGATAGATGGTGGCATGCGCCGCGCCGGCGCGCGGCGGTGGCGGCGCGCCCTCGAATGCGTAGTACATGGGAAAGCTCATCCACTCGGCCATGCCTTCGAGCATGGACACGTCGATGCGTGTGCCGCGTCCGGTTCGGCCGCGCTGCAGCAGTGCGGCCAGGATATTGCTGTAGGCGTACATGCCCGCCGCGATGTCAGCGATGGAGCAGCCGGCCTTTGCCATCTCCTGCGGCGTGCCGGTCACCGACAGGAAACCCGACTCGCTCTGGATGAGCAGGTCGTAGGCCTTCTTGTCGCGGTACGGCCCGGGCTGCGCCGGGTCGTCGCCGTAGCCGGAGATGTCGCACACGATCAACCCGGGGTGGCCGGGCGACAAGGCCTCGTGCGACAGGCCCATGCGCGCGGCGGCGCCGGGCGCGAGGTTCTGCACCAGCACGTCGGCCCTGGCCACCAGGCGCGCCAGGATCTCGCGACCCTGGTCGTGCTTGAGGTCGAGCGTCAGGCTTTCCTTCGAGCGATTGGTCCACACGAAGTGCGAGGCCAGGCCGTGCACGCGCTCGTCGTAGCCGCGCGCGAAGTCGCCGACGCCGGGACGCTCGACCTTGATCACGCGCGCGCCGAGGTCGGCCAGCTGGCGCGTGCAGAACGGAGCGGCAATGGCGTGCTCCAGCGTCACGACGGTGATGCCTTCGAGAGGGCGCATGTCAGTGCCGCTCCGCCGCCCGAAGGCACTGGCGCGCCCCTTCGGGGGGCAGCGATACGCAAAGCCACGAACGTGGGCGCGAGGGGTACATCAGAAGCTCCTCGGCAGCCCCAGCACGTGCTCGGCCACGTAGCTGAGGATCAGGTTGGTGGAGATCGGCGCCACCTGGTACAGGCGCGTCTCGCGGAACTTTCGCTCGATGTCGTATTCGCAGGCGAAGCCAAAGCCGCCGTGCATCTGCAGGCATACGTTGGCGGCCTCCCAGCTCGCCTTGGCCGCCAGGTACTTGGCCATGTTGGCCTCGGCGCCGCAGGGCTGGTGCGCATCGAACAGCTCGCATGCCTTCCAGCGCATCAGATTGGCCGCCTCAACCTCGATGAAGCTCTCGGCAATGGGAAACTGCACGCCCTGGTTCTGGCCCGTGGGCCGGCCGAACACAACGCGCTCCTTGACGTACTTGCTCACCCGGTCGACGAACCAGTAGCCGTCGCCGATGCACTCGGCCGCGATCAGCGTGCGCTCGGCATTGAGGCCGTCGAGGATGTACTTGAAGCCCTGCCCCTCCTCGCCGATGAGGTTCTCGGCGGGGATCTCCAGGTTTTCGAAGAACAGCTCGTTGGTCTCGTGATTGACCATGTTCAGGATGGGCCGCACCGTCAGGCCCTGCCCGACCGCCTCGCGCAGGTCGACCATGAAGATCGACATGCCTTCGGACTTGCGCTTGACGTCCGCCAGCGGCGTGGTGCGCGCCAGCAGGATCATGAAGTCCGAGTGCTGCACGCGCGAGATCCACACCTTCTGGCCGTTGACGACGTAGCGGTCACCCTTCCTGACGGCCGTGGTCTTGATCTTGGTGGTGTCGGTGCCGGTGGTGGGCTCGGTCACGCCCATCGATTGCAGGCGCCACTCGCCGCTGGCGATGCGCGGCAGGTAGTGTTCCTTCTGCGCCTTGGAGCCGTGCCGCAGCAGCGTGCCCATGTTGTACATCTGCCCGTGGCAGGCGCCGGAGTTGCCGCCGGCACGATTGATCTCTTCCATGATGACCGAGGCTTCGGTCAGGCCCAGGCCGGAGCCGCCGTACTCCTGCGGAATCAGCGCGGCCATCCAGCCGGCCTTGGTGAGTGCGTCGACGAAGGCCTCGGGGTAGGCACGCTGCTCGTCGACCTTGCGGTGGTATTCGTCGGGGAACTGCGCGCAGAGGTCGCGCACCGCGTCGCGGATGTCCTGGTAGACGTGTCTGGAAGAAGCGGTCATGGCATTGGAGATTGAATCAGGTGGCGGGGGCGAACTGCGCGCTGGCCTGCATCAGCAGGGCGCCGTCATGGTCTTGCGCCCACAGGGTGACGCTGCCGTCCGCCTGCACTGCCTGGCCGCACACGCGCATCGGACGGTTGCACACCAGCGGCCGCACGGCCCGGAAGCGGTAGGCGCGCACGGCGCGGCCCGGGTTCTGCGCCTGCGCGGCCTCGAGGATCAGCGTGGCGATCAGCGGCCCGTGAACGACCAAGTCCGCATAGCCCTCGACCTGGGTCACGTAGGGAAAATCGTAGTGGATGCGGTGGCTGTTGAAGGTCAGCGCCGAGTAGCGGAACAGCAGGGTCGGGTCCGGGAGGTGCGGTACCTCCCAGGCGGCCGCTCCCGGAGGCGACTGGGGGGGCGGCGCGGGGTCTCCGGCGCGGGCTGCTTCGCGGTAGACGATGTCATGCGCGTCGCGCAGCAGCAGCGCGCCCTTGGCGTCATGCACCTCGTGCTGCACCTTCACGAAGACCAGCGCCCCACCCTTGCCCTGCTTGAGCGAGACATCGGCCACGCGCGATGTCTTGCGCGCGGGCTGGCCCACCTTCAGGTCGGCCAGGAACTCGAGCTGGCTGCCCGCCCACATGCGCCGCGGCAGCGGCACCGGCGGCAGGAAGCCGCCGCGGGCCGGATGGCCGTCCGGACCCAGTCCGTTCTGCGCGGCCACCGGCAGGAAGTAGCTCCAGTACCACAGCGGCGGCAAGGCGTCGCCGGCCAGCCAGGCGCGGTCATCGTTTCGCAACATGGCGGCCATGGCACTGGCCGTCCAGGGCGACAGGGCGTCGTCGCGCGTCTCTGTGCGGTCGATCCAGCCGCGCAGGTGTTCGAGGTCGAGCGTCGATGCGGTCATCGCGGGACCCGCCTGTCCAGGCCGGGCTGCGGGGGCTTGTTGAACTTGGTGCTCATGCGGCGGATTCATTCGGAATGCGACACGGTTGAATCTAGTCCAATCCGGCGCGTCGGTGCTTCTCGATTGCGAAAGGCTCCCTTTGGCAAAGCCGAAGCCGGTAACACGACCCTTCTGGCACGCTGAGGTCCATCAACAAAGAGGGACCGCGCATGTCCATGGACACCGAATCGCTGGCCGCCATCCGCGATGCCGCCATCGACTATTTCACCCGCAGCAAGAGTGTTCAGCGAAGCCGCATCCTGCTCGAGCAGTCCCAGGCGCAAGAAAGCCAGAGCGACGCCCAGGCCGGCGCCTGGCGTGAACTGGCGGCCCTCGGCTGGCCCGGCATGCTCGCGCCCGAGGCCGTCGGCGGCCTCGATTTCGACCTGACCGCTGCAGCGCAGGTGCTGCGCGCGGCCGGCGAACACGTGGCGCCGGAGCCATTGCTGGCGGTCGCCGGCCTGGCGGCCACCCTGCTTGCAAGGCTGGACACTCCCGCGGCCCGTGAGCTGCTGGCCGAGCTCGCCGCCGGCCGCCTGCTGCCGGCACTGGCCTGGCAGGAGAGCGCGGGAGAACTCAGCGCCGAGCCGCTGTCGTGCGGCTGCGAGCCCGACCCAGACAAGGTCGGCCACCTGGTCCTGCAGGGCGACAAGACGATGGTGCAGCCCGGCCCGGCCGCCAGCGGGTGGCTGGTGTCCGCGCGCGACAGCGAAGAGACGGTCGTTCTGTGGGTGCCACGCGGCACCGCCGGCGTCGAGGAGTCGATTGTGACCCTGGTGGACGGCAACCGGTGCAGCCAGTTGCGCTTCGAGCGCGTGGCGCTGCCGCCGTCCGCCGTCCTGGGGCGCGGCGACCGCGCAGAGGCGGCGCTGCGCCGCGCCCTGGCCTTCGCGCAGATCCTGCAGGCGGCGGAACTGCTGGGCCTGGGCCAGGCACTCCTGGCCCGCACGCGCGACTACCTCTGCACGCGCGCGCAGTTCGGCAAGCCCATCGGCAGCTTCCAGGCGCTGCAGCACCGCTGCGCCGACATGTTCATCCACCTGGAGATCGCCCGGGCCACACTCGACGAAGTGTTGGCACTGGCCAGCGCGCCGGACGAACTGCCGCTGAATCGGCTCGAGGCCGAGGCCAGCCGCGCGAAGGCGCGCTGCGCCGCCGCCGCGCTGCAGGCCTCGCGCTCGGCGGTGCAACTGCACGGCGCCATCGGCTACACGCAGGAGTGCGACGTCAGCCTCTACTACAAGCGCGTGCTTTGCCAGTGCGCCTGGCTGGGCAACGCGCCGTCGCACCAGCGCCGCTACGCCGGCCTGGCCGACGACGGCCCGGGGACCGATCAGCGCGGCGGCTGGAGCGGCGAGTTCCCGCGCCAGGCCGACTGGTCGGCCATGGCCGAACCCGAGTTCCGCGCCATGGTGCGTGCGTTCCTGCAGCGGCACTATCCCGAGAACCTGCGCTACCTGTCGCACAGGGCCCGCCGAGCCGAGATGCTCGACTGGACCCTCACGCTGGCGCGCCAGGGCTGGATTGCGCCGGCCTGGCCGCAGGCGCATGGCGGCATGGGCCTGCCGGCCGACAAGCTGATCGCCTGGATCGAGGAGCTGGAGCAGTACGGGGTCGCCCGCGCGCCGGACCAGGGCATCGTCATGATCGGCCCGCTGCTGATCCAGCACGGCACGCCCGAGCAGCAGAAGCGCTTCCTGCCGCACATCGTGAGCGGCGAGCACGTCTGGTGCCAGGGCTACTCGGAACCGAACGCCGGCTCCGACCTCGCCGGCCTGCGCACCGAGGCCGTGCTCGACGGCGATCACTTCATCGTCAACGGCCAGAAGATCTGGACCACGCTGGCGCAGGATGCCAGCCACATCTTCATGCTGGTGCGCACCGACAAGTCGGCCCGCAAGCAGGAAGGCATCAGCTTTCTGCTGGCCGACCTGAAGACGCCCGGCATCACCATCCGGCCCATCCGCACGCTGGCGGGCGAAGAGGAGTTCTGCGAGGTCTTCTTCGACAACGTGCGCGTGCCGGCCGAGAACCTGGTCGGGCGCCTCAACGGCGGATGGAGCATCGCCAAGGCTCTGCTGGGCTTCGAGCGCATCTTCCTGGGCAGCCCCAAGCAGAGCCAGTACGCGCTGGGCCAGCTGGCCCGCTTCGCACGGTCGCGGCGCCTGTTCGCCGAGCCGGTCTTCCTCGAACGCTACACCGCCCTGCGGCTGGACGTGGCCGACCTGTGTGCGGCCTACACGGGCTTTGCCAACATCGTGAAGGCCGGCAAGCCGCTGCCTCCCTCGGTGTCGCTGCTCAAGATCTGGGCCAGCGAGACGTATCACCGCATCGGCGCACTGCTGGTGCAGACCTGCGAGGAACAAGGCGCCATCGCCGGCGACCAGGAACTCGACGGCCAGCCGTTCAACGCGCTGGCGCCGTTGATCGGTTCCACCTCCGCCATGATCTACGGCGGCAGCAACGAGATCCAGCGCAACATCCTCGCGCGCCAGGTGCTGGAGCTGCCCGCCTGAGTCTGTCCATGAAGCAACGCCGCGTCCGCCATGGTGCGCGGCGCTCCCGGTTTTCCCTGCAACCACAAAGAGACAAGCCATGAAGAAGACACAGTCGCAGAACCTCGAATCAACCGGCCTGTTGCGCAGGCGGTCGCTGCTGCTTGCCGCCGGCGCCTCGGCGACCCTGCCCGCTCTGAGCTGGGCCGCCGGCAACGCCGGCGCGGCCATTCCACCGCTGGTCAAGCTCATCGTCGGCTATTCGGCGGGCGGCCCGGTGGACGGCGCCGCGCGGCTGCTGGCACCGGCGCTGGGCGAGGCTCTGGGCACGCAGGTGATCGTCGAGAACAGGCCGGGGGCCAGCGGCTCGCTGGGCGGTGAAGCGGTGACCCGGGCCGCGCCCGACGGCGCCACGATCTACTTCGGCGCCAGCCCGACGATCACCATCAATCCGAACATCCAGCGCGCGATGACCTTCGACCCGGCCAGGGACCTCACACCGCTGGCGCCGCTGCTGGCGTACACCAACGTGCTGGTGGTCAACAACGACCTGCCGGTGCGCAACGTGAAGGAGCTGATCGCGTATGCGCGTGCGCACCCGGGCAAGGTGTTCTACGGCTCCGCTGGCGTGGGCGCGTCCAACCACATGTGCGGAGCATTGCTCGAGAAGATGACCGGCGCGCCGTTCGCGCACGTGCCGTACAAAGGCAATGCACCCGCCATGGCCGACGTGATGGGCGGCACGCTGGCCATGATGTTCGACATCGTCGCCACTGCGCGCACCTACATCGTGGCCGGCAAGGTCAGGGCGCTGGCCGTCACCTCGCGCGAACGCAACCGCATGCTGCCCGAGGTGCCGACCATGATCGAATCGGGCGTGCCCGACTACGACGTCGGCGGCTGGTACGGCCTGTACGGCCCAGCGAAGATGAACCCGGCGCTGGTGACGGCGATCAACGCCGCCACCGGCCGGATGCTGGCACGCGAGGACGTCACCAAACGCCTGAGCGACCTCGGCTACGACGCCTGGTCCGGCGACCCCGCCGCCCTGGCGCGCAAGGGGCAGGCGGACCGTCAACTCTGGGCCATGGCGGCCAAGGGCATCCAGACCGAATGACCACCCACACCCGAATCCACCAACTGCTGGCGCAGCGTGCGGGCGAGACGCCCGATGCGGTGTTCCTGTACGAGCCTTCCGGCAACACCACCTTTGCCGCGCTGCAGGCGCTGGTGGAAGACGGCGTGCGCGACTTGCGGGCTGCCGGCGTGCGCCCGACCGACCGCGTGGTGCTGGTGGCCGAGAACTGCGCCGCGCACATCGCGCTCATCATGGCGTGCAGCCGCGTCGGAGCCTGGTCTTGCGGAGTCAACGCGCGCATGGCCCCGGGCGAGATCGCCGCCATCGTCGAACGCGCCGATGCACGCGTCGTGTACTACACCACCGGCGTGTCACCGGCCGCGAACGCGCATGCGCTGCGCGCCGGGGCGACGCAATCGGGCATCGCCGGCGTGGCCCGCGGCGCGCTGCGCGCGAACGCCACGCCGGAGCCGGCCGACGCGCTGGCGGACACCGCCGCCATCATCTTCACATCGGGCACATCCGGCGCGCCCAAGGGGGTGATGGTCTCGCACCACGGGCTGCTGCACTTCGGCCGCGTCTCCGCGTCGGCGCGTGCGCTCGGCGTCGACGACCGGCTGTACGCGTTCGTGCCGATGACGCACATCTTCGGACTGGGCACGGTGCTGATGGCCGCCCTGTCCGGCGCCACGGCGCTGGTTCTGCGCACCGCCTTCGCACCCGACGACATGCTGCTGGCACTCGCCGGCGACGGCGTGAGCAACCTGCTCGGCCCGCCCACCATGTATGCACGCCTGCTGGCGCATATCGAGGCGCACGGCCTGGCGCCGACCTTTCCCCGGCTGCGCTATGTCTACACCGGTTCCGCCCCGCTGGACCCAACCCTCAAGACGCGCGTGGAGTCCTTCTTCGGCCAGCCGCTGCACTACGGCTACGGGCTGTCGGAATACGCGGGGTCGGTCTTCCTGACGCGCCGCGATGCTCCGCGCGCCGACGTCTCGGCCGGCTACGTGGTCGAAGGCGGCGAAGCGCGCATCGTCACGCCGCAAGAGCAGGACGTCGCCGCCCCGGGCGAAGTGGGCGAGATCTGGCTGCGCGGCGCCGGCCTGATGCTCGGCTACTTCCGCGACCCGGCCACCACCGCGGCCGTGATGCGCCCGGGCGGCTGGTACGCCACTGGCGACCTGGGCCGCATCGAGGCCGACGGCGCGCTGTTCGTGGTCGGGCGCCTCAAGGAGATGATCATCCGCTCCGGCTTCAACGTGTATCCGGCCGAGGTGGAGTCCGCGCTCAACCGGTTCGGCGGCGTGCACCAGAGCGCGGTGGTCGGCATTCCCGAGGCGGACGGCAACGAGCAGATCGTCGCCTTCGTCGAGCTGACGTCCGGCGCCGCGCTCGATCGCGACGGCCTGCGTGCCTGGCTGGCCGATCAGCTGGCGCCCTACAAGCGGCCCGCCCGCATCGAGCTGATCGACGCGCTGCCCACCACGGCGAACGGCAAGCTGCTCAAGCGTGAATTGCGCGACCGCGCAATGTCGGGCTAGCGCTGCGCCGCTCGGCTCCCTCAACCCGGCCGCAGGCCGACATCCACCGTCGGATAGCGCAGCCGCAACCGCAGTTCGCGCTTGAGGCGCGTGTTGTCCAGACGGCGCGATTCGCCCATGAAGCTGAGCAACTGCGCAGGCAGTTGCGCCGCCGCCTCCTCGCGCGTCAGGCGGGACGGACGCGGCAAGCCGTAGAGGTCGGCGGCCAGGTCGAAGTAGTCGCCCATCTTGAGTTCGCTGTCGTCGCTGACGTGGAAGACGCGCTGGGCGCCGCCACGCCACAGCGCCAGCACGCAGGCGCGCGCCAGGTCGTCGGCGTGGATGTGGTTGGTGTAGGCATCGTCCTCGGGGCGCAGTGCGGGTGTGCCGCGCAGCAGGCGCTCGCGCGGGGTGCCGCCTTCGCGATCGGGCGCATAGATGCCCGGGATGCGCAGGATGCCTACCCGCACGCCCGAGCGGCCCAGCCAGCGCACCGCGCGCTCGGCGTCGACGCGGCGGCGCGCGCGCGGCGTCGAAGGGTTCACCGCGCGTGACTCGGCCACGTGCGCGCCCCCGCAGTCGCCGTAGACCCCACTGGTCGAGCCGTACACCAGAACCTGTGGCGGGCTGCGTCGCTTGAGCGCCCGCACCAGGGCAGTGGTGCGGGTGTCGCGCCACTGCGCCCCCGCCGCTTCGCGCGGCGGGGGCGCCAGGTGGAGCACGCGGTCGGCCAGGCCGGACAGGCGGGAAATGCGCCCGGGATCGTCCAGGTCGCCGACCAGCGGCGTCAGGCCCGCGCGGCGCAATTCGTCTGCGCGCGCCGGCGACGAGGTCAGCGCCAACAGCCGGACACGGCCACGCAGCAGGCGCGCAGCGCGCAGGCCGACGTCGCCGCAGCCGACCACCAGGATCCGTTCGCGGCGGAAGCGCGATGGCAAGGCGCCGAGAGGGGTTTGGAATACGGGCAAAATCGTTCCTTTGTTCCTTCCAGCGAAGAATAGCGATCATGAGTGCCGGCGCGCAGGACGCGACCCATTCCATCACCGTCGAACCCAGCGGGCGGAGTTTCTCGGTTGCCCAGGACGAGACGATCCTGTCGGCGGCCATTCGTCAAGGCATCGGCCTGCCCTATGGCTGCAAGGACGGCGCCTGCGGCTCGTGCAAGTGCAAGAAGCTCTCGGGCGAGGTCGAGATCGGGCCCCACCAGAGCAAGGCACTGACGGCCGAGGAACAAGCCAGGGGCTACGTGCTCACTTGCTGTGCGCGGGCCCGCAGCGACGTCGTGCTCGAGTCGCGGCAGGTGACCGAAGCCGGAGCCCACCCGATCCGCAAGATGCCGGTGCGCGTGCTCGCGCTCACGCGCCTGTCGCACGACGTGATGGGCCTGCGGCTGCAGTTGCCGGCTGGCGAGCCGCTGCAGTTCCACGCCGGGCAGTACATCGAGTTCATTCTCCAGGGCGGCGTGCGCCGAAGCTACTCGATGGCCAACGCCCCGCACACGCTGGCGACGCCGGGCACCGGGCTCGAGCTGCACGTGCGCCACATGCCGGGCGGCCGCTTCACCGACCATGTGTTCGGCGCGATGAAGGAGAAGGAGATCCTGCGCGTCGAAGGCCCGTACGGCAGCTTCTTCCTGCGCGAGGATTCCGACAAGCCGATCGTGCTGCTCGCATCGGGCACCGGCTTCGCGCCGATCAAGGCATTGGTCGAGCACATGGCGCACAAGGGGATCGACCGTCCCGCCACGCTGTATTGGGGCGGGCGCCGCCCGCAGGACCTGTACATGGACGACTGGGTCCGCGAGCAGGCCGCCGCCCTGCCCGGGTTGCGTTACGTGCCGGTGGTGTCCAACGCGGTACCCGAAGACAACTGGCACGGCCGCACCGGCTTCGTGCACCTGGCTGTGCTCGAGGACTATCCCGACCTGTCGGGCCACCAGGTCTATGCATGCGGCGCGCCGATCGTGGTGGAGTCGGCCAGGCGCGACTACGTCGCGCGGGCCGGCCTGCCCGAAGAGGAATTCTTTGCCGACTCCTTCACCACCGAGGCCGACAAGGCGCTGCCTTGAGCCACGCGGCCCGCGCATCCCACGATTTTTTCGACAACAACGAGGAAGACAATGAATAGCAGACGCCTGCTGATTTCCAGCGCGGTGGCCGTCCTGGCCGCGGCCGCCCTAGCCGCGCATGCTCAACAGGGGCACCCGATCCGCCTGGTGGTGCCGTACGGCGCCGGCGGGCCGATCGACGTCACCGCGCGCGCGCTGGCCGAGCAGGTCAAGGATTCGCTGGGCACGGTGATCATCGACAACAAGCCGGGCGCCGGCGGCAACATCGGCGCCGACGCGGTTGCCAAGGCCGCGCCGGACGGCCTGACCATCGGCATCGCCGCCACCGCGACGAACGCGGTCAACCCGTGGCTGTACGCGAAGATGCCGTTCAACGCCGCCACCGACTTCGCGCCCATCACGCAGATGGTGCGCGTGCCCAACGTGCTGGTGATGAACGCCGAAGTCGCCAAGCGCCTGAACATCCACAGCGTCGGCGACCTGATTGCCTATGCCAAGGCCAACCCCGGCAAGCTCAACTATGGCAGCGGCGGCAATGGCAGCGCCGGCCACCTGGCCGGCGAGATGTTCAAGAAGGACGCGGGCATCTTCGCGGTGCACATTCCGTTCAACGGCGGCAACCCGGCACAACTGGCGCTGCTGTCGAACCAGGTCGACTTCAACTTCGACAACCTGGCCACCGCGGCGCCGAACATCCGCTCCGGCCGCCTGGTGGCCCTGGCCGTGACCACGCCGACGCGCAGCCCGATGCTGCCCGACGTGCCGCCGGTGGCTGACACGATCAAGGGCTTCTCGATCGACACCTGGTGGGGCCTGGTTGCTCCGGCGGGCACGCCCAGGGACGTCATCGACCGCCTGAGCAAGGCCTTCATTGCCGCATTGCATTCGCCGCAGACCCGCACGCGCTTCGAAGGCCTGCTGGCAGAGCCCGTCGGCAACAGCCCGGAGCAGTTCGGCGCGTTCATGAAGAGCGAACTGGCCAAGTACCAGGACGTCGTCAAGGCCACCGGCGCGCGGGTGGATTGACCGACCCGGGCCGCAGCGGCTATTCGCCGAGGTAGGCGGCCCGGACCTTCGGGTCGCTGAGCATGGCCTTGGCGTCGCCGCTCATCGAGATCATCCCGGACTCCATCACGTAGCCGCGATCGGCCAGCTGCAGCGCCCGGCTGGCGTTCTGCTCCACCAGCAGAACGGTCACGCCCTGGCGGTAGACGTCCTGCACCACTTCGAAGATCTTGTCGACCATGATCGGCGACAGGCCCATGGACGGCTCGTCCAGCAGCAGCACCTTGGGCCGCGCCATCAGCGCCCGCGCCATGGCCAGCATCTGCTGCTCGCCGCCGGACATGGTGCCGGCCAGTTGCCCGGCACGCTCCTTCAGGCGCGGGAAGATGCCGAACATGCGGTCGATGTCGGCGGAAATGCCGGCCTTGTCGTTGCGGATGTAGGCTCCGATCTGCAGGTTCTCGACGATGGTCATTCGCGCGAACACGCCGCGGCCCTCGGGCACCATCACCAGCCCCTCGGCCACGAGGTCCCAGGCGCCGCGGCCCTTGATGCTCTTGCCCAGGAACTCGATCTCGCCGGCCAGGCTCGGCAGCGTGCCGGTGATCGCCTTCATGGTGGTGGTCTTGCCGGCGCCATTGGAGCCGATCAGCGAGACCAGTTCACCCTCGCGCACCTCGAAGTCCACGCCCTTGACGGCCTGGATGCCGCCGTAGGCCACCTTCAGGCCGCTGACTTTCAACAGGGGTTTGCCGCTCATCGCTCAATGTCCTCCGGTGCCGAGGTAGGCCTCGATCACCTTTTCGTTCTTCTGCACCTCGGCCGGCGTGCCTTCGGCGATCTGCTTGCCGTAGTCGAGCACGGTGACGCGGTCGCACAGGCCCATGACCAGCTTCACGTCGTGCTCGATCAGCAAGATGGTGCGGTTGTCGTTGCGAATGCGGTCGATCAGCTCGCGCAGCTGCACCTTTTCGGTGGCGTTCATGCCGGCCGCGGGTTCATCGAGCGCGATGAGCTTCGGATCGGTGGCGAGGGCGCGCGCGATCTCCAGGCGGCGCTGGTCACCGTAGCTGAGGGTCCTGGCCTTGTAGTCGGCATAGCGGCCGACGCCGACATAGTCGAGCAGCTCGTGCGCCCGCTCGGCGATGGCTTCCTCCTCGGCCTTGAACGACCGCGTGCGCAGCACCGCCCCCAGCACTCCGGAATGGGTGCGCACGTGCCGGCCGACCATCACGTTCTCCAGCGCCGTCATGTCGGCGAACAGACGGATGTTCTGGAAGGTGCGCGCGATGCCGGCCTTGGCCACCTCGTGGACCGCCGATGGCGTATAGGGCTGGCCGCCGAGCTGGAAGGTGCCGCTGTCGGGCGTGTACAGGCCGGTGATGACGTTGAAGAACGTGGTCTTGCCGGCGCCGTTGGGACCGATGAGGCCGTAGACCTGGCCGCGCTGGATGGAGATGCCGACGTCGGACAGCGCCTGCAGGCCGCCGAACCGCTTGGAGATGCCCCGGACGTCGAGGATGATTTCAGTCATTGCTGATGGCCTCGATCAAGGGTTGATGGACATGGGACGCGACGAATCGCCGGGGACTTCGTCCGCCGGGCCGTCCACGCCAGGCTTGATCGCCTGGGTCGAGCCGGGCACCGGGTCTGGCGCCTTGCGCTTGTTGAGCGACTTGCCATGCTCGGGCGACGGCCACAGGCCGCGCGGGCGCACCAGCATGATCACGATCATGGCCAGCGCGATGAACAACTGCCGCAGGATCGAGGCGTCGAGGCGCCCGCCCGTCATCTGCTGCAGCGGGCCGGCCACGTAGCGCAGGACCTCAGGCAGCGCCGCCAGCAGCACCGCGCCCAGGATCACGCCGGGCAGGTGGCCGAGGCCGCCCAGCACCACCATGGCAACGATCATCACCGACTCCATCAGGCTGAAGGATTCGGGCGACACGAAACCCTGGAAGGCCGCGAACATCGATCCGGCCACGCCGCCGAAGCTGGCGCCCATGCCGAAGGCCAGCAGTTTCAGGTTGCGGGTATTGATGCCCATCGCCTTGGCGGCGATCTCGTCCTCGCGAATGGCCATCCAGGCGCGGCCCACGCGCGAGTTTTGCAGGCGGTGCGAGATGAACACAGTGATGATCACCAGCACCAGGAACAGGTAGTAGTACAGCGTCACCGACGAGATCGCGTACCCGTCGAGCTTGAGGGTGCGGCCGAGGTCCAGGCCGAACAGCTTGACCGAGTCGATCGAGGTGATGCCCTTGGGCCCGTTGGTGATGTTGACCGGGTGGTCGAGCGTGTTGAGGAACACGCGGATGATCTCGCCGAAGCCGAGCGTCACGATGGCCAGGTAGTCGCCGCGCAGCTTGAGCGTCGGCGCCCCGAGAATCACCCCGAAAATGGCCGCCACCACGAATGCCACCGGGATGACCCACAGCAGCGAGACGTGCACGCCGTTCGGGAACATGGCCTTGAAGGCGACGAACGTGTCGGTCAGGTGCGGCGACGCGGCAAGCGCGTAGATGTACGCGCCGATGGCGAAGAATGCCACGTAGCCCAGGTCGAGCAGGCCGGCGTAGCCCACGACGATGTTCAGGCCCAGGGCCAGCATCACGTACAGCAGCGCGATGTCGACGATGCGCACCCAGGCGTTGCCCTGGGTCTGCAGCACCAGCGGCAGCGCCAGCAGCAGGACGCCACAGACGAGGAAGACCGCGATCTTCTTGAAGGAGCTGTTCATGCGTGCCTCCGGCTCAGGCCCGATCCGCCACCCGCTCGCCCAGCAGGCCGGAAGGCCGCACGGTCAGCGTGAGGATCAGGATGATGAAGGCGAAGATGTCGCTGTGCTGGCTGCCCAGCAGGCCGCCGGTCACGTCGCTCAGGTAGCCGGCCCCGATGGCCTCGATCAGCCCCAGCAGGATGCCGCCGACGACCGCGCCGGGCAGGTTGCCGATGCCGCCGAACACCGCCGCGGTGAATGCCTTCAGGCCGGGAATGAAGCCCATGGCGTGCTGCGCGATGCCGTAGTTGGATGCGTACATGACGCCCGCGATGGCCGCCAGCACGGCACCGATGACGAAGGTGGCCGAGATCACCATGTCGGGCCGGATGCCCATCAGGGCCGCGACGCGCGGGTTCTCGGCCGTCGCGCGCATGGCGCGGCCGAGCTTGGTGAAGTTGACGATGTAGCTGAGCACCGCCAGGGACGCGGCCGTCAGCGCCAGGATCATGATCTGCGTCGGCGAGATCGAGGCGCCCGCCACGTGGATCGAATCGCTCGGCAGCAGCGTCGGGTAGGCCTTGTTGGTCGGCCGCCAGATGATCATGGCCAGCGTCTGCAGCAGGATCGACATGCCGATGGCGGTGATGAGCGGCGCCAGCTTGGGGCTGTTGCGCAGCGGCCGGTAGGCCACCTTCTCGATCACGAAGTTCAGCGCCCCCGCCACGACGCAGGCGATGATCAGCGCCAGCAAGAGAATGAGCCAGCCGGGCGAGTTGGGCATGGCCTCGCGCATCCAGCCGATGACGGTCCAACTGGTCAGCGCACCGACCATGAGCACCTCGCCGTGCGCGAAATTGATGAGGTTGATGATGCCGTACACCATGGTGTAGCCCAAGGCTATCAAGGCGTACATGCTGCCGAGAACCAGACCGTTGATGATCTGTTGCAGCAGGATGTCCATAAGAAAGTCCCTTTACCTGAGCAGCCTCGAGAGCCACTTTTCTACTTGCCAGAGCGCCGGGTTGGCACCATGGGGCTTTGTTAGCAAAAAACCCGCCAGCATTGTTGGCCGCGGGTTTGTCGGTTGCGATTCTAGACAAGAGAAAGCGCCGTTTCGGTGCACGGCGGACGGGGGTTTTCCCGCTGACGGCAGCCATCGGACGGCACTCGGGACGCCGCCGGCGACCCGGATTCCGGAACGGCGGCACCTGCGCGGCCGGCGCCTTCAGCCCCGTGGTGCCGGTGCCGGCGCCTGGCCGCCGGCCTCCTCGTTGAGGCGGCGCAATTCGCGAAGTTTCTCGGCGATCCTCAGTTCCAGCCCACGCTCGACCGGTTGGTAGAAGTCGGGCGGCGCCATGCCGTCGGGCAGGTAGTTCTCGCCGGCGGCGAACCCGCCGGCTTCGTCGTGCGCGTAGCGGTAGCCTTTGCCGTAGTCGAGTTGCTTCATCAACTTCGTGGGCGCATTGCGCAGCCGCATGGGCACGGGCCGCGTGCTGTCCTGCCGGACGAAGGCGCGGGCGGCGTTGTAGGCGGCATAGACCGCATTCGACTTGGCCGCCACCGCCAGGTAGACCACGCACTCGGCCAGCGCCAGTTCGCCTTCGGGCGAACCCAGCCGCTCGTAGACCTCGGCGGCGTCGAGCGCCAGGCGCAGCGCGCGCGGGTCGGCCAGCCCGATGTCCTCGCTGGCCATGCGGATCAGGCGGCGCGCCATGTAGCGTGGATCGGCGCCTCCGTCGAGCATGCGCACGAACCAGTACAGGGCCGCGTCCGGGTCGCTGCCGCGCACCGACTTGTGCAGTGCGGAGATGGTGTCGTAGAACTGCTCGCCGCCCTTGTCATACCGGCGCATGCGCTCGCCCAGTACCCGCAGCAGCCAGGCGTCGTCGATGGCCGTTCGCTTTTCGCTGCGCGCGGCCGTCGACAGGTTCTCGAGCGTGTTGAGAAGCCGGCGCGCGTCGCCGTCGGCATAGGCCACCAGGCGGTCGCGCGCGGCATCGTCGAGCGCCGGCACCGCGCCGATGGCCTGGGCCTTGGCGATGATCCGGGCTAGGTCGGCCTCTGCCAGCGGCTGCAGCACATAAACGGCGGCGCGCGACAGCAGCGCCGAGTTGACCTCGAAGGACGGATTCTCGGTGGTCGCGCCGATGAAAGTGAACAACCCGCTTTCCACATGGGGAAGGAATGCGTCCTGCTGGCTCTTGTTGAAGCGGTGCACCTCGTCGACGAACACGATGGTGCGCTGCGGTGCCAGCCCCTCGCGCGCCGCCTGGGCGCGTTCGACCGCCTCGCGCACGTCCTTCACACCGCCGAGCACCGCGCTGATGGCGATGAACTGCGCATCGAAAGCGTCGGCCATCAGCCGGGCGATGGTGGTCTTGCCGGTGCCCGGCGGCCCCCACAGGATGCACGAATGCGGCTCGCCCGACTCGAACGCGATGCGCAGCGCCATGCCGGGCCCCAGCAGGTGCTGCTGGCCGATGACTTCGCCCAGGCTGCGCGGCCGCAGGCGTTCGGCCAGCGGCTGGTGGGGGGCGGCGTTCGGGTCGGCGGCTTTCATCGATTCGGCGGGCGCGGGTGCAGTGGCATGAACGTCGATTCTTGCATTCCGCGGCGCGGGATGCCCGCGGCATGGCATTCGTTGCAGCCGCAGCCACCGGCCTCTACCATCCGCGCCTTGGGCCGCCGTGCGCGGCCGCATCCCTCAGGAGGCAGGTCATGCCGCGACTTCGCTTTCGTATCTCGATGTCGCTCGACGGCTTTGTGGCCGGGCCCGGGCAGAGTGTGCAACACCCGCTGGGCGTCGGCGGTGAACGCCTGCACGACTGGGCATTCGAGACGGCCGCCTTCCGCCGGCACCTGGGCCTGGAAGGCGGCGTCGTGAACGCGAGCAGCGCCGTCATCGACGAGCAGCTCGCCGGGATCGGCGCTACGGTGATGGGTCGCAACATGTTCGGCGGCGGACCGGGGCCGTGGAGCGAGGATCCGCCCTGGAACGGCTGGTGGGGCGACAACCCGCCGTTTCACCATCCCGTTTTCGTGCTCACCCGGCACGCCCGCGCGCCGCTCGCGCTCGAAGGAGGCACCACGTTCTACTTCGTGACGGAAGGATTGCGCTCGGCGCTGGAGAAGGCGCGAATCGCTGCCGGCGACCAGGATGTCGGCCTGGGCGGCGGCGCCGACGTCGCCCGGCAATGCCTCGCGGCCGGCTTCGTCGACCAGATGGACATCAACCTGGCCCCGATCCTTCTCGGCGAAGGCGAACGCCTGTTCGAGGGCATGGGCACCGAGCTGCACGGGTTGCGCCTGGCGCGCACGGTGGCGGCACCCAACGCGGTGCACCTGCGATTCGAGCGACCCTGAGGCCGGGAACCGCCCGCTATTGCTTCACGACGTCCGCGCCAGCCGGCGGCTGGAAGCGGAATGCGCCGTCCGGCAGCGCCGGATTCACCTGGACCTGCTCGAACCTGAGCACCGATCGCTGGCCGAAGCTGTCGAGGATCTCCAGCGACGCCAAGGCGTCGCCGCGAAAGCCCACCTGCACGTACTGCAACTGCCCGTCCTTGCTGCGCGGCGTGGCCTTGACCCATTGCATTCCGTCGCGCTCGGGCTGGGCCTCGAGCGTGAAATCGGCCTTGAGCGCGCTCAGGTCGGCGGCCGAGGCGATCAGCGCCGCCGGCGTCGAGCCGAGCGCCTGCGCCTGGCTGCGCTGCGTCACCTGGTTGAGGTCGGCGTCATAGAGCCACAGCGTGGTGCCGTCGGCCACGATGGTCTGGGCAAACGGCTTCTTGTAGTCGAACCGGAACCTGCCCGGCCGCTGGAATTCGAAGGTGCCGTTGGAGACGCGGTCTCGCTGCGCCTGGCCGTCCTTGGCCGGCGGCGTCACGGTCTGGGTGAACTGGGCACTGCCAGTGCGCACGCCCTTGACGAAGTTCTCCAGGCTGGCCATGCCGTCCGCCCAGGCGGCGCCGGCTGCGCCCAATGCCAGCACCAGGGCGGCCAGCCGCGGGAAATGAATGGTCATGTTCGGAATCTTCCTCACTCGGCGCGCGCCGGAACCAGGATCTCGCGCTGCCCGTTGGTGCTCATCGCACTGACCAGGCCGGCATGCTCCATGTCCTCGACCAGGCGCGCCGCACGGTTGTAGCCGATCTTCAGGTGCCGCTGCACCAGCGAGATGCTGGCCTTGCGGTGCTTGAGCACGACTTCGACCGCCTGGTCGTACATCGGGTCCTTCTCGCCGCCCCCCTCGCCGCCTTCACCCAGAAGATCGCTGTCGCCATCGACGGTGCCGCCCTCGAGCACGCCCTCGATGTAGTCGGGTTCGCCCTGTGCCTTGAGGTAGGCCACCACGCGATGCACTTCCTCGTCGGAGACGAAGGCGCCATGCACCCGCACAGGCAGGCCGGTGCCGCTGGCCATGTAGAGCATGTCGCCCATGCCCAGCAGTGCCTCGGCCCCCATCTGGTCGAGGATGGTGCGGCTGTCGATCTTGCTGGACACCTGGAACGCGATGCGCGTCGGGATGTTGGCCTTGATCAGGCCGGTGATCACGTCCACGCTGGGGCGCTGGGTGGCCAGGATCAGGTGGATGCCCGCCGCCCGCGCCTTCTGCGCCAGCCGTGCGATCAGCTCCTCGATCTTCTTGCCCACGACCATCATCAGGTCGGCCAGCTCGTCGATCACCACGACGATGTGCGGCTCGCGCTTGAGCGGCTCCGGGTCGTCGGGCGTCAGGCTGAAGGGGTTGTAGATGAACTCGCCCCTGCCCTTGGCCTCGTCGATCTTGGCGTTGTAGCCGGCCAGGTTGCGCACGCCCAGCTTGCTCATGACCTTGTAGCGCCGTTCCATCTCGGCGACGCACCAGTTCAGGCCGTGCGCCGCCTGCTTCATGTCGGTGACGACCGGCGCGAGCAGATGGGGAATGCCTTCATAGACCGACATTTCCAGCATCTTGGGGTCGATCATGAGGACGCGGACGTCGTTCGCCTCGGCCTTGTAGAGCAGCGACAGGATCATCGCGTTGATCCCCACCGACTTGCCCGACCCGGTGGTGCCGGCCACCAGCACGTGGGGCATCTTGGCGAGGTCGGCCACCACCGGGTTGCCGACGATGTCCTTGCCCAGGCCCATGGTGAGCATGGACTTGGCTTCGTTGTAGATCTGCGAACCGAGGATCTCCGACAGCCGGATCGACTGCCGCTTGGCATTGGGCAGTTCCAGCGCCATGAAGTTCTTGCCGGGAATGGTCTCGATCACGCGGATCGACACCAACGACAGCGAACGGGCCAGGTCCTTCGCCAGATTGACGATCTGCGAGCCCTTCACGCCGGTGGCCGGCTCGATCTCGTAGCGCGTGATCACCGGGCCGGGCGAAGCCAGCACGACCCGCACCTCGACACCGAAGTCCTTGAGCTTCTTCTCGATCAGCCGGCTGGTCATCTCCAGCGTGTCGGACGAGACGGTTTCCTGCCGGCCAGGCGCGGCATCGAGCAGGTCCACCTGCGGCAACTTGCTGTCGGGCAGTTCGCGGAACAGCGGCTTCTGGCGCTCCTTGACCATCCGATCGCTCTTGGGCACCTCGGCCAGCGCGGGCTCGATCTGCACCGGCGGCGTCGCCTGCCGGCGCCTGGCCTTGGGCTCGATGCGCAATTCCTCGTCGGGCGACTCGACGGCCTGGTCCTCGCGGTCGCCGAGAATCGATTCCTCTTCCTGGGCGCGTTCGCGTGCGGCGCGCTTGCCAAGCGCGATGTCCTGTGCCCGCTCGCGCTTCTCGCGGCGCCATTCGAACAACGAATAAAGTCGCGCGCCGATCCCTTCGGCGATGTGCGACCAGGAAAAGCGGAACACCAGGGCCGAGCCGATGACGCCGCCGGCAATGGCCACCAGCGCAGAGCCGGTGAACCCAAGCCAGCGCACGCTGGCCGGGCCGACCAGATATCCCAGCACGCCACCGCCATGCCCCGGCAGGTGCGACTCCAAGCGGTACAGGCGCGACCATTCCAGCACGGCGCTGGCGCAAAGCAGCAGAATGAGGCCGCCCCAGAACGCTAGGCGGCTGCGGTTGAATCGACCCAGGGGAGCTTGTTGCGAGTTGGCAGCAGCATCGGCGCCGCGCAGCCATCCGGCCAGCGAAGAGAGCCAGACGCGCCAGCCCGCCGCAAGGCACCACCACACGGAGTAGCCGGCCAGGAAGTAGCTGCCGTCGGCCAGCCAGGCACCCAGCCGACCGGCCCAGTTCTTGAGCGCGCCGCCGCTGCCCGAGGTGGACCACGCCGCATCCGAAGGCGTGTAGCTCAGCATTGCCAGCAGCCAGAACAGCAGCGCGACGAAGCCGGCGATCAGGGTGATCTCGTGCGCAAAGCGCATGACGCGCACGCGCGCCGGCTGGCCGGCGCCGGAAGCAGAATTGAGCGTGTTCAGCGAATAGGTCATGTCAGTGACGGCGACCAGCCCGCGGGCGGGCACAGCGACGCCGTCGTCGGTTGAATGGGCGCGCCTCGGGGCGCGAGGGCCCCATTGTCACAAATCGGCCGCGCAGGCGCGCGGCGCCTTGCCCGTCGCGCGAAGGCGTGTCGCATCGACGCGACCCGCACTCCGGACTCAGGCCAGCGAAGACAGGCGGTCCTTGACGATCATCGAGCCATCGCCCTGCGTCTGCACGAAGCCGCGCTCTTCCAGGTCTTTCATGACGCGGCTGACCATCTCGCGCGACGCGCCGACCATCTTGGCCAGGTCCTGGCGCGAGATCTTCTCGCGAATCTTCATGTTGCCCAGCCCGTCGTCCGAGGCGAACTCCAGCAGCGACCGGGCCACGCGGCCGTAGACGTCCATCAGGGCCAGCGACTCGATCTTGCGGTCGGCGTGGCGCAGGCGCCCGACCAGTCCGCGCAGGATGTTGTAGGGCATCGAGTTGACTTCCGGCAGGCACCGCGCAAAGCCGTCGCGCCCGAGCATCAGCACGTCCGTCTGCACCTCGGTGCGCACCGTTGCCGAATGGGGTTCGTCGTCGATCAGGCTCATCTCGCCGAAGTAGTCGCCTGGCTGCAACGTGGCCAGGATGACCTCGCGGCCGCGGTTGTCGGTACTCATGACGCGGGCCCTGCCGGTCAGGATGATGTAGAGGGAATCCGACTTCTTGCCTTGCTCCACGATCACCTCTGCGCGCTTGAAGCGGCGCTTGACGATGACGTCGGCGATGCTTGCCGATTGCGCCGTGGTCAGCGCCGAAAACAGCGGCACGCGCCGCAGGAGATCGATATTGGAAAGCATCGACATTCAAGGATCCCTTTTATGTGGCGCGATCGAGGATGGCGATGGATTCCTACAATCGCACGCATTGAAAACACTCCGGCCTCCCGCCGGAACCCGGACCGGATACTCTGTATCCATCCGATTGGCTCCAAAATGTACACGCTCGGCGCGTGTATTTATCACGTCACACAGGGTTTCTCATGTCGAACACGCAACACGCCAAGGTCCTCATTCTTGGATCCGGCCCCGCCGGGTACACCGCTGCAGTCTATGCGGCCCGCGCCAACCTTCAGCCGCTGCTGATCACCGGAATGGCCCAGGGCGGCCAGTTGATGACCACCACCGAAGTCGACAATTGGCCGGCGGATGTTCACGGCGTTCAGGGCCCCGAACTGATGCAGCGCTTCCTCGAGCACGCGGAGCGATTCAAGACAAAAGTGGTATTCGACCACGTCAACAAGGTCGACCTGGGCAGGCGCCCGTTCACCCTGACGGGTGACAGTGGAACCTACACCTGCGACACGCTGATCATTGCCACCGGCGCCTCGGCCAAGTATCTGGGACTGCCGTCCGAACAGAACTTCATGGGGCGCGGCGTATCGGGCTGCGCAACGTGCGACGGCTTCTTCTACCGCGAGCAGGAGGTATGCGTCATCGGTGGCGGCAACACCGCGGTCGAGGAAGCGCTGTACCTGTCGAACATCGCCAACAAGGTAACGCTGGTGCACCGCCGCGACAAGTTCCGGGCCGAGCCGATCCTGGTGGACAAGCTGGAAGAAAAGGTCGCCCAGGGCAAGATCGAGTTGAAGCTGCACAGCACGCTCGACGAGGTCCTCGGCGACGATTCCGGCGTGACGGGCGTGCGGCTGAAGAACACCAAGACCGGCGCCACCGAGCAGATCGACCTCAAAGGCTGCTTCATCGCCATCGGCCATCAGCCCAATACCGAGATCTTCCAGGGCCAGCTCGAGATGAAGGACGGCTACATCCTGACCAAGTCGGGCCTGCAGGGGTTCGCGACCATGACCAGCATTCCGGGTGTGTTCGCCGCCGGCGACGTGCAGGACCATGTCTATCGCCAGGCCATCACCAGCGCCGGCACCGGCTGCATGGCGGCACTCGACGCCCAGCGCTTCCTCGAGCAGGAATAAGCGCCCGCCGCCAGATCGGCATTCGGGCTATAATGCTTGGCTTTGCCGGATTTGGCAGAGCCGGGAACCCGCCACCCGGATCATTTTGGCGAGGTCAAGCTGTAACCCACCGGTCCGGCGTTGTGGCAAGGCACCCACGCTTTGCCCGCAAATTGCCTCAGGCGCATCGCCGATGCGCCCGGCGCGGACCGATGCCAGCTGTTTGAAGAAAGAGTGTCCCAAATGGCACGCGTATGCGAAGTCACGGGCAAGGGCCCGATGGTCGGGAACAACGTTTCCCACGCCAACAACAAAACCAAGCGCCGGTTCATGCCGAACCTGCAATATCGCCGTTTCTGGGTCGAGACCGAAAACCGCTGGGTTCGCCTGCGCGTTTCGAGCGCGGCCCTGCGCCTGATCGACAAGAATGGCATTGACGCCGTGCTCGCCGACCTGCGTGCGCGCGGCCAAGCCTGATCACTAGTTAAGGAGCGCAACCATGGCCACGAGCAAGGGCGGACGCGAAAAGATCAAGCTGGAATCCACCGCGGGTACCGGCCACTTCTACACGACCAGCAAGAACAAGAAGACGATGCCTGAAAAGATGTCGATCATGAAGTTCGACCCCAAGGCACGCAAGCACGTCGAATACAAGGAAATCAAGCTGAAGTAATTCAGCTGCCAGGCCAACCGGCCCGGCCGTTTCCCCAAAGCCTTCAAGCAACCCGCCGCGGTCCATGACCCGGCGGGTTGTTTCGTTTGCGGGGGTTCAGGGGCGCTGAAATTCGCTCCGTGACGAGCAAAAAGAAAAGCCGCCCGAGGGCGGCTTTTGTTCGATTGGCACAGTCTCCAGAGAGACCGAGCCCGCCGGCAAGCAAGATGGTGGTGGTCAGCGACCTTGCTGTCAGGCGGCCCGCGCAGCGCGCAGGCGAACCGAAAACTCTTGAAGGGCGGCAATGCCGCTGGCTTCGGCGCGATGGCACCAGGCCGCGAGTTCGGCGGTGAGCTGTTCGCGCGACTGCGACGTGTTCAGCCACATCTGGCGCAATTCTTCGCGCATGGTCAGCATCTTGTCGAGCGCCGGATGTGCCGCCCGTGCCTGCACCAGGGTCTGGCGGGCAGAAGCCGGCATCTTGTCGTCGTCGCGGTGCAGCCAGCGCTTGGCGGCCTTGAGCAGCGACAGGTCGGCGCCCTTGGACTTGAGTTGCACGATCTCGGCCTTGCAGGCGCTGCGCATGCCGCGGGCGTAGCCGGCCATGACCTCGTAGCGATTGGCGATGACCGCCTCGAGCGTCTTCTCGTCGGCCACAGGCTGGACGGCGCCCAGCTGCAGCTTGGGCGGCACCTTCTTGACCTTGGCCCAGCCGAGCGCCTCGAAGGCACGGATGTAGACCCAGCCGATGTCGAACTCGTACTTCTTGACGGAGAACTTGGCCGACGTCGGGTAGGTGTGGTGGTTGTTGTGCAGCTCCTCGCCGCCGATGATCAGCCCCCACGGCGAGATATTGGTGCTGGCGTCCGGCGCCTCGAAGTTGCGGTAGCCCCAGTAGTGGCCGATGCCGTTGATGATGCCGGCCGCCGTGATCGGGATCCAGAGCATCTGGACCGCCCACACCGTCAGGCCGAGCGCGCCGAACAAGGCCACGTTGATCACGAGCATGAGGCCGACGCCCTGCCAGCTGTAGCGGCTGTAGAGGTTGCGCTCGATCCAGTCATTGGGCACGCCGTGGCTGAACTTGGCGATGGTCTCCGCATTCTTGGCCTCGGCGCGATACAGCTCGGCGCCGCGCCACAGCACGGTGTCGATGCCGCGCGTCTGGGGGCTGTGCGGATCGTCCTCGGTCTCGCACTTGGCGTGGTGCTTGCGGTGGATGGCAACCCATTCGCGCGTGACCATGCCGGTGCCCAGCCACAGCCAGAAACGGAAGAAATGCGAAGGAATCGGCCCCAGATCCATGGCGCGGTGCGCCTGGGTCCGGTGCAGGAAGATGGTGACCGCGGCAATGGTGATGTGGGTGGTGAAGAGCGTGTACAGCACGATCTCCCACCAGCTCAGGTTCCACAGCCCGTTGGCGAGCCAGTCGACGGCCGCATTCAATACGGCGGAGTCAGGGAAAAACAACTTTGGTTCTCCATGGCCGCACATGACGACGGCCTGTTCGTAGAAATAGCGATTTTACCGGTCCATGGCCTAAAAAGACCCTTGATTTTCATCAGGAAAAGGAAGGGCATTCAAAAGAGTTGGCCGAATTGAATAGTTTGGGGCGTTTAGGCGCGTTTCCAGACAGCGGCAAAAAAACCGTCGGTGTCATGCCGGTGCGGCCACAGGCGCAGGTAGCGTTGGCCGGAGGCGCCGCCCCTGGTCAGCGCCGCGGCGCCTTCCACCTTCAGCCCGGCCAGCAATTCGCCGGCCTCGACCGGTTCGAATTCGGGATGCGCCGCACCAAAAGCCTCGGCGATCGCCTCGTTTTCCTGTGTCAGGACGCTGCAGGTGGCGTAGACAAGGCGTCCGCCGGGCTTGACCAGACGCGATGCCGACTGCAGGATCGCCGCCTGCTTGGCCGTGAGCTCCTCGATCGACTTGGGCGACTGGCGCCATTTCAGGTCCGGATTGCGCCGCAGGGTGCCCAGGCCGGAGCACGGCGCATCGATCAGCACCCGGTCGATCTTGCCGGCCAGCCGCTTGATCCGGTCGTCGCGCTCGTGGGCAATCGCCGCCGGGTGGACATTCGACAGGCCGCTGCGCGCCAGCCTTGGCTTGAGCGCGTCCAGCCTGTGCGCCGACGTATCGAAGGCATACAGGCGGCCGGTGCTGCGCATGCTGGCCCCGATGGCGAGGGTCTTGCCGCCGGCGCCGGCGCAGAAGTCCACCACCATCTCTCCACGCTTGGCGTCGAGCAGCAGCGCCAGCAGCTGGGAGCCTTCATCCTGAACTTCGATGGCGCCGCGCGCGAACGCGTCCAGCCGCGTCAGCGCCGGCTTGCCGTCGATGCGCAGGCCCCACGGCGAATACGGGGTCGTCACGGCGTGGATGCCAGCCAGTTCGAGTTCCTTGCGGACGTCCGCACGCTTGTCGGCCAGCGCGTTCACGCGCAGGTCCAGCGGTGCGGCCCGCAGCAGCGACTCGGCCAGGGGCCAGAAATCGTCGCCCAATTCAGCCCGAAGGGGGCCGGCCAGCCATTCCGGCAGATTGTGCCGATGCCTGTCCAGCAGTTCTGCCGGCGACACCGATTCGCAGGCGGCAAGCCACGCGGCCTCTGTATCGGTGAGCGCGCTGCGCAGGAAGTCGCGCGGCCCATGAAATCCGAGAATGGCCAGGCGGCGCTCGCGCGACCCACTGCCGGAGGCGGCGAAATGCTCGTACTGCAGCTTGCGCCGCAGCACGTTGTAGGTGGTTTCGGCCAGTGTGGCCCGCTCGCGCGGGCCCAGCGACCGGTTTTCCCGGAAATGGCGGGAAACGATGGCGTCGGCCGGATGGTCGAAACGCAGGACGCGTGCGACGAGTTCCGCCGCCGCGTCCAACAGGGCTCTGGGATGCATGTGCCGATTGTCCCATCGGCACGCCGCCTGACGGCGTCGGCGGCAAAAAGGTTCAGCGAGCGGCGCGTTGCCAGAAAGGCGCGTGCACGTTGCGCTCGATCTCCTGCCGCGTCGGCGCCAGGCCGGCCCACAGCACCAGCGCGACACCTGGCAGGCTCGAGGTCTGCTCCAGGTGGCGGCACAAGGCATGGCGTTCTTCATCCGCCAGTCCAGGCAGGTCGAGGAACAGGATGTACGCGCGCCGCCACGGAAACTCGTGCAGCTTCTTGCGCACCAGCCAGGCGCTGGCGACGGAGTGGCAGCGGGCCAGGTCGGCCCGCAGTTCACCCGCCTCGAACTCGCTCAGGTCGTGCGGCGCGACATGGCTGAAGAAGGATGTCTCGGTGAGTTCCTCCCACGCCCGCCGCTCGGCCTCGTCCGCCTCCTTGAGCCGGCCGCGCCACAGCTTGAGCGCCGCCTCGTCATGTGCGCCGGCATCGGGGTTTTCGAGCAGTTGCACGGCGCAGCGGGCGGCCCACCACCGGCTGCCGCTTCCGGTCTCGTACAACCGGTCGAGGGCCGGCAGCCGCGCGTTCCGGTCGAGTGGAGGGAGCATCTGGACATGGCCTCGCAAAGCTCCTGCGTGCCCGGGCGCCAGCTCCAGCGCCCGTTCGTACCGGTCGCGAACATTGGCGTGGGGGTCGAGCCGACGCTCGAGGTCCGCCCATTCGACCATCTCGTCTGCGTTGTTGCGCGCCGCGCTGCCGGCCAGCACCTGCACGCGCTCGCGCACCCGCGCCAGATGCTGGAAGTGCTGCTTCCAGTCGCTGGCATGCTCGGCGCGCCACTTGCGGTCGAAATGGACAATCCACCGGTCGCCCTTGTCGGCAAACATGTCGAGCGCCGGCTTGACGGACCATTCGGGTACGCCGGGCTTTTCATTGAGGGCCTCCAGGCGGTCACGCAAGACCGGGTGGGTGTCGTCCACGTCACTGAGGCGCCGCAATGCCTCGCGCAGCGCGCCGCGGGCGAACACCGGCTCCGGTGCGGCGCGCAGCTGTTCGCGCAGGGCGCCAAAAGGGCCCACCGGCAGTTGCTCGCTCGCGGCACGCGCCCAATGCGCGGTCCAGAAGCACTCGGCATACCAATGCCCCTTGACGGCGATCTCGGCCAGCGCCGCGGCGACGACCGACGTGCCCAGCAATCGGGCCGAGACGCGATCAGCCTCGTACTCGTCCTGCCGCGCCAGCGCGAAGGTCTTGGCGGCAAAGCGCGGCACGTACCAACGGAAGAAGAATTGCGACAGTGTCGACATCACCCCCTCGCCGCGGCGCAGGCTTTCGTCCAGCCTGATCCAGGACATGCGGGTGCGGTAGATCCAGGCGCTTAGGCGGCCATGGTTGCCGCGCAGGTGGCCGTACTCATGCGCGAGCACCGACAGCAGACGCCGGCGATCCAGCGCCATCAGCAGCGGCAGGCCCACGCTCAGGTAGTTGACGGCGCCTCCGAGGAGCCCGAAGCGAGGCAATTGCCGGATGCTGGCGTTGAACGCGTCGTCCAGATAGACGTGATGGACCGGCGGACCGTCGATCCGCTCTCGGATGCGATCGAGCGCGTCGAACAGCCGCGGCGCGTCAGCCCGTTCCAGGCGCACGCCGTCCGGCCGGTCGAAACGCACCCAGAGCGCTCGCACCGTCGTCCACAACAGCCCGATGGCGAACAAGGCCACCCAGCCGCGCGTGATCGCCCGTTGGCCGTGGGCACTCCAAGCCCAGGCCAACAGACCGACGGCCAGGGCCAGGCAGGCAAGCACCCAGGCGAAGCCCAGCGCCGCAAAGGCGGCGACGCCGCGACGATAGCGGCCGCTGTTGCGGGCGCTGTCGTGTTCGCTGATGCGTACGAGATGGACGAAGTCGGCGCGATCCACAGGAGGTTCAATGAAGCATTCAGTACATATTAGTGGTCTGAATACAAATTGTTACCTCACGCCGCGGAATGGCTCGCTTTTCGTAACTTATCTCCGTGGCGCCGATGCGTCAGCCGCCGCGGCGGGCCAGGAGAAACCGTTCTATCGCCCGGGGGAACAGCGTGTGTTCCTGGGCCAGGACCCGCCTGGAAAGGCTGGCCGGATCATCGTCCGGAAGCACGGGCACCACGGCCTGGTCCAGGATCGGCCCGTGGTCCAGTGCCGCCGTGACCTGGTGGACCGTCGCGCCGGCCACCTTGCACCCTGCCTCGATCGCGCGGCGATGGGTATCCAGGCCCGGAAACGCCGGCAGGAGCGACGGATGGATATTCAGCAGCCGGCCGGCATAGCGGTCGACGAAAGCGGGCGTGAGAATCCGCATGAAGCCGGCCAGGACCACGAGTTGCGGTGCGTGCGCATCGACGGCGCGGGCCAGCGCCTCGTCGAAGGCTTCGCGCGTGGCGAAGTCCCGGTGCGGGACGACCCCGGTCGCAATCCCGGCCTCGCGCGCGAGCACCAGTCCCCCCGCCTCCTCTCTGTTGCTGATGACGGCTGCCACCCGGGCACCGAATCTGCGCTCCCAAGAAGCGGCACGCGCTGCATTGACCACGGCCATCATGTTGGAGCCGGTGCCGGAGATCAGGATCACAATGTTCTGGTTCATTCCGGCGCGGATTATCCAGCTGTCGCCGGGCTGACTCGCGGGCCCGAACGATCGTGCTAAAAATTCGGATTCACTGGAGACGTCCACATGGATTTGGCCTTTACCCCTGAAGAACAGAAGTTCCGCGAAGAAGTCCGCGCCTGGGTCGCGGAGAACCTGCCCAAGGACCTGTCGCACAAGGTGCACAACGCGCTCGAGCTCACGCGTGACGACATGCAGCGCTGGGCCAAGATCCTGGGCAAGAAGGGCTGGCTCGGCTACGGCTGGCCCAAGCAGTTCGGCGGCCCGGGCTGGACCGCGGTGCAAAAGCACCTGTTCGAGGAAGAAACCGCCTTGGCCGGCGCGCCGCGAATCATTCCCTTCGGCCCGGTGATGGTGGCCCCGGTGATCATGGCTTTCGGCAATGCCGAGCAGCACAAGCGATTCCTGCCCGGCATCGCCAGCGGCGAAGTCTGGTGGAGCCAGGGCTACAGCGAGCCGGGCTCCGGCTCCGACCTGGCCTCGCTGCGCACCCGGGCAGAGCGCAAGGGCGACAAGTTCATCATCAACGGCCAGAAGACCTGGACCACGCTCGGCCAGCACGGCGACTGGATGTTCAACCTGGTGCGCACCAGCACGGAGGGCAAGCCGCAGACCGGCATCAGCTTCATCGTGCTGGACATGAAGACACCCGGCGTCACGGTCCGCCCGATCAAGCTCATGGACGGCAGCGTGGAGGTCAACGACGTGTTCTTCGACAACGTCGAAGTGCCGGCGGAGAACCTCATCGGCGAAGAGAACAAGGGCTGGACCTACGCCAAGCACCTGCTGTCGCACGAGCGCACGAACATCGCGGACGTGAACCGCGCCAAGCGCGAGCTCGAGCGCCTCAAGCGCATCTCCCGGCAGGAAGGCCTGTGGGACGATGCGCGCTTTCGCGACGAGATCGCCAAGCTCGAGGTGGACGTCGTTGCGCTCGAGATGCTGGTGCTGCGCGTGCTGTCGGCCGAGAAATCGGGCAAGAACCCGCTGGACATCGCCGGCCTGCTGAAGATCCGCGGCAGCGAAATCCAGCAGCGCTATTCCGAACTCATGATGCTGGCCGGCGGCCCCTATGCGCTGCCACTCGTCCGCGAGGCGATGGAAGCCGGCTGGCAGGGTAACTTCCCTGGCGGCCAGGCCAACCTGGCGCCGCTGGCCTCCACCTATTTCAACATGCGCAAGACCACCATCTACGGCGGCTCGAACGAAGTGCAGCGCAACATCGTCGCCCAGACCGTGCTGGGCTGAAGAAGAAAGAGAAAGACAAATGGACTTCGATTTTTCCGACGACCAGCAACAGCTTCGCGACGCGGTCGCCAAGTGGGTGGAAAAGGCCTATGCGTTCGAGCGCAGGCGCGGCATCGAGGCAGCCGGCGGCTTCTCGCGCGAGGCCTGGGACGAACTGGCCGAGCTGGGCCTGGGCGGGCTCTACATCCCCGAGGATGAAGGCGGACTGGGCATGGGCCCGGTCGAGGGCATGGTGGTGATGGAGGAGCTCGGGCGCGGGATCGTGCTCGAGCCGCTGGCGCAGAGCCTCATCGCCGGCGCGGTGCTGGCCGGACATGCCGACGAGGACACGAAGGACAACTGGCTGCCGCGCATCGCTGGCGGGCAGGCCCTGGTCGTGCTGGCCTACCAGGAGCGCAAGGCGCGCTACCGCCTGGACGTGTGCGAGGCGCAGGCGAAGAAATCCGGCAGTGCCTGGACCCTGAGCGGCACCAAGAGCCTGGTGCCGGTCGGAGACCAGGCCGACGCCTTCCTGGTGCCGGCCCAGGCCGATGGCCGAATCGCGCTGTTCCTGGTCGAGCGCAACGCCAGCGGCGTCGAGGCGCGGGGCTACGGCACCCAGGACGGCAGCCGCGCCGCCGAGGTGGTGTTCGACAACGCGTCGGCCACCCTGGTCGCGGCCGACGGCTTGCCGGTGCTCGAGCACGCAGTCGACATCGGCATCGCCTCGCTCTGCGCCGAAGCGGTGGGCGTCATGGAAAAGACCCTGGCCGTCACCGCCGAATATCTCAACACCCGCAAACAGTTCGGCGTGCTGATCGGCAGCTTCCAGGCCTTGCGCCACCGGATGGCCGACATGAAGATGCAACTGGAGCTGGCCCGCTCGATGAGCTACTACGCCACTCTCAAGCTCAATGCCCCGGCACCCGAACGCCGCCAGGCCATCGCCCGCGCCAAGTACCAGCTCGGCCAGTCGATGCGCTTCGTCAGCCAGCAGTCCGTGCAGTTGCACGGCGGCATCGGCGTGACCGACGAGTACATCGCCAGCCACTACTTCCGAAGGCTCACGCAGATGGAAATGACGTTCGGCGACAGCCTGTACCACCTGGGCCAGGTGTCCGATCGCATGCAGGACACGGCCGGCGTCTTCGCCTGATGCCATCGCTCCAATGAGAAAAGCCCGCCGTGATCCGGCGGGCTTTTTCCTTGGGGGATCGTCAGCCGTGCAGGCGGGACGTCTTGGGCAGGTGCGCCATCAGGAACTCCATCTGGTCGGCCAGTATGCGGCGGTTGCGCAAAATGAAGTCTTCCCACAGGCTGGGCACGTACGGCGTATACAGCAGCGACATGCCGGCCTGCTCGGGCGTGCGGTTGGCCTTGCGGTGATTGCAGGCGCGGCAGGCGGTCACGACGTTCATCCAGTTGTCGACGCCGCTTTGGGCAAATGGGCGGATGTGCTCGCGCGTGAGATCCTCGTCGGCGAAATGACCGCCGCAGTAGGCGCAGATGTTGCGGTCGCGGGCAAACAGCTTGCTGTTGGTCAGGCCCGGGCGCTGCTCGAAGGGGTTGATCTTCGGCACGCCCTTGGTGCCGATGATGCTGTTGATGGCGATCTGCGACTGCTGGCCCGTCACGGCGTTGTGCCCGCCGCGGAACACGGCGACCTGGGCGCCGACTTCCCAGCGTACCTCGTCCGCCGCGTAGTGGATCACCGCCTGCTCCAGCGAGATCCACGACTGCGGCAGCCCCTGGGCCGACAGCTTCAACACCTTGACCACCAACGCCTCCTTCTCGACTGGGAGAGAAAAGAAACTACAGGCAAACAATTCGTCGCAACGAGTCACAATATTACCCCGCTTTCATGACAAGTCGTCTGCGACCGGGCATCACCCGGGGATGACGTGCTATCAAAACCATAACTGCCGATGCAAATCTTCAGAGGATTTCGCCATCCCGGGATTGCCCCGGCGTGCGCCTTGACCATTGGCAATTTCGACGGTGTCCATCGCGGCCACCAGGCGATGTTGGGCCTGCTGGCCAACGAGGCGCGCCAGCGCGGCGTGCCGAGCTGCGTGCTGACGTTCGAGCCGCATCCACGCGACTACTTCGCCCAGACCATGCGCAAGCCCGACCTGGCCCCGGCGCGCATCGGCACCTTGCGGGACAAGCTCGGCGAGCTGGCCGCGTGCGGGGTCAACCAGACCGTGGTGCTGCCGTTCGACGCCCGGCTGGCGTCGCTCTCGCCCGATGCTTTCATCCAGGACGTGCTGCGCGACGGCCTCGGGGTGCGATACGTCCTGGTGGGCGACGATTTCCGCTTCGGCGCCAAGCGCGCGGGCGACTACGCGATGCTCGATGCCGCCGGCGAGGCCAGCGGATTCGACGTGGCGCGCATGATGAGCTACGAAGTGCACGGTCAGCGCGTGTCCAGTTCGGCCGTGCGCGAGGCGCTGGCGGCGGGCGACATGTCCCTGACCCAGGCGCTGCTCGGCCGGCCCTACGCCATCTCCGGCCACGTGGTCCATGGCCGCAAATTGGGCCGGGCGCTGGGGGCCAGCCAGCCGGGCGGCCAGGACGGGTTTCGCACGCTCAACATGCGCTTCAAGCACTGGAAGCCGGCCGCCAGCGGGATCTTCGCCGTGCTGGTGCATGGCCTGTCGGAGCAGCCGCTGCCTGGGGTCGCCAACCTGGGCGTGCGGCCTTCGCTGGATGCAAATGACGTCAATGCCGGCCGGGTGCTGCTGGAGACGCATTGCCTGGAATGGCCGGAAAACCTCGGCGACGAAGGCGCCTACGGTAAAATTGCCCGCGTGGAACTGCTGCACAAACTTCACGACGAGCTGCGCTACACCAGCCTCGAGGCCCTCACGGCCGGCATCGCGAAGGATCGCGACGATGCCCGTGCGTTCTTCGCGTCCACCCATCGGCAGACGACCCGCGACCGAATTTGAGCGGCGGATGGCCTCGCAAGGCACCTGCCCGGCACATTGCCCGCGCCGCTGCCCGGACCGAATCCCTCCGCCGATCTCCGCACTTCATCGAGTGCGCCGGCCACCCCAGCGCCGGCGGCTCGCCGATCGATCTCCCCCGCGCATGCCGCTGTCCGGCAGCGCCCTTCCGGATCCGTCCGGAGACCACTTCTCGAACGAACGACCATGGCCGACACCCCTGACGATGCCAGCACCGACTACCGTGCGACGCTGAACCTGCCCGAGACGCCCTTTCCGATGCGTGGCGACCTGCCCAAGCGCGAGCCGGGCTGGGTCAAGCAGTGGAACGACGAGGGGCGCTACCAGCGCCTGCGCGATGCCCGCCTCGGTGCGCCGAAGTTCATCCTGCACGACGGCCCGCCCTACGCCAATGGGCAGATCCACATGGGTCACGCGGTCAACAAGATCCTCAAGGACATGATCACCAAGGCGCGCCAGCTCGAAGGCTACGACGCGCTGTACGTGCCGGGCTGGGATTGCCACGGGCTGCCGATCGAGAACGCCATCGAGAAGAAGCACGGACGCAACCTCAGCCGCGACGAGATGCAGGCCAGGAGCCGTGCCTACGCGACCGAGCAGATCGCGCAGCAGATGGCCGACTTCCAGCGCCTGGGCGTGCTGGGCGAGTGGACACATCCGTACAAGACCATGGACTTCGCCAACGAGGCGGGTGAGATCCGCGCCTTCAAGCGGGTGATCGAGCGCGGCTTCGTCTATCGCGGCCTCAAGCCCGTGTACTGGTGCTTCGACTGCGGCTCCTCTCTGGCCGAGTTCGAGATCGAATACGCCGACAAGAAGAGCCAGACGCTGGACGTCGCCTTCAAGGCGCACGATCCGGCCGCGCTGGCCGCCGCCTTCGGCCTGCCCGCGCTGGACAAGGACGCGTTCGCCGTCATCTGGACCACCACCGCCTGGACGATCCCGGCCAACCAGGCACTCAACCTCAATCCGACGCTGGACTACGCGCTGGTCGACACCGAGCGCGGGCTGCTGGTCGTCGCGGCTTCGCTGGTCGAGATGTGCATGAACCGCTGGGCGCTCGACGGCAAGGTGCTGGCCACGACCAAGGGAGAGAAGCTGGGCGGCCTGGCGTTCGAGCATCCGCTGTACGACGTCGATCCGGGCTACCGCCGCCTGTCGCCGATCTACCTGGCCGACTACGCCACCGCCGATGACGGCACCGGCATTGTCCATTCCGCGCCCGCCTACGGCCTGGAGGACTTCAACTCCTGCGTGGCGCACGGCCTGGACTACGACGACATCCTGAACCCGGTGCAAGGCAACGGCAGCTATGCCGCCGAGCTCCCCCTGTTCGGCGGCCAGAACATCTGGAAGGCGGTCCCGGCCATCATCCAGACGCTGCGCGAAGCAGGCCGGCTGCTCGGGACCGAGGTCATCAGCCACAGCTATCCGCACTGCTGGCGCCACAAGACGCCGGTGATCTACCGCGCCGCCGCGCAGTGGTTCATCCGCATGGATGAAGGCGAAGGCGTGTTCACGAAGGCGGGCGACAAGCCGGCCAGGACGCTTCGCCAGATGGCGCTGGACGCCATCGAGCAGACCGGCTTCTATCCCGAGAACGGCAAGGCCCGGTTGCACGACATGATCGCCAACCGGCCCGACTGGTGCATCTCGCGCCAGCGCAGCTGGGGTGTTCCCATCCCGTTCTTCCTGCACAAGGATTCGGGCGAGTTGCATCCGCGCACGATGGAAATCCTCGACCAGGCCGCCGCCATCGTCGAGCAGGGCGGCATCGAGGCCTGGAGCCGGGTGACGACCGAGGAGATCCTGGGCGTCGAGGATGCCCCGAGCTATACCAAGAGCACCGACATCCTCGAAGTCTGGTTCGATTCCGGCTCGACCTTCTTCCACGTGCTGCGCGGCACCCACCCGAACGTGCACCACGACACCGGTCCGGAGGCCGACCTGTACCTGGAGGGGCACGACCAGCACCGCGGCTGGTTCCATTCGTCGCTTCTGCTCGCTTGCGCACTTGAAGGCCGGGCGCCCTATCGCGGCCTCCTGACGCACGGCTTCACCGTCGACAGCCAGGGCCGCAAGATGAGCAAGTCGCTCGGAAACGGCATCGATCCGCAGGAAGTGAGCAAGAAGCTCGGCGCCGAGATCATCCGGCTGTGGGTGGCCGCGAGCGACTACTCGGGCGACATTGCCGGCGACGACAAGATCCTGGCACGCGTGGTCGACGCCTACCGCCGGATCCGCAACACGCTGCGCTTCCTGCTGGCCAACACCAGCGACTTCGACATCGACAACGACCTGGTGCCGCTGCAGGAAATGCTGGAGATCGATCGGTACGCGCTGGCACGGGCCGCGCAGTTCCAGGCCGAGATCCTGGCGCACTACAAGGTGTACGAGTTCCACCCCGTCGTGGCCAAGCTGCAGGTCTATTGCAGCGAAGACCTCGGCGCGTTCTACCTCGACGTGCTCAAGGATCGCCTCTACACGACTGCCGCCGGTTCCAGGGCGCGGCGCAGCGCGCAGACGGCGCTGTGGCACATCACCCAGGCCATGCTGCGCTGGATGGCGCCGTTCCTGAGCTTCACGGCCGAAGAAGCCTGGGCCTTCTGCGCGCCCGCCGCCAGTCGCGGCCACTCGATCTTCGCCGAGACCTATCTGGAGCTGGGCGAGCCGGACGAGGCCCTCCTGGCCAAGTGGTCCCGCATTCGCGAAGTGCGCGACCTGGTCAACAAGGAGGTCGAGAACCTGCGCGCCGACGGCAAGCTGGGTTCGTCGCTGCAGTCGAACGTGCGCCTGACCGCGGATGCGGCCGACCACGCGCTGCTGGCCAGCCTGGGCGACGACCTCAAGTTCGTCCTGCTGAGCTCGGTCGCCGAGTTGACGGCTGGTGAACAGTTCGCGGTCGAAGTGCGCCCCAGCGAAGCGCTCAAGTGCGAGCGCTGCTGGCACTGGCGCGACGACGTCGGCCACAACCCCGACCGGCCCACCCTGTGCGGCCGCTGCACGAGCAACCTCTATGGCGCCGGCGAAACGCGCACCGTGGCATGAGCGAACGTCATCCGATGAACGCCACGATCTCGCCCGCCAAGACAGGCAACGCCAACATCTGGCCGTGGCTGATCCTGGCGCTGGTCATTGTCTGCGCCGACCAGCTGACCAAGGCGCTGATCCTTGGCAACTACCGGCTGGGCGACCAGACGGTGGTCACCGGCTTCTTCAACATCGTTCGAGCCCACAACACCGGCGCCGCCTTCTCGTTTCTGGCCGACGCGGCCGGGTGGCAGCGCTGGCTGTTCACGGCCATCGGCGTTGGCGCGGCCACCTTCATCGTCTGGATGCTGCGGCGCCACGCCGGCCAGGTGCTGTTTTCCCTGGCCATGGCGCTGATCCTAGGTGGCGCCATCGGCAACGTGGTCGACCGGACGGTGCACGGCTACGTTGTTGATTTCCTCGACTTCCATTGGAGCGGCCGTCACTTCCCGGCCTTCAACCTGGCCGACAGCGCAATCACGCTTGGCGCGGTCTTCCTGATCCTGGACGAACTCCGACGCATGCGACGCGGGAACTAGACCGACGCGAAATCCCCCCGCCGGCGCGTATAGTCTTCGCGATCCATGAAGCATCTGTTGAACTTGCTGGCGGCCGTGGCGCTGCTGGTATGGGGTACCCATCTCGTCCGCACCGGCGTCATGGGCGTGTTCGGCGCCGATCTGCGCGAGCTGCTGGCACGCAGCATGCGCAACCGCTTCACCGCCGCGCTGTCGGGCATCGGGGTCACGGCGCTGGTGCAGTCGAGCACCGCCACCTCGCTCATGACTTCGTCTTTCGTCGGCCAGGGGCTGGTGTCGCTGCCCGCGGCGCTGGCGGTCATGCGCGGCGCCGACGTCGGAACGGCGCTGATGTCCGTGCTGTTCTCGACCGATCTGTCGTGGCTCTCGCCGCTGTTCATCTTCGTCGGGGTGGTCCTCTACATCTCGCGCACGGCGACTCAGGCCGGGCGGGTCGGCCGCATCCTGATCGGCCTGGGCCTCATGCTCCTGGCCCTGCAGCTCGTGGTGGCAGCCACCGGCCCACTCTTCGATGCGCCGCCGGTGCGCGCGCTGCTGGCATCGCTGACGAGCGACGTACTGCTCGAGATCACCCTCGGCGCCGCCCTTGCCGTGCTGGCCTATTCAAGCCTGGCGGTCGTGCTGCTCGTGGCCGCCATGGCCAGCTCGGACGTCGTTCCGCTGGACGTGGCGCTGGGGCTCGTGCTGGGCGCAAACCTGGGCAGCGGCCTGCTGGCGGTGCTGACCAATGCCAAGTCGGCCGTGACGGTGCGGCGGGTCACGGTGGGCAACCTTGTCTTCAAGCTGCTTGGCGTCGCACTTGCCGCGCCCTTCATCGGACTTTGGCTTCACTCCGTGCGCCCGTACGTTCCGGCCACGCAGGTGGTGGTGCTGTTCCACCTGGCTTTCAACGTCGTCATGAGCGTGTTGTTCATTGGCCTGACGGACTGGGTGGCGCAAGCCATGACGCGGCTGCTGCCCGAGCCGGTCGAGCCGCCGGGCAACCGTCGGCCGCGCCATCTCGACCCTTCCGCACTTTCCACGCCCACGCTGGCCATCTCCAACGCGGCGCGCGAAGCCATGCATCAAGCCGACCTGGTCGAGACCATGCTGATCGGTCTGCTGGAGGTGATCCGCCGCGACGACCTGCGGCTCGCGGTCGAGCTGCGGAAGATGGACGACGACGTCGACCGCCTGTACTCGGACATCAAGTACTACCTGACCAAGATTTCGCGGGAGGCGCTGGGCGAGGCGGAGAGCCGGCGCTGGACGGACATCATCAGCTTCACCATCAACATGGAGCAGATCGGCGACATCATCGAGCGCGTCATCATCGACATCGAGGACAAGAAGATCCGGCCGCACCGCAACTTCTCAGAGGCCGGCATGCGCGAGATCACCGAGCTGCATGCCCGCCTGCTGGCCAATCTGCGACTGGGCATGAGCGTCTTCCTCAACGGCAACCTGCACGACGCCCAGCGCCTGCTTGAAGAAAAGGTGCGCTTCCGCGACCTGGAGCACCACTATTCCAACACCCACCTGGAGCGGCTTTCGGAGCGCACCACCTCCAGCATCGAGACCAGTTCGCTGCACATCGACCTGATCAGCGACCTCAAGCGCATCAACTCCCACATCTGTTCGATTGCCTATCCCATCCTGGATTCGGCAGGCGCGCTGGCGCCTTCGCGACTTCGCGCATCACGGCTGGGCGAACTGGAAACGTGAGCGCGCGCCCGCCGGGCCGGCGGGTCGGCGCGCGGGGAAGGAAGGCAACCTCAGGACATCAGCCGGGCCCGCGTCGCGTGCGAGGCCCGCTCCTTGAGCAGGTACTCGTGGTAGAGCAGCAGCGGAATGACGCCGAAGCCCATGCCGATCGTGAAGACCAGCAGCCCGGTCAAGGGAAAGAGGGCGCGCGTCAGGTCGGTCGCCGAAAGCGCCAGGGCCAGCATGCTGACGCCGACGATGGCACCCACTACGGCACGCGACCACCACTCGACGCGCTGGTCATCTCGTGGGGCATTGCCCGATACATACTGAGCGCCTTGGCGCATGTCTCCGTCGATGTGCATTGCCTCTCCATCGTGTGGCAGGCTCCCTGCGTCATTGATACCACGCAGGTTCGATGCAGATCAACCGAGCAGCTTCCCTAGTATCCGGCGGCGGCGGCCGATGGACGCCTCGCTGAAGGCGGATCAGCCCCGCCCGATGCGGCTGGCGCGCCGGCGCAGTTCGGCGGCTGCCCGCGGATCGGTCGACTCGACGGCATGGGCCCGGACCAGCAGGCGATGCATCTGCTCCATTTCGGCCACGATCGCGCCGGGCGACACAAGGGCCTCGATCAGGGCGACGGCTTCGCGCGCGAAGGCCGACCAGCGACGTTGCCACGGGCCGGCAAGCGTGCCGTGGCGAATGGCGGATGTAGCGGTGAACATGATGACGATGACTCCGGCAAAGAGAAGACAACAACCTGAGGAGAGAGAGCTGGCTCGATCTTCGTCATCATTTGAGTCAATGTAAAACGATATTTATTGCTATTTGAAAGCAATAATGATGCATTGAAATTGACGTGCCATCCATGGATATCGCCCTCGCTCGGACTTTCCTGGCCATCGTCGACACGGGCAGCTTTCTGCGCGCGTCCGAGCGGCTGCACGTGACCCAGACCTCGGTGAGCGCTCGCGTGCGGACGATGGAGGAACAACTCGGCCAGCCCCTGTTCGTGCGCAACAAGGCAGGCGCCGCCCTTTTGCCCGCGGGCGAGCGGTTCCTGCCGCACGCTCGAACGCTGGTGCAGGTCTGGGAACGGGCGCGACAGCAGGTGGCCGTGCCCAGCGGTAGCCGCGCCGTTCTCGCGCTGGGCTGCGAAATCAGCCTGTGGCAGCCGCTGCTGCCGCGTTGGATGACCTGGATGCGCAGCCACGCCCCGGAATTGGCGCTGCGCACCGCCGTCTCGGCGCCGCGAGAACTCCTGGATCAGGTGGCGGCCGGCGTGCTGGACATTGCCATCGTCTACGCACCGCAGCAACGGCCCGGTCTACGGGTGGAACTGTTGATCGAGGAAAAGCTGGTAATGGTGAGTACCGACGCCAGCGTGCGTTCGCCGCGGGCTGCGGACTATGTGAATGTGGACTGGGGTCCGGAATTCGAGCAGCAGCACGGGCTTGCGTTTCCCGCCCTGTCGAACGCACCCGTGCGCGCTGGCCTGGGGCCGATGGGGCTCGAATACATCCTCGGCGCCGGCGGCACCGGGTATTTCCGGCAGGAAGTCGTAAGCGCTCACATCGAAGCCGGGCGACTGTACCGCGTCCCCGGCGCCCCGGAGTTCCTGTATCCGGCTTACGCCGTGTATGCGGCCCACGCCGCACCCGCGGCCCTGGAAAGCGCATTGGCAGGCTTGCGCCAATGCGCCGACGGGGAGCGGCACACCGAGGCGGCATCCGCCGCCGTCGAGACATTGGGGAAAAAGCCTAGGCGCGCCGCCGGGAAAAGTTGACCCGGGTCAAGCGCGGCCGAAGGCGCCACCTTCCAGAATGCGCTGCAACGCGACTTGAAAGGCGGAATGCGACTGGCTCAGTTCAGGCCGATGCGCGAAGCGCGCTCACGCAGCACGGCAGCACGAGCCGGGTCGGTCAGTTCGATCGCGTGCGCCGTCTTGAGGAGCTTGCGCATCTGCTCGACATCCTCGAGCACCTGGCGCGGGTTCAGCAGCGCGCCCAACACGACCGACACCTCGTCGAAGAAGGTTTTTGCGGCGCCCGTCAGATGGCCCGTGACGGCGGCAGGGGTGGTGGGATTGAGAGCGGACATTTCGGAGAACTCCTCGCGTCGTTGCTGTGAATGGGGTCGATTTTATAGGGTTTACCCGAGTTATGGGGTAAACCCTGAAATTCAGCCACACAAAGTGTCAAGAAGTGCCGCCGCAAAGCAACAAATCGGCACCCCTCCGCCCCGCCAGGGCCCCTCCCGCGTCCAACGGACTCACGCATGACCACCCTCATCTACACCCACGAAGCCTGCCTGGCCCACGAACCCGGTCCGCATCATCCGGAGTCGCCGGAGCGGCTTCGCGCCGTGTTGGCCGCGCTGAAGACGCCTGAGTTCGAGCAGGCGCAATGGCGCGAGGCGCCGCTCGGCACGCGCGAACAGCTTCTGCTCGTGCACACGCAGGACTACGTGGCCACTGTCGAAGCCCTGGCACCCCAGGATGGCTACCAGATGCTCGACGGCGGCGACACCATCATGTCGCCCGGGTCGCTCGAGGCGGTCATGCGATGCGTCGGCGCCGCCTGCGCTGCAGTGGACGCTGTCATCGGCAAGGAAGCCGACAACGCCTTCTGCGCCACCCGACCGTGCGGCCACCACGCCGAGGCCGGTCGCGCCATGGGCTTTTGCATCTACAACCAGGCGGCCATCGCTGCCCTGCACGCGCGCGTCGCCCATGGCCTCAAGCGCGTCGCGGTGGTCGACTTCGACGTGCACCATGGCAACGGCACACAGAACAGCTTCTACCGGGATCCGGACCTGTTCTACGGTTCGTCGCATCAATCGCCCTTCTACCCGGGCACCGGCGCGCGGCATGAAACCGGCGTGAACCACAACATCGTGAATGTCCCGCTCGCGCTGGCTTGCGATTCACAAGGCTTTCGCACTCGCATGCGCGAGGAGATGCTGCCCGCGCTGCGCCGGTTCGCGCCCGAACTGCTGATCATCTCCGCCGGCATCGACGCACACTTCAAGGACCCGCTGGGCGGACTCAACTTCACCGACGACGACTACCACTGGATCACCGCCGAACTCATGAAGGTGGCAGACGAAAGTTCGCAGGGGCGCGTGGTGTCGATTCTCGAAGGCGGATACAGCCTCGAAGCCTTGGCCAGCGGAACGGCGGCGCACGTGCGCGCGCTGCTGCAAGCAGCCTGACGCCTGTCCGTCCAACGAAGCACGCATTCACCTCGCGGCCGAGCTCAAGCAGCCGCCGCCTTCCTGCGCGCACAAAGGGCGCGCCATGGACACGGGTTCATCCTGATACGGATTCTCTGAAAAGTTGACTTCGGTCAATCAGTGGCAATGGTTTCGAAGCGCAGCATTCAAAACCACGAGAGCTCCGGGGCTCCCGTAAGAGAAGAGCTGCAACAACCTAGGAGACAACATGATGAAGAGCCTTGCATCCCGTGTCTGTTCCACAGCCATGCTGGCCGCCGCACTGGCGGCGCCGGCCTGGGCCTGGGAACCGACCAAGCCGGTCGAGTTCGTGGTGCCCGCCGGCACGGGCGGCGGCGCCGACCAGATGGCCCGCCTGATCCAAGGCATCGTCATCAAGCACAAGCTGATGAAGGAGCCGCTGATCGTCGTCAACAAGTCCGGCGGCGCTGGCGCCGAGGGCTTCCTGGCCGTCAAGGAAGCCAAGGGTGATCCGAACAAGATCGTCATCTCGCTGTCGAACCTGTTCACCACGCCAATGGCCACCGGCGTCCCCTTCAACTGGAAGGACATGACGCCGGTGTCGATGATGGCGCTCGACCAGTTCGTGCTGTGGGTCAATGCCGACCAGCCGTACAAGACGGCTGCCGAGTACATCGCCGCAGTCAAGGCGGCCGGCCCGAACAAGTTCAAGATGGGCGGCACCGGCTCGAAGCAGGAAGACCAGATCATCACCGCCGCCATCGAGAAGGCGACGGGCACCAAGTTCATCTACGTGCCGTTCAAGGGCGGCGGCGAAGTGGCGGTGCAGTTGGTGGGCGACCACATCAACTCGACGGTCAACAACCCGATCGAGGCGGTAGCGCAATGGCGCGCCGGCAAGCTGCGCCCGCTTTGCGTGTTCGACAGCGAGCGCATGCCATACAAGGACAAGATCACCGACACCCAATCCTGGAACGACATCCCGACCTGCAAGGAAGCGGGCGTGCCGACCGACTACGTGATGCTGCGCGGCATCTTCATGCCCCCTGGCGTCAAGCCGGAAGAGAAGGCCTTCTACGTGGACCTGCTCAACAAGGTGCGTGCCACGCCTGACTGGGCCGAGTACATGGAAAAGGGCGCGTTCAACAAGACGGCCCTGACCGGCGACGCCTATAACAAGTGGCTGACCGAGGCCGAGGCGATGCACAAGACGCTGATGACCGAGGCCGGGTTCCTGGCCAAGTAACCGCCATTGCCGCCGCGGCGGCCCCGCCCCGGGAGGGACACCCGGGGCCCCCGGCCGCCGATCATCTTCACGCGTCGGCGTGGAGCTTGACGAGCCTGCAAGGGCTTGCGTTCACGATGTACAGGATGGAGAGCTCCATGGAGCATGAGCAAACTTCGGACGAGGCCGAACGCACGGGCGTGGCCACATGGATGGTGGAGGCCTTCGTGGCCGCGATCCTGCTGGTGCTGGGAATCGTGGTCATGACGGAAAGCCGCCGCCTCGGCGCAGGGTGGACCAGCGATGGCCCGGGCGCAGGCTACTTTCCGTTCTACATCGGATTGATCATCACCATATCGGCGCTGGGCATCTTCTACCAGGCCGTGCTGTCGAAGAAGCGCAATACGGAGGTGTTCGTCGACAGCGAGCAGCTGCGGCGCGTGCTCTCGGTGCTGGTGCCCGCCGCCATCTATGTATTCGGCGTCTCGATCCTCGGCCTGTACATCGCGTCGGCCATCTACATTGCCCTGTTCATGATCGTGCTGGGCAAGTTCTCGTGGATCAAGAGCGTGCTCGTCGGCGTCATCGTCAACACCATCTTCTTCTGCATGTTCGAGGTGTGGTTCAAGGTGCCCCTGTACAAGGGCACGCTCGATCCGCTCGCCTTCCTGGGCTACTGAACCGACGCGGAGCACAATCAAAATGGAAGAAATCAACGCACTGATGCACGGGTTCTCCGTGATCCTCTCGCCCATGAATTTCGGGCTGATGATCGTCGGGATCACGCTGGGAGTGCTGATCGGCGTCCTGCCCGGGCTCGGCGGCGCCAACGGCGTGGCCATCCTGCTGCCGCTGACCTTCACCATGTCGCCGACGTCGGCAATCATCATGTTGTCGTGCATCTACTGGGGCGCGCTGTTCGGCGGCGCCATCACGTCGGTGCTGTTCAACATCCCAGGCGAACCCTGGTCGGTGGCCACGACCTTCGACGGCTATCCGATGGCGCAGCAGGGACGGGCCGGCGAGGCACTCACCACTGCATTCACCTCGTCCTTCATCGGGGCGCTCGTGGCGGTGATCATGATCACCTTCCTGGCGCCGCTGGTGGCCAAGTTCGCGCTGAAGTTCGGCTCCCCGGAATTCTTCTCGGTCTACCTGCTGACGTTCTGCAGCTTCGTCGGTATGGGCAAGGGTTCGCCGTTCAAGATCCTCGCCGCGATGGCCCTTGGCTTCGCCCTGGCCACTGTCGGTATGGACACCGTCACGGGCCAGCTGCGCCTGACCTTCGGCCAACCCGAGCTGATGCGCGGCTTCGACTTCCTGATCGCCGTGATCGGCCTGTTCGGTATCGGCGAGATCCTGCTGTCGATGGAGGAAGGCCTGAGCTTCTCGGGCAAGAGCGCGAAGATCGACCCCAAGGTGGTCTTCCATACGTGGAAGAAGCTTCCCAAGTACTGGGTCACTTCGGTGCGCAGCTCGCTGATCGGGATCTGGATGGGCATCACCCCCGGCGGTGCCACGCCGGCATCGTTCATGAGCTACGGCTTGGCCAAGAAGATGTCGAAGTCTGGCAAGAACTTCGGCGGCGGGGAGATCGAAGGGGTCGTGGCTCCGGAAACCGCGGCACACGCCGCCGGTACCGCCGCTCTGTTGCCGATGCTGGCGCTGGGCATTCCCGGCTCGCCTACCGCGGCTGTCCTGCTCGGTGGTCTGCTGATCTGGGGCCTGCAGCCCGGGCCACTGCTGTTCGTCGAACAGAAGGACTTCGTCTGGGGCCTGATCGCCAGCATGTACCTGGGCAACGTGGTCGGCCTTCTGGTGGTGCTGAGTACCGTGCCGCTGTTCGCGTCGATCCTGCGCATTCCCTTCTCGATCATCGCGCCGGTGATCATCGTGATTTGCGCCATCGGCGCCTACACGGTGCACAACGCCATGCTCGACATCTGGTTCATGTTGGGCTTCGGCGTCATCGGTTACGTTTTCAAGAAGCTGGACTTCCCGCTCGCACCGCTCGTGCTTGCCCTGGTTCTCGGCGACAAGGCCGAGGACTCGTTCCGACAGTCCATGCTGGTGTCGCAGGGCGATGTCATGGTGATGTTCTCCAACCCGCTGGTCGGCACCATCACGACGCTGGCGCTGATCATGCTCTTCTGGCCGCTGCTGGCCAGGCTGGTTGCGTTCATTCGGCCGCCAAAGATCGATGAGTTCCACAAGGAGCGTCCGGTGGATTGATTCCGGATAGCTGCACCAAAGCAAGAGGCGCCCACGGCGCCTCTTTTTTTTTGTCCGCGCGAACGGCGATGGGTGCGCTCGCTTGCCCTGCGCACCGGCCGGCTGCCTCTTCGGCCCCCGCCCGTCGGTCACTCACCGAAAAGATGGACGACCCAGACCAGGTGCTGTGAATTTCTTGTCAGAAACACCTGAATTCGCCATCTATTTGCCCAATTGAGAAATGTCGATTAACGTCTCCCAGAAAAATATATCAATGGAACGTTATTTTTCAAATCGGCACAATTCATCATATTTTTTCCAAATTTCTAATTTTCGTGTCATTGAGCACGCGCTCAACATCATTACACAATTGCCAATGCAAAAATTTGGGTCCCCCATCTAAGACGCACGCCACATTTGTGACGCAACATCTGGTTGGTGCATTCACCGCCAATTCGATTTATTGGCATACTTCGGCGCATACCTGCGCAATGAGGGGGCGCCGCCTTCGCCAAACATATTGGCAATTGCCGGACATTTGTATTTAATTATTCACCAGGGGGAATCTTGTCTTCTTCGAATATTGAACTCGCTGTTCAAAGCGGCAAGGGAGAGAGCGTTGCTCATCGCGTTGGCGGCCGGGCTGGCGCACCACTTCACATCAAGGCCCAATCGGGCTCCAACTATCTACTCAAGGGCGAAGACGGGCAGGCTCCGGAGAACATCACGCTCAAGCGCGTCGGCAACAACCTGGAAGTCACGCTCGAAGGGGACAACCAGCCGGGCCTGATCATCGAGAATTACTTTGCCCAGGAGCCCGCGCCCGGCCTTTACGGAACGGACTCGAGCGGGCAATTGCACGAATTCGTCCGCACCGACGGCGAAGGCGGCATCTTCACCCTGGCAGACGGCGAATCCGAAGCGGCGGCGCTGGGCAGCGCCCCCGCCGTCATTCCCGAGCAGAAAGACGGCGGCATGTTCGTGCTGTTTCCGCTGCTCGCGGCCGCTAGTCTGGCTGGACTGGCGGCCTATGCGATCGGCCGGGACGACGACGAGCCCGCTCCCCCGCCCCTGGGCAAGACGCCTGATGGCGTGGCGAGCGCAAACGACGACGTGGGCGCCATCACCGGCCCGATTGCGCGCGGCGGCACAACTGACGACACGATGCCCGAATTCCGAGGTCGCGGCACGCCGGGCAACACGATCAAGGTCTACGACCATGGGCAGCTGATCGGCCAGACCACGGTCGACCCAGGCGGCAACTGGGTACTGACGCCCGACGCCCTGGCCGACGGCGCCCACTCGGTCACCGTCACGGATACGCCCGCCGGGGGCACGGAAAGCGCACCATCGGCCCCCTTTGACTTCGTCTCGGACACGGTCGCACCGGCGCCCTCGCAGAACGACCAGGCCTTGGACGACCACGGCGACCAGCAAGGCCCGATCGCACCGGGGGGCATCACCGACGACAGCACCCCCACCCTCAGCGGCGACGTGGAGCCGGGCAGCCAGGTGGTGATCGAGGAGAACGGCGTGCCCCTCGGCTCGGCCACGGTGGACGACAACGGCCACTGGGAGTTCACCCCCGACACGCCACTGGCCGACGGA